>Ga0075163_10005152_pt1 | contig 17465 bp, 9 predicted proteins | sample JI1023141ADNA_FD_71478 | JGI IMG/M metagenome (GOLD analysis project Ga0075163, IMG submission 71478) | Wastewater effluent complex algal communities from Wisconsin, to seasonally profile nutrient transformation and Carbon sequestration -... | ecosystem: Engineered > WWTP > Effluent > Algae...
TTCACGGCCTCGGGGTTCTTCTTGATGAACTCCTCGCTGGCGATGATGGCGTTGCCGTAGATCTTGACGCCGTGGGCCGGGTACATCTGCACCGCCACGTCCTCGGCCTTGATGCCACGGGCCTCGAGGTTGAGCATGCTGGTGAAGTAGAAGCCGGTGATGGCATCGACATCACCCTTGGCGAGCATGGTCTCGCGCAGCGGCGGGTCCATGCTGACCCAGTTGACGGCGCCCACGCCATTGGCTTTCTGGAAGATGGGGAAGGCGCGGCGGCCGGCGTCGAACACCGGCGCGCCCAGCTTCTTGCCGGCCAGGTCGGCGGGGGTCTTGATGCCGGTCTTCTTGAGCGACATCACCGCGGCCGGCGTGTTGTTGTAGACCATCATCACCGCCACCGGCTTGTTGGGCGCGGTGGGGTTGTTGGCATGGAACTCCATCAGCGCGGCCAGGTCGGCAAAGCCCATGTCGTAGGTGCCCGAGGCCACGCGGTTGACGGCGTTGCCCGAGCCGTTGCCGGCGTCGACCGTGACGTTGAGCTTCTCGGCCTTGAACAAGCCCTTGTTGATCGGCAGCAGGAAGAAGGCGGCGGGGCCCTCGAAGCGCCAGTCGAGCTGGAACTTGATGGCGGTTTCCTGGGCCTGTGCGGGCAGGGGGGCGGCCAGGGTGGCCACCAGGCTGGCGGAAGCGGCCACGGCCAACAGGCTGCGGCGGGTGATCGAGTGCAGGAACGACATGGCGGACTCCGGGCGTCGGGAGACGAAGGATGGGTGAGGCGAGGGATCGGGATGGCTCGTTCCCGGAGCAGCAAGTTTCATGCTCACCCACGGGCCGGCCGGGCAGGATGATAAGCGCCGGCCGCGGACGGCAGCCTGACGGACCGCAGACGCCGCGCCCGCGGCGGCAGGGCGCGGCGTCAGGCCTGGCGGGCGTCCAGCGGCAGGCCGACGCCGCAATCCTCCAGCGCGGTGACCACCGGGCCGCGGGTCAGCGGCTTGCGCAGGAAGGCATCGGCGCCGGCCACCGCGGCGCGCACCCGCTCGACCGAATTGGACCGGCGCGAGACGATGATCAAGGCCGGTGGACGACCCTGCGCACGCGCGGGCAGCTGCTTCACGCGGCGGCACAGGGCTGCGGCCGTGCCTTGCTGGGCGCCGTCGAGCTCGATGTCGAGGAAGGCCGCGGCGATCGATCGCGAGGTGAGCAGGCGCCCTGCCTGCAAGGCGTCCTCGGCCTCGTGCACCTGGAAGCCGAAGCCGGTGAGCAGTGCTGTCAGCTGGTGTCGGGCGACGCCATCGTCGTCCAGCACCAGCAGTTCGTTCGACACCCCTTCGCCGTTCTGGCCGGCCGCCACCAGGCGGGCCCGCCGGACGGCCGCCCGGTGGTCCGACCTGGCCTTGGCCCGCTGCGCGGCGGCGGCGTCGACGCCATCGGACCACACCCAGGTGGCGTCGGGCGGCTCGCGCTCGGGTTGGGCCAGTTCGTCCGGCAGTTCGATGTCGAAGGCCCCGGGCACCGTGGACTCGATGGCAGGCAGCCCCTGCTCGCCGACCTGGCGCAGTGTCAGCGTGAGGTCGCCCAGGTCGACAGCGTCCACCGCGTCGGTCTCGACCTGCTGGCCGAAGAGCCGGGCGCCGCAATGGGTGCAGTGGCGCGCGCCGGCAGGGCTCGGCGAGCGGCAGAGCGGGCAGGTGACCGCCATCGCCGAACCACAGGCGCAGCAGAACCTCGCATCGGCCAGGTTGGCCGCCTCACAGACGGGGCAGGCGCAAAAGCTCATGTCCGATCCCTCCCAGCAGGGCTGGCGCGTTCGGCGGGATTCCGATGGAACACCCGGCGTCGGCCGAATCCCATTGTGGGCATGGCATGCCGGTGAATCGACTTCACCCCGATTGCAGTGGGGTGGATGGGCCGAGACGGCCGACTGCCAGAATGCCCGCCGATGAACTCGCCGACGAACCTGCCATGACGATCCCATCTGCCGGCACCGACCCCCGGGGCTTCTTGCGCGCCCTGTACGACGCAGCCGTGTCGCGCGCCCTGCCGGGCGAGGTGATCGGTGCCTTCCTGCCCGCGCCACCCGATCCGGCGCGCGGCCGCACGCTGGTGATCGGCGCCGGCAAGGCCGGTGGCGCGATGGCCGCGGCGGTGGATGCGCTGTGGCCGGCCGATGCGCCGCTGTCGGGCCTGGTGGTCACGCGCTACGACCATGTGCCGCCGGCCTACCGCCAGCGTCCGGGCCGCATCGAGGTGGTCGAGGCCTCGCACCCGGTGCCCGACGAGGCCGGCCGCCGCGCCGCGCAGCGCATCGTCGAGCTCACCCGCGGCCTCGGCCCGGACGACCTGGTGCTGTGCCTGATCTCCGGCGGTGGCTCGGCCCTGCTGGCGCTGCCGGCCGAAGGCGTGAGCTTTGCCGACAAGCAGGCCGTCAACCAGGCCCTGCTGAAAAGCGGCGCGGCCATCGACGAGATGAATTGCGTGCGCAAGCACCTCTCGGCCGTCAAGGGTGGGCGCCTGGCGGCGATGTGCGCGCCGGCGCGCGTGGTCACGCTGGCCATCAGCGACGTGCCGGGCGACGACCCGTCCGTCATCGCCAGCGGCCCCACCGTGCCGGACGCCAGCACCTGTGCCGACGCGCTGGCCATCCTGAAGCGCTACGCCATCGCCGTCCCCGATGCGGTGCGCGCGGGGCTCGAATCCGGTGCATTCGAATCGCCCAAACCCGGCGATGCACGGTTCCGGGGCCACGCCGTGCACCTCATCGCCACGCCGCAGCAAAGCCTGGAGGCGGCCGCGGCACTGGCCCGCTCGGCCGGCATCGCGGCGCACATCCTCAGCGACGAGATCGAGGGCGAGAGCCGCGAGGTCGGCAAGGTGCATGCGGCCCTGGCCCGGGCCGTGGCGCGGCGCGGCGAGCCGTTTGCCGCGCCCTGCGTGATCCTGTCCGGCGGCGAGACCACCGTCACGGTGAAGAGCAAGGGCGGCCGCGGCGGCCGCGCCACCGAGTTCCTGCTGGGCTGTGCTGTCGCGCTGCAGGGCCAGCCCGGCGTCCACGTGCTGGCGGCCGACACCGACGGCATCGACGGCGTCGAGGACAACGCCGGCGCCATCGTCACGCCCGACACGCTGGCGCGCGCGGCGGCGCAGGGCCTGAAGGCCGCGGACTTTCTCGACCGCAACGACGCCTACAACTTCTTCGGCCCGCTGGGCGACCTGGTGGTGCCTGGTCCCACCTTCACCAACGTCAACGACTTCCGGGCCCTGCTGGTCAGCGCGCCATGAACTTCATCCCTGCGGTTCAACCTGCGCAGGCGGCCACGGCGCTGGCCTGGCATTTCGTGTTCGTCGACGGCAAGCTGCTCTTGCCCGATGTCGACGCGGCGCTGCTGGTGCCGCATGCAGCCGACGCCTTCGCGATGGCGGCCGGGCCTTCGTCGCGCCATTACCTCGGCCTGCTGGACGGCCTGGACTGCTGGGCGCAGGTGCTGCCCGACGTGCCCGCGGGCTGGCGGCCCACGGCCCTGCGCGCCGCGATGATGCAGATGCCGGGGCCGCTGATGGGCCTGGCCGGACGCGCGGCGCAGGTGCTCGAGTGGGACCGCGCGCACCGCTTCTGCGGCGTCTGCGGCACGCCCACCGAGCTGCACGCGCAGGACCGTGCGCGGCAATGCCCGGCCTGCCGGCATGTGGCCTATCCGCGGCTGTCGCCGTCGATGATGGTGCTGGTGACGCGTGGCAACGAGCTGCTGCTGGCGCGCTCGCCGCACTTCGCACCGGGCATGTTCAGTGCGCTGGCGGGCTTCGTCGAGGCCGGTGAGTCGCTGGAGGACTGCGTGCACCGCGAGGCGGCCGAGGAGGTGGGCGTGACGGTGGCCAAGCTGCGCTACTTCGGCAGCCAGAGCTGGCCGTTCCCGCACAGCCTGATGCTGGCCTTCACGGCCGAATGGACCGGCGGCGAGATCGTGCCGCAGCCCGGCGAGATCGAGGCCGCCGGGTGGTTCACGGTCGACGCGCTGCCGGGCATCCCGCCGCGCCTCTCGATTGCCGGCCACCTGATTCGCGACACGGTGGCCGCGCTCGGCGGGCCGGCCGGCTCGCGCTGAGCAGGCCGTTCAGGCGCCGGCGTCCAGGCAGGGCGGCTGCAGCAGGTCGCGGTCGAAATCCATCAGCACGCTGGCCAGCTCCAGCGCACGCCACAGCGGGGCGGGCATCTGCATGATGGCTTCGGGCGTGCGCACCTTGGCGAGCCAGGCGCCGATCTCGCCGTGCTGATCCCGCGACAGCAGGTTCAGGCTCAGCATTTCGTCAATGGTCTTCATTGGCGACCTCCGCGGGGGATGGTGGGGACGAACGATCGGGCAGGCCCGGCCATGATCGCATGACGCAAGTGCCGTGCCGGCGGCCTGTCGGCTGTCGCAACGGCGTGGCTCACGCGGCGGCTGCCACGAAGCGCAGGTGGGTCACCTCCGACGGCGCACCCAGCCGCAGCGGCGGGCCCCAGTAGCCGGTGCCCCGGCTGGTGTAGACCCACAGCTGGCGCAGGCGGTGCAGCCCGGCGGTGAAGGGCTGCTGCAGCGGCACGAAAAGGTTCCAGGGCCAGAACTGCCCACCGTGGGTGTGGCCCGACAGCTGCACGTCGAAGCCGGCGTCGGCCGCCGCCTCGGCGCTGCGCGGCTGGTGCGCCAGCAGCACCCGCAGGCCGGCATCGGCCGGCGCGCCGGCCATGGCGCGGCCGGGGTCGCTGCGCTGTGCGGGCGAGAAATGGTGCGCACCGTGGTCGGTCACCCCGGCCATCACCAGGCGGGCGCCGTCGTGCTGCAGCAGCACGTGCTCGTTGCTGAGCACGCGCAGGCCGATGCTGCGCAGTTGGGCGGTCCATTCGTCGGCGCCGCTGTAGTACTCGTGGTTGCCGGTGACGAAGAAGCTGCCGTGCCGCGATCGCAGGCCGGCCAGCGGGGCCACGTCGCCGTGCAGGTCCTGCACGCGGCCGTCGACCAGGTCGCCGGTGATGGCCACGGCGTCGGCCCGCAGGCCGTTCACGGTGTCGACGATGGCCTGCACATAGGGCCGCTTGACGGTGGGGCCCACATGGACATCGGTGATCTGCGCGATGGTGAAGCCCTGCAGCGCGGCCGGCAGCCCGGCGATGGGCACGTCGACCCGGCGCACGCGGGCGGTGCGGCGCGCCCCCGCCAGTCCCCACAAGCTGCCGGCCAAGGCCAGCAGCGGCACGGCAATGGCGCTGGGGCCGGCCAGCGGCGGCAGGAACTGGGCCAGGGGCAGGGCGACGAGCAGCACGATGTCGCGCAACAGCGTCAGCACCAGCAGCATCGAGAACAGGCCCAGCGCCAGCATGCCGGCCCAGGTCCAGCGGTCGGCGGTGGCCCGCTGGCGCGATCGCCGCCCCAGGAAGGCCGCCGGGACCAGCACCGCGCTGGCCAGCAGCAGCGCAACGAGCAGGCCGGGCGCCCATGGCCCCGGCAACTGCGGCGCGATGCGCCAGCCGATGTACAGGTGAGACAGGGCCAGCAGCAGGACGGGAAGCATCCGTGCCACATGGCGACGCCGGGCCGTACTTCAAGCAGCGGCAGCGCAAGCCCGGTGTTTTCCGCGCTGCCTGCCCGGACGCGGCGGCGATAATCCGCGACCCCTGGATCCGCCACCCCGGATTCGCGAGCCCCCAACCCGGAACCGCCCCATGTCGATGGCCACCAACACCGTGCGCGTCGTGATCGACGGCCGCATCGTCGAAGCGCAAGGTCTGCGCCGCACCACCACCCTGCTGGACTTCCTGCGCGAGCACGAGCACCGCACGGGCACCAAGGAGGGTTGCGCCGAGGGCGACTGCGGCGCCTGCGTGGTGCTGGTGGGCGAGCTCGACGCCGCCGGCAAGTCGGTCAACTACATCCCCGTCAACAGCTGCCTGCAACTGCTGCCCTCGGTGGACGGCAAGAGCATCAAGACCATCGAGAGCCTGAAGAAGCCCGACGGCACGCTGCACCCGGTGCAGCAGGCGATGGTCGGCTGCCACGGCGCGCAGTGCGGCTTCTGCACCCCGGGCGTGGTGATGAGCCTGGCCGGCCTGATGCAGACGGTGGCCAGCCCCAGCCGCCAGCAGGTCAACGATTCGCTGCAGGGCAACCTGTGCCGCTGCACCGGCTACCGGCCCATCGTGGACGCCGCGCTTCAGGCCGCCGAATCCGCCAAGGCCCAGCCCGGCTCTCTGAAGATCGACGACGCGGCCGACCTGGACGCCCTGCGCGAGATCCGCCGCGCCGCCACGCCCACCTACAGCCTCGAGGGCGAACTGCTGGTGCAGCCGGTGGTGCGCACACGCAAGGGCCATGTGTTCCTGTCACCCAGCACCGTGGCCGAGGTCGCCCAGGCGCTGCACGACCACCCCGATGCCACGCTGCTGGCCGGCAGCACCGAGGTGGGCCTGAAGGTCAACAAGCAGCACTGGCGCCCCGAGGCCATCGTCTACCTGGGCGGCGTGGCCGAACTGCGCGAGGTGAAGACCACGGCGGCCGCCTGGCGCGTGGGCGCCTCGGTGCCGCTGGAACAGGTGATGAACCTGGTGCAGTCCGAGCTGCCAGACTTTGCCGAGGTGCTGCGCCGCTTCGGCTCGCCGCCCATCCGCAGCACTGCCACGCTGGCCGGCAACATCGCCAACGGCTCGCCCATCGGCGACAGCATGCCCTGCCTGATGGCGCTGGGCGCCACGCTGGTGCTGCGCCAGGGAGCAAAGTCACGCAGCGTGCCGCTGGCCCAGTTCTACACCGGCATGAAGCAGAACCTGCTCAAGCCCGGCGAGTTCATCGAGGCCATCGACATCCCGCGCCTGAAGCCCGACGAAGTCTTCCGCGCCCACAAGATCAGCAAGCGCTTCGACCAGGACATCTCGGCCACCTGCGCGGCCATCCGCTATCGGCTGGAGGCTGGCCGCCTGAAGGACGTGCGCCTGGCCTACAACGGCCTCACGCCGTCGCCGGCCCGCGCCGCAAGGCTGGAGGCGCTGCTGGAAGGCAAGCGGCCCCAGGACGTGACCGCTGCCTCGCTCGATGCCGCGGTGGCCGACAGCTTCCCGGCGCGCGACGGCCTGCGCGCCACCTGGACCTACCGTGCGCTGGTCGCACGCAACCTCGTCCTTCGTTTCATCGGCAACGAAGAAGGAGCCCTGGCATGAACGCGCCCCAGTCCCTGCAGACCCTGCTCCAGCCCGGCGGCGCCCACTCGGGCAAGGACCTGCCGCACGAGTCGGCGGTGCTGCACGTCACCGGCGAGGCGGCGTTCACCGACGACCTGCCCGAGCTGCGCGGCACGCTGTACGCCGCGCTGGTCACTTCGCCCATCGCCCACGGCAAGCTCGTCGGCCCGCACAACGGCGTCGACAAGGCCGCGCTGCTGCGCGAGCACGGCGTGGTGGCGGTGTTCACCGCCGAGGACATTCCGGGCGAGAACAACTGCGGCCCGATCGTCCACGACGACCCGTTCCTGGCGCCCGACGAGGTCAACTTCATCGGCCAGGCGGTGGCGGTGGTGGTGGCGCGCGAGATGGTCTATGCCCGCGAGGCCGCCAAGCGCGCCCGCCTGCACATCGAGCCCCTGCCGGCCGTGCTGACCATCGAGGACGCGCTGGCCGCCGACAGCTTCGTGATGCCGTCCAAGCGCATCGACCGTGGCGACGCCGCCGCGGCCCTGCAGGCCGCGCCGCACCGCCTGTCGGGCAGCACGCGCACCGGCCAGCAGGAGCAGTTCTACCTCGAGGGCCACATCACCTACGCCGTGCCGCGCGAGGACGGTCAGCTCACGCTGTACAGCAGCACCCAGCACCCCGAGGGCAACCAGAAGGAAGCCGCCGCGGCGCTCAACCTGCAGACCAAGGACGTCGAGGTGATCTGCCGCCGCATGGGCGGCGCCTTTGGCGGCAAGGAGGGCAACGCCAGCATCTTCTCGCAGAGCGCCGCGCTGGCGGCCCACCTGCTGAAGAAGCCGGTGAAGCTGCGCGTCAATCGCGACGACGACATGACCATCACCGGCAAGCGCCACGATTTCCGCATCGACTACGACGTGGGCTTCGACGACGCCGGCCGCATCCTGGGCCTGGACGTGATGCTGGCCTCGCGCTGCGGTTATTCGATGGACTACTCCGGCCCGGTCAACGACCGCGCGCTGCTGCACATCGACAACTGCTACTACCTGCCCAACGTGAGCGTGGTCGGGCACCGCTGCAAGACGCACACGCAAAGCAGCACGGCATTCCGCGGCTTTGGCGGGCCGCAAGGCATGTTCGGCATCGAGACCGTCATCGACGAGATTGCCCGCAAGCTGGGCAAGGACCCGCTGGACGTGCGCCAGGCCAACCTGTACCGCGCCAGCGACGACCCGGCGACGATGACCACGCAGTACGGCCAGCAGATCGAGGACTGGGTCGGCGACCAGGTGCTGGGCGAGGTGGAGGCGCGTGCCGACTACCGCGCCCGCCGCGCCGAGATCGCGCAGTGGAACGCGCAGCACAGGACCCGCAAGCGCGGCATCGCCATCACTCCTCTCAAGTTCGGCATCAGCTTCACCGCCACGCTGCTCAACCAGGCGGGCGCGCTGGTCAACATCTTCAACGACGGATCGGTGGCCGTGAACCATGGCGGCACCGAGATGGGCCAGGGCCTGAACACCAAGATCGCGCAGCTCACCGCCGACGAACTGGGCTGCGACCTGGCCCGCGTGCGCGTCACCGCCACCGACACGATGAAGGTGCCCAACGCCTCGGCCACGGCCGCGTCGTCGGGCTTCGACCTGAACGGTGCCGCCACGCGCGAGGCCTGCCGGCAGTTGCGCGAGCGACTCGCGCCGGTGGCCGCCGCCGAGCTGGCTTGCGCACCCGATCAGGTGGTGTTTGCGGGCGATGCGGCCAGCGGCCCCGATGGCCGCAGCGTGCCGTTCAAGGCGCTGGCCGGCAAGGCCTGGGCCGCGCGCGTGGGCCTCAGCCAGACCGGCTACTACCGCACGCCCGAGATCGGCTACGACCCGGCGAAGCTCTTCGGTCGCGCCTTCTACTACTACTGCTACGGCGCCTCGGTCAGCGAAGTCGAGGTGGACACGCTCACCGGCGAGTGGTGGTTGAAGCGCGCCGACCTCGTGCACGACGTGGGCCGCAGCATCAACCCCGGCATCGACCGCGGCCAGGTCGAGGGCGGCTACATCCAGGGCATGGGCTGGCTGACGATGGAAGAATGCATCTGGGACGCCAAGGGCAAGCTGCTCACCCACGGCCCCAGCACCTACAAGATCCCGGTGGCCAGCGACGTGCCCGAGCAGTTCAACGTGCACCTGTTCGACGGCGCCAACATCAAGCCCACGCCCTACAACACCAAGGCCACCGGCGAACCGCCGCTGATGCTGGCCCTGAGCGTGTACTTCGCCATCAAGGACGCCGTGGGCGCGGTGGCGCCGGGCACGAAGCCGGTGCAACTGGTGGCCCCGGCCACGCCCGAGCGCATCCTGCTGGCGGCGGAGGCACTGAGGCGCTGATGCGCTGAGGCCCCCAGGCCTTCGTGAACTGTGTCACGCGTGCACCGCCGCCGCCCGGCGGCGTTGGCGCACGCGATGTCTCCGTGACGTCCGTTGTTCACGGCCCCGCATCCGCGGGGCCGTGGGCGGCGGCCGCGCATCCGATCGCGGTAGCGCGCGCGGCGCTGTGGATGTAGTTTCCTGTCACTTAACTCGATTCAACGGAGACATCCGGATGGCTGAAAAACTCGCCGAGGCGACGTGGGCAAGCTTTGCCAAGAAGCGGACCCTCGACCTGGATGACGGCGTGCTGCTGAAGGCCCTGGCAAGGTGCGACAAGGCCGACGCGGCCAAGCCGGACCTGCATCTGGCGGCGCTCGAGGAGGTCGTCGAGCAAGTCAAGAAGCTGGTGACCGCACTCACCAAGCGCAAGAAGGAGCTTGGCGACAAGCCGTTCAACGAGGCCAAAGACAAGCTCTACGGCCTGCTGGACGCCGCCGAGGCCACCCACACGCTGGTGCGCAGCGCGGCCGAGGCTCTGCAGAAGTCGGCACGCAATGCGGCGGCCAAGGCCGACGATGACGACGACGAGGATTCGCCGGCCCTGCTGACCACCAAGATGCTGCCGCTGCTGCGCGAACTGCAGAAGGGCGAGGTGCGCATGCACGCGCTGGTCTGCACCGCGGGCAAGAACACCGCCCTGCTGATCATGCGGCGCCCCATCGGCACCCCGCGGCGCAAGGTGCTTTCGGAGGCCGTGGATGCGCAGGGCGGCGCCAAGTTCGTCGTCGGCGAGTGCTTGTACGAGGCCAATGCGCTCACCTTCGTGGTCCAGGCCAAGGCCGCCGGCCTGGCCAAGCGCCTGCGTCAGGCGCTGCTCGACCAGACGGGCCTGCGGCTCAAGGTGCGGGTGCACGGCGAGGACGGCGATGCCGAAGACGAAGGCGAGGACGAACTCGAAGCCCAGCAGGCCACGGATTCGGATGCCCCGCAGCCTGGGCCGTCTGCCGCCGAAGTGGCCTACAACGACCTGCTGGCCAGGATCGGGCCCCTGCTGGAAGCGGCGCTGAAGGCCCGCCATGCCGAGTCGACCAAGCTGCGTGCGGTCAGCGGCTTTGCCAGCGAGAAGGCTGCCGCGCTCGATTTCGACGGGGCCGCCAAGGCGCTCGAGATGATCGAGCGGCTGCTGGGCAGCGCGGCTGCCGGCGCAGGCACTGCGGCGGCCGGCGCGGCGGGCGACAAGTCCGCGCAGATGGAGGCCGCGCTCGAGGCGTGGCGCAGCGTGCGCAACGATGCTGTCGGCAAGCTGCGCGCGCTCAGCAAGGAGATCGCCGAGGCCAAACTGCCCGAGGCCAAGGAGGCCATCATCGAGGTCAGCGCCGTGTTCAAGCAGCTGACGGCCGAGCCGCGCACGCTGCAGCAGGTGCAGGAGCTGAGGCGCTGGCTGGAGCAGGACGACGTGGTCGACGACGTCTGCACCATCGAGGAAGACGACATCCGCACGCCGCTGCTCGATGCCCTGCTGGGTGTCCAGCGCGCCATCGAAACCGCCTGAGCCCAGGCCACCTCAGCCACGGACGAGAGATTCCATGGGAAACGACGACGACAAGAAGCCCAAGACCAAGGGCAAGAGCAAGTCAGTGTTCGGTCGCTGCCTGGAGATGTTGCCGGGTCGCAAGAAGAAGTCCGGGCCCACGCCAGAAGAGATCGACCAGGAAGCCGCCAACAAGCTGTCGCTCGACCGCAAGGCGGTCACCGAGCTGAAGAACCGGCTGGGCGCCGTCGGTGCCCCCGTGCCACCGGTCATCGAGCTGGCACTGGCGGCGGCCGACCCGCGCCTGCCGCCTCGGGTGGCCGTGCAGGAGGGGCAGAAGCGGGTCGATGAAGCCTTGCAGGCCAAGGACGCAGTGGAGACCTACCTGACGGCGCGCGCCGGGGTCACCAAGGCCAAGGACCAGGGCGGCCTGCTGAAGTTTGGCAGCCATGCGCTGTTGCAGGAGTTTTCTTCGGGCCTGGACGAACTCTTGTCGACCGCCGAACAGCAATGGCAGGGCGCCAGCAACTCGGCGCAGGCGACCCGGCATTCCCAGTCGCTGGCCAGCCAGTTGACTACCGCCTTGAACCTGCGCACCGAAGTGCACAACGAGTTGAGCGCTTCCGACAAGGAAATCGCTGCCGCGGAATCCGCGATCGAGAAGGTGTCCGGCATCGGCAGCATCGACGTGAGCGGCGTGAAGTCGAAGGTGACGCAGGCGCGGCAGTTGTTCAATGGGGCCACGCACCGCAACGAAATCGCTGATGCGCTGAAGTCGATCCAAGGATGGAAGGACGAGGTGCTCTCGGCCACGAAGGGCCAGTCGAAGTCGCTCGACAAGCTGGCCAGCTACAAGCAGCTGCGCCAGTCGGTGCTCGACCAGATCGGCAAGGCCTCGGTCATGCGCGGTGCGACCGAGGACACGCCGATGCGCGCGCTGCTGAACTCGGCGCGCATCGACATCGACCTGGCCGACGAGGCCATGGCGACGAGCTCGGGCGGCACCATGTACGACAAGGCCAAGGAGCTGCTCGAGCCGCACAAGAACCTGCTCGATCGAGCCAAGCGCATCGAGGCCGACCTGAAAAAGAAGGCGACGGCCGATCTCGAGGCCCTGCCCAAGTACACCGACGCGCTGCAGGCCCTGGTGCGGGCCCGCGAGCAGATCGCCGGTCTGCCCGGCGCCTCCGAGCAGCTGAAGCAGGCCGATATCGCATTGGCGGCGGCGCGACTGGGCACCGACGGCCAGCCCCCGGGCGGCTACCTGGCCGCGCTGAAGCTGATCGAAGGCAAGGCCGATGCGCTGCTGAAGGAGGCGACCAAGATGTCGGAGACCTTCGTGAAGGACCGCACCAGCAAGGTCCCCGGCCTGGCTGCGGCGCGCGAAAAGGCCGACACAGCGCTGCTCAACTTCATCAATGTGCATCCACCGGCGCAGGCCGGCGCTCAGCGCGAGGCGCTGGCCAAGGCCCTGGCGCAGGATGACCCGAGCACGGCGCTGGGCACGCTGGCGGCGCAGTGGGACAGGATGTCGCAGGCGCAGCGAGATGCCGACCAGCAGCTGTTCACCGAGCGCGAGAAGCTCGATCAACTGATTGCCGATGTCGTGAAGGCCGAGGCACCCGAGGCCGTGCTGCTGAAGCTGCGCGACACCGAGGCGATCGAGCGACTGCGCAAGGCCAACGAGTTCGGCCAGGCGCTGGCCATGGCCCAGCGCATGACCAAGGCGGCCCGCGACTACCTGAACATCGCCAAGCAGGTGAACAGCCAATGGACGGATGCCAAGAAGCTGCTGAACGAGGCGTCCGAGATGGCCTTGCGCTGGACCTCCTGGCCCAGCCTGAAGAACGAGGCCAACAGCATCATCGGCGATGCCAAGCGCACCTTCGAGGCCGTGGCCAATGGCGACGACCGCCAGCGGGCCATCCGGGCCGCAAGACGCATCAAGGAACGCGCCGAGGCGCTTGACCTGCAGGCCGAGGCGCAGAACCTCGATCCCCAGGCCGACCTCTCGGGCTACGACCAGGCGGTCGAGACGGCCAAGGCAGGATGGACCAAGGCCGCGCAACCGGTGCGCCAGGCGCTGGGAGCCCTGGCCCAGAAGCTGACCAGCCTGGGCGCCGGCGGCAGCGCCGAAGCCACCACCTGGCACATGCAATTCAAGGCGCTGGAGGAGCGCTGGGCCCACGCGCTGGCGCACCCCAAGCTCGACAAGGACCAGACGCCGCAGGACGCGCTGGCCAAGCTGCTCGAGCAGTTCGAGGCCGAGGCGAAGATCCTGACGGAAGGCGCGGCCAAGGCCAAGGACGATCCGCTCGTCCTCGGCCCGCTGCTCACCGACGCGAAGGACCAGGATCTGCAGAACGAGATGCGCGAGTTGCACGCCAAGCTCGCAGCCAAGGTGGTGGTGCTCGAGTCGGCCAACGTCAAGGTGAAGGCGTTCTGGGACCTGATCGGGCGGAGTTTCGATCCGGCGCAGGCCGCCAAGTACGGGGCCAAGTGGAAGCAGCTCGGACCGGCTCTCGAGCTGACCCTGGAGAACCGGCGCAAGGAGCTGAACGAGCTGAATACCCTGAGCCTCGAGAAGGCCGATGCGCTCGACAAGAAGCTGACCGCGTTCTTCAACTACGACCAGGTGCGTTTCGCCGGCTTCTTCGACGACCTGCGCGGCCGCTCGGAAGATGCCCGTGCGATGGTGATGTCCAACGACCCGACCCTGATGGCCGCCGGGCAGCGCATGATCGATCAGCTGGCCGAAACACTGACCCAGGCCCGCAAGGGCGATGGCAAGAAGGGCGGTGAAGAATCCAGGACCTTCGACGACGTGGCCGAGCTGTGGGCCACGCTGTCGAAGAACGTCGGCCAGAAGGTGCTGATGTCGCGGCTGCCGGCCACCTACAACCGGCTTTACGGTGAGCTGAAGGCGGCCACCACTCAGGCGAAGTCGGTCCCTCCCGCGCAGGGCTGGCAACTGCTCGACGCCTTGCGCGTGCCGATCGACGATGCACTGGCGCAGGCGGGCCTGGCGGCCGAGCGCTATGCGATCTTCAAGGAGCGCAAGTCGCAGATCGAGGAGAAGCTGGTCGAGCTGCACAAGCTGACCGCCACGCGCTTCACCGAGAAGACCGAGGCCTACAACGCCCAGGTCGAGACCCGCCTGTCCTCGGCCAAGCAGATGGCCAAGCAGGAAGGGCAGATGGACGCGGCCTTCGCCCTGCTCGACAGGGTCGACAAGGAACTGTCGAGGCTGATGGCATCGCCCGAGACGGCGCGCGAAGAACTGCAGAAGCTCGACGGCGAGGCCGCCGCAGAACAACGCGAATTGCGCGACATGGCCCGCTCGTGGGAACAGCAGCGCCTGTATTGGTCCGACACGCTGCTGCCGCAGGTGAAGAAGGCCATGGCCAAGCGCGGCGAAGAAAACTTCACCGAGTACGAGGACCTGAAGGCCGCGGTCTCGCGCGCCGGGGCGCCGCTGAAGGGCTACCTGGCGCTGATCTCCAGCCTGCCGCACGAGTACCTGGCCGCCAACTCGTCGCCCGACATGTCGCAGGCGCGAGCTGCCTTCACGTCGGCCCATGGGCGCCTGATGCAGTTGCAGAAGGTGGCCAACCGGCTCATCAACGGCGGGGGCACCACCAATGTCGAGCTCGAGCAGGACCTGCAGAAGCTCGAGGATGAATGGATCAACCGCGTGCAGCGGCTGCAGAACGCGTTCGGGCGCCTGGCCGGCTCGATCCGTGCCATGCCCGACCAGGTGGGCACCGACCCCAACGACGAGGCCACCTACCTCGACGGCAAGGCGCTGGGTCCGTTGAAGACGGCGGCCAACCTGCTCGGGCGCTCGATCCCCGGCGCTGCGGCCCGCTTCTCGCCATCGGCATTTTCGTCGGCGCTGTCGGTTCTGCGCAGCCCGGGCAGTCCGGTCGCCGATCGCAAGAAGGCGCGGGAGGACGCGTTGCGCACGATGCGCCTGTTGCGCGACGAGATGGTCGGCAGCGAGATGTTCAAGATGCTGTTCGAAGGTGCCTCCACCGGCAAGCTCGGTGTCGATGTGCGACCCGAGCTCGGACTGGTGCGCGCCAGCCTGAAGAAGATCGAACTCGCGGTGCTTGTCGCCGCCTGAACCGGAAGCCACGACGATGACCACGTTCAAGGAAAAGGCCGAGTTCGTCGGCATGCTCAGTGGCTCGGCCGTCACAGCCGAGAAGGATCAGGTGCGGCAGGATGCCCGCGCCAACAAGATGAACCAATTGCTCGGTGAAGGCCTGCCGCCCACCGAGCGCGAGAACCTGCGCCGGGCCATGACCTTCAGGGTCAAGAAGCAAGGGGCCCAGGGCGAGGACGACAAGGACCATGTCCAGTCGATGGACGAGCGCGGCCAGCGCAAGTCGATCGAGACCGAGGACGCCCGCCTGCGCTACCAGTCGATCGACCCGGCCGACTACGGCAAGGTGCAGAAGGCGCTCGAGAAGATCATCGCCATGAAGCAGAAGATGCTGGCGGCCAAGGATGCCGACGGCAATGCCTTGTTCGACGAGGCCGACCTGATGACCGAACTGTTCGCGCCCCTGGTGCGCGAAGGGCTGATGCCCGAGAACCTGGTCATCGACGAGCACAGCGAGACCGGCCGCCTGCTGAAGGCCACCTACAAGTCCTACCTGGACATGCTGGAGACGGCGCGCAAGGACAGGCAGGAAAAGGACGGCACGGATACGGTCAACCTTCATGGCGGCGCCAACAAACTGGACGTCCTGAAGGCCCTGGGCTCGAAGGCGAAGGGCTTGGCCGATGCCAAGGTCGGCGTCATCGCCAGCAAGGTTGGGCTGACGCCGGAAGAAACCGAGCGGCTGGGCAAGATGGCCGTCAGCGGCCTGATGATGGCCAAGTCGGGCTATGCGATGGGCCCGGCCTCGGTCGGGCTGGCCAACACCCTGGCTGGCACCGCCAAGGTCAAGAAGCCGACCGAGCTGACCCTGACCGTCGACAGCGTCAACGTTCTGAAGTCGGGCGTCCAGGGCGGCATCGGGATGGCCACCACCGCCAAGAGCCATGTGGACTCGGGCAAGTCGGGCAGCAAGGAAAACCGCAACCACGAGTTGAAGCAGTCCGCCTTGTCCGCCGCGCTGACGATCGATCAAGTGGTGTGCAATGCGCTGATCAGCGCCCATCCGCCGGCCATGGGCGCGATGGAGGGCCGCATCGCGGCGGGCATCGACGCCGAGGCGCTGGTCGACGCCGTGTTGGTCGAGCGGCCGCAGGCGGCCACGTTCACCGCGCTGGTGGGCCAGGCGCTGCAGTCCGCGCTGTCGGGCCTGGTCACGTCCGAGGACTCGGGGCCGGCATTCACCAAGGCGGCCAAGGCGCTGGCCACCGAGTACGGCAAGCAGGTCGATGTGGCGGCCCTGATCAAGGGCTTCCAGTTCGACAGCCACCCAGTGGAGGATGCCTTCGATCCGCTGGTGGCCGCGGCGGGCTCGGCGGCCACGGCCACATTCAACGACGGCGAGTTCCTGCAGGCCCTGAAGGCCGCGCAGGGCGAACTGATCGAGGCCGCCGCAATCAACAACGAGGCACTCACCGACCAGCTCAAGCAGGCCGAGGAAGAGAACGAGGAGTTCGAGCGCCAACTGGTGCTGGTCGACGAAGGCGGGGTCGACATGGGCCGCCAGCGCTCGATCGCGGTGCTGATCGCCCAGCTCGAGAAGGACCGGCTCGATCTCGAGATCGTTCTGAAGGTGGGCTCGCTGATCGGCAGCTTCGGGGCCAGCGTCACCACGCTGGGTGTCGACTCGTCGAACTTCCAGGCCAATCAGGTGGTCGGCACGGTGGCCACGCAGGTCGGGCAATCGCTGGTGCCGGCGCTGAAGGCGGCGCAACTGGTGATGCAGATGTCGGTCAACATCATCCAGATCGCGCAGCGCGCCAAGATGGTCAGCAAGTTCAGCGCCGATGTCGAGAAGGCGCGCAAGGCCGGATCGCCGCTGCTGCCGGCGGTGGAGAACTTTTTCAGTGCCAAGGTGGCCCAGCAGACCTTTGCCAGCATCGAGCTGGCGCTGCAGACGGTGCAGCTGGCCGGCGCGATCTGCTCGTCGGTGCCTGAGCCCATCACCCAGGCCACCGGCAGGCTGCTGACCGCGATCGGCTCGCTCGGCAGCAGCGCCAACGACTTTTCCGAGCAGGTGTACACCGATGCGCAGCTGGACAAGGGCTGGCAACGCACCCTCGAGGCGCTGAACAACCCTGCCAACCGCCGGGCGGGTCTCGATGCGCTGCGCAGCAACGGCACGCTGTCGGTGCATGCGGTGGCCTGGGCGGCCACCAAGGGTGGGGATGCCATCGCGAAGGAGATCCTCAGTTCCTGCGGAGTCAATGCCCAGACGCTGGCCGACAGCGCGAGCGACCAGGACGCGGTGATCCAGTA
>Ga0075163_10005153_pt1 | contig 17463 bp, 24 predicted proteins | sample JI1023141ADNA_FD_71478 | JGI IMG/M metagenome (GOLD analysis project Ga0075163, IMG submission 71478) | Wastewater effluent complex algal communities from Wisconsin, to seasonally profile nutrient transformation and Carbon sequestration -... | ecosystem: Engineered > WWTP > Effluent > Algae...
CGGGCGGTGTGCTCAGGGTCGACAGGCCGACGGAATGAAAAAAGGCCCCTCTCAGGGCCCTTTAGATTAGTTGGACAGAGTTCTCAACCGCTTTCTTCATCGTGGGGAACCAGCGGCTGTGAAAGATCGGCAGGTCCTCGTCAAAAACCTGCCATTCAGTTTTCACGCTTACCACCACCAGGGCATGCAGGCTTTTGGGAGTGGTCCGGGCGCGCCAGAACTTCCGGCCGTTGACCTCACCGAGTTGGATCACGGTGGTGTTCCTGTGGTTCTCCTCATTCCAGGAGCAACAAACCGGGACCCCGGCCCCGCCCTGGGTGGTGTAGCGCTCGATTGGCTTGAACATTTTGGGCCTCGCTTTCTGGGGGCTGGGCCCCCGGTCGTTTGGGTGTTAGAAGCGGTTTAGCAGCACTTCAAGCCGCATAAACTGGGCGAAAGCCTCTCGGCCCTGGGGGGTGAACTCGCACCCCCGGTCTTTGAGCTCCGAGAAGCGGTCTTTCGCTACCCAATACTGAGCGATTAGGTGTTTGTGGTATTTGGAGTTGGTGAGTGGGTTGGTCATTGGGGCCTCCTTGTTGGCCGGCGGCTTTTCCCGCCCGCGCCGAGAGTCGTTCATCTTTGGCCCGAAGGCCCCGGAGTTGGTCGCGTGGCCCTTTGTTGACCGGCGGCCCTCCGGTTCGTGACCCTTTTTTAGCGCGGCGGTCCTCCGCGTTTTATTAAGTTGTTCCCGATGAATTGATAATACCGCAGATAAATCAAGGCGTCAATAGTTTGGGAAGGGGAAAATGAAAAAAGCCCCTGGCCGAAGCCAAGGGCTTTAGTGGTTTGCTTCCGGCTGAAACCTCGAATCGGCTGGGCCCGCGCCCCTCTAGCCGGCCACCGTAAACAAACCCGCCGGAGTTGAACCGGCCACCGTGGTCCTTGTGCCCCTCATGGGGCCCGTGGAAACCCGTTCTCCTCCCGGGCCTCCCGCCAGTTCTCGCAACAGAAGATCCCCTTCCAGCAGGGCTCCTGTGGGTCACAGTCGCCCTGAAACAACCGGTTATGGTCCTCGGCGGCCGCCTTCCAGGCCTGGGCGAGCTCCTCGTCCGAAAGGCCCCGGTAGTCGGCCCCTGGATCGTTGCAGAGGGGGCAGACCGGATCGCCCATGTCGGGGTTGCAATAGTCGGCCAAAACCATGAAGGTGCAAAGGTCCTTCTTCAGTTGGTCCTGGGAGGTCCTCACGGCGCCACCTGGGCGCATGCATAGTTGTAACAGTTGCGCCCTTCGTCCAGGCGCTGGAGGTAGCCCTTGCGCACCAGGGCGTTCACATGCTGGAGGGCGCGAGCGGCGCTCATGTCGAGGGCTTCGGCCGTCTGTTTGATCGTTGGAGTTTTGCCGCCTTCGATTTGCCTGCGGTAGAACTCGAACACCTCGGCCTGTCGTTTGGTGAGCGGCTTCACTTCCCGAAGTCCTCGGCCGGAACCCAGCGCTCACCGTCATAAACGCGGCGTTTCTCGCTATCGTAGACAACGAGGCCGAAGGTATAGCTCATGGCCTCCTTCTCGGCAAACTTCCGGGCCGACGGGAAAGACCGGTAGGACCAGACGGGCATACTCAGGCCGTTGGGCCAGTCCGAGTTTACCCGGTCGGGGCATTGGGGGCAAACCTGGTAACGTGCGTTCATAGTTCGCAACCCTGCTCCGCATTTTGCCTTTCGATCTCATGCTCCGCTTCTTTCAGCAGGCGAACGGCTTCGCTAACGAGTCCCAGAAAGGGCCGGGCCGATCGGTTGTATTCATACCCTTGCGTCAACCCCTCGACCTCTTCGCGGGCTAAAATCAGGCGATCCAATCTCATTCTCTTCTACCTCCTTTTGTTTTCGTGCTTTACCAGGGCCGTCGGTGTTGTAGTTTTCGCGCCAGGCCTCGGCGCCTCCGGACTTCACGAGCCCGGAGGGGCTTACCAACCAAGGGAGAGGTTAACTCGGCGGCCGTCGGCCGGATCCCGCAGGTCTGCGCGAAGCTCACAGTTCGCGGGGCGGTAAACCCGTTCGAGGTTCAGGCCCCGGCCGGCGGCGAGGCGGCCGCAGAGGTCCCTCCATTCCTCGCGGTTCCGGAGCTCGTCCGTTCCGTCGGCCAGAAGGAGCCCGTCCGGGGCCGGGGACATGGCCCAGTAGACTTTAACCATTGGCCACCTCCTTGACGCTCACAACCCGGTAGGGGCTTCCCCCGATGGGTTTGGGCACCTCGGCCCCTTCCTTGGGCTGGAGGCCTTCAGAGTGGCTCTGAACGCTGGTGTGCGTCAGGCCCTTCAGGGTTCCGCCGATGAACTCGCGGGTGACTTCGTAAGACTTGACCATAAGGACCACCTTTCTACCGGGCTTAAGGGCCCCGGCGGCCCGGTCTGTTTTTTAGGCGGTTACTTTCGAGTTCTTGATCGCGGTCTTCTCGGCGGATTTGAGCCGCTTGGCGATCCAGGCTTCGCGTTCTTCCTCGGTTTTAAAGAACTCTTGCCCGGTGAAGGCGCCATAATCTTCGCGGTTTCTGGTCGCGTGGGTGGTGGCCCAGAACCACAGGCCTTCGAGGGTGTAACCCCATTGGACGCTAGAATCTGGAACAAAGTTGTAAGTGGCGCGGCTGATGTTGCTCCCGATGACTCGGCCGCGCGAGTCCTTTACTTCGAAGCTTTTGTGTTCGATTTTGATTTCTCCGACCAGTTGTTTGCGGGTGAAGCTCATTTTGTTTTGGTCCTTTCGTCTTCCGATGAATTGATAATACAACAGACAAATCAAACTGTCAACAGATAGGGTGACAGAATTTGACAGCGATCCCAAAATTGCGGTAGTCTGTGCTCGTGCTTTTGGGTTTTCGGACCGACAAGCCCCAAGAACGGGGCCTGGCTGCGGATTGCGGCCGGGCCCCGTTTGCTTTTGAGGAGAACGACACATGGCAACAGGAGCGCGACGGGCTACAGACCCGGCACCAGCACCCCCAGCACCGGCCAAGCCGGTTGACGAGAAAGCAGCGCTTTTCCAATGGTGCGAAAACCAACAGGCCCGGATCGTTTGGGGAGAATACCTCAGCGGCCGCAAGTTTTGCAGGGTCAGGGTGGGCAGGCAACTGGAGCGCGAAGGGCCCGACTTTGTCAGCGCCTGCCTTGACGCCAAAGGCGCACATGAACGAGCAACCAGGAGCAACCCCTTGCTAAGGCCGGAAGAGTAAAACAAAATGGCCGTGCTGACCGATAAGAAAGGGAAGCGCGGAATGCCCACGGTGGGGGCTAGAAGCTCCACCCCTTTTGAAGGCTTCCTTCCGGTCTTTCAATCCTTCCTGGAAAGCAACATTGCCAACCCGGACAACCTGGGCGCCGACATTTACAGGCGCATGCTGGAGACTGATGAGACGGTTTCTAGCGGGATCGACTTCATTTCCAGCACCGTGGTTCCCCACCTGGGCGAATACACCAACACCAACCGCAAGGCCCAGAAATACATTGATTCTCTGTGGATGAACTGCTATACGAGCCTGGAGCAGGTGATCGAGGAGTTGATCCTGGCCCTGGTGTTCGGGTGGGCGGTTGGCGAGCTCGTTCTTCGCGAGGAGGACGGCCGGATCTGGCTGGATGATGTCCCCTTCCTGCTCCCTGAGTCGACCACGATCGCGATCGAGAGCAACCCCAAGGCCCAGAACTTCGGCCGGGTTCGCGGCTTCAAGCAGAAGAACGGTTCCGGCCAGGAGCTTCCGAAGTCCCGCATGGTCTATTGGGCCCACCGGATCCGGAATAGCAACCCCTTCGGCCAGTCCAGGCTGAAGCCGGCTTACAAATCCTGGTTCTTCAAAGACGTTTTCCTGAAGGACTGGGGCCGCGCCCTTTCCACGTTCGGAAGCCCGATCGCGGTGGCCGAGATGACCAACCCGAAGACTCAGGACGTTGACGCGAGCGGAAACCCCACCACCACCGGGCAGAACATGCTCACTACCCTCCAGAACCTCTCCGGCGGGAGCTCAATCGTTCATGGGATCGGTGACAAAATCCGCCTGGAACAGGCGAAGGTTTCGGTGGGTAAGGACTTCGAGAGCGGCGAGAATCACCTAAATAAGTGCATTCTCCGGGCCCTTTTGATTCCGGCCCTGCTGTTTGAGCCTACGGACATCGGCTCTTTCGCCTTGGGGTCCAAGCATTTCGAGATCTTCATGCGTTCGATCGCGCGGATTGTAAAAGACCTTCACCGGGTTCTGTTGCTTCAGATCTACAGGCCCCTTCTGACCCTGAACTTCGGCCCCAAATGCCCCCTAGGCGAATTCAAGGCCCAAGTCCTGGAAGAGGAAGACCTTAAACTTTGGGCCGAGATCCTGTTCTCCCTGATGAGCGCGGGCTTTATGTCAAAGCGCGAGCTGGACGACCTGAACGCGGGCCGCGCCAAATTCAATCTAAAGCCGCTTACCAAGGTGCCCGTAGAGGAACCCAGCGCCCCCGACACGGGCGACGGCGGTCAGGACCCTAACCAACCCCCGCAGACGGATCGCGGCGGCCAGGTGGCCGGCAAAACGGCCGACGGCCGCGAGGGATCGACCACAAACCAGCCCCGGCCTGGCGGCCGCACGCCCACCAAGCCCCAAGGCAGACCCCGGAGGAACGCATAGTGCCCAGCGCTTTTGAAGAATGCTGCAACCGCCTGCAAGAGGGCGGGCTGGATTCCGAGACCTCTTGCCGCGCCTGCGAGATCGCGTTTTGGGACGCCTTTGGGCTGACCACGGAGGCGGCGGACAATTACGGCGTTGACCCCGGCGGGGACATTTCTGGCCGGGCTTACCAGGCTGTTTCAGAGCTCTCGGCGGCCGAAGAGGAACAGTTCGTTGGTATTGAGACGGAGATTCCGGCCACCCTTGCCGCGCCCGTCAAGATGGAAGCCTACGGGCTACCGGGCGGCGCCGAGAGCGAGAAGAAAGAGGAAGAAAGCCTTTTTCGCGAGGTTCAAATTCTCGCACCCGGCACCTATATCGACGCGAACGGCCGCAAGTTCGAGGTTACAGACGCCCACCTGAAAGAGTATGCGGCCAATTTCGATCCCAGGAATAACCCCCCTATTCTGCTTGATCACGAGGTCAAAGCAGACAACCAGAAGGGCTGGATCCGTGCGATCCGCTACGAGGCCGGATTCGACGAGAATTCAAGCCGGCTCATGTCCCTCTGGGAGTTCCTGGATGAAGAGGCCATTTGCAAAGTCAAAAAGGGCCTTTGGAAGCGTGTTTCTGGAAGCTTTGGCGTTGCCGTTCGGCGCGTTATTGAAGGGTCTATTGTGGTTTTCGGTGCGTATGACCGGGGCCCTGGAGACCGTGCAGAGATCCTGAGAAAGAAAGGAAAAGCGAACATGTCAAAACCCAATACCCCGGCCCCGGAATTGACCCCGGGAACTCCTGCAGTGCCGGCTGCGCAACCTGATGCAGCCCCCCTGGCGGCCGCTCCTGTGGCTCCTGTGGTCCCTGCTGCGGCTTCCAACGAGGTGGCGGAACTGTCGGCCGAGCTTTCCCAAATGCGCGCCAGAATGGCACGTATGCGCGCGAAGGAAGACGCTGCGGATTTCCGCCTGCTGATGGCCGAGGGCTTCAGCAGTCCCGCCAACGAGTCCAAGGAGGTGGCCTTTCTGGGCAAGCTTCCGGAGGAGCTCAAGGACGACTACCTCTCTCTACGTCGGACCCTCCCGAAGGCTTGGCAGGCTGGGCGCGAGAGCACCCCTTCCGACCCCTCCCCCCTCTCGGCCACGAGTTCGGCCGACGTTAGCCAAGATGCCCTCTTGGCCCAACTTCAAGAACAGTCCGGCATGAAGCCGGCCGGAAAATAAGGAGGGTTCTGTTCATGGGTCTCACTTCCACTTCCTATATTCCCAAGGAGGTCAGGGCGACTGGTGACGAGTCGTATTTTTATGCGATCCCCGTCACGATCGACTCTGGCGCCGGCGTCCTGGACGTTGGAACAGTCCTCGGAAAAATCACCTCCGGGGGCAAATACAAAGCCTATGCCAACGGGAACAGCGACGGTTCGGAAGTTGCCGTAGGTATTCTTACCGAGCGCGTGGACGCCACCTCGGCCGATGTCACCGGGATCGGCATGTGGGTCATGGGCTTCTTCAAAGAGGCGGAATTGACCGGGCTTGATTCTAACGGCAAAACCGACCTCGCTTCCAAGTCCTATTCGGACGGAACGATCCGGCTCTAAAGAACACCAGAAAGGAAACACGAAAAAGTGATCACTTGGCCCACTACTCAAACGGCTTCCAAACTGGTGCAAACCTGGCAAGCCGACCCGGCGGAATTCATTGGCGCGGGATACATGCCCCTGAATACCACCGATTATCTCAATACTTCGATCATCAAATACGATCGAACCAAGCCCGTCACCGGCATGACCAACGCCTACGGGCGGAACTCAAAGCCGATCCTGGTGAAGGCGACCGGTGTCGAGACTTTCAAACAGGACACCGCCTACTGGAAAGACCAGTTGCGCCTGGATGAATTCGATTTTCTGGAAAACCGAGGCCTCGGCGCCGACGAATTCCAGCGCCTCGGCAACCAGCGCTTTCTCATGATGGCCCTTCAGGGTGACGTTCGCCTGGAGACCCGCATGGAGCAATTGCGCTGGGGTGCGATGCGAAACGAATTCGCTTCGGGTGTCACCTATAACGGAGTGTTGGTTAAGGTCGATTATGGGATCGCGGCCGCTACGACCGCTTCCCCGCTTTGGACCTCTCCCAGCACCGCGAAGCCGTTAACGGACATCCTGAACGTTGTTCTGGGCCTGAAAAGCACCGGCGCCACCTGGGTCGATATTGTCATGAACGACGTGACCGCTTCCTACCTTCTGGACAACACCCAGATCACGGACAAGGTCAACCGTTCGCAGGCCCTGGCCGATCTCAATATCTCCGACGTGGGGAACATTATCAAGAATTTGACCATGGGCAATGGTCAGATCAAGGGCTGTCCCACGATCCGGAATGTGGTCGTTTACGCAACCCAATACATTGATGATGCCGGCGCAAATCAATACTTTGTTCCCACGAACAAGGTTCAGTTTATCGCTGGTCGAGACGTGCCCCTAAAGGGTGCGACCGCCATGGCGCAGGCGCAAAGAGGCGGCGAGTTCGCTTCCACCCCTGCGATTATCGACGGCTTCAACAACACCCGCCCCGGCAAGTTCATGATCGTTGAGGACTACAGCCGAACCGGCACCCCTCACCTGCTCATGACCCCTGGGATCTTCGGGCTTCCCGTTGTCTATCACCCCGAGTGGTTCAAAACCCTCACCGTCGGCTAAAGCCAGAACCTTTGGATACCCCCGGGGCGGAAGGTCGTTCTCCCTGCCCCGGGGGGGTCCAATTTTACCCTGTGAGAGGAGCGGAAAAAGATGCCTTACTGTGTTGATTCTGACGTAAAGAAGCGCGCGGATTTGCTTGCCACTTTTGACGCGCCCGCCCTGGCCCCCGGAATTGCCTGGGCCGATGCGATGATCGATGCGCACCTGGGCGGCCGTTATACCGTGCCCTTCAGTTCCGTTCCCGTGATTATCAAGGAAATTTCAGCGGATCTTGCCGCTTATTACACAATCTTCGAAGCCCATACCGCCGGCGGCGAGAACGCCCCGGTTGAAGCCGCTATTGAGCTCAAAACTCGCGCCATGGACCTGCTGAAGCAATTGCAGGAGGGGACGGCCATGCTCCCCGGTGTTCTGGGCAGCGGCGGGGCGAACCCCACCCCCTCCATTCTTTCCACGAATTCCGGACCGAACCCGGTGCGGGCCTTTGACCTGGTGAACGTGCCCAACATCCTGGAGCCTCCCTTTGCTCCTCGGCAGGGGTGGCCCCGGTGGTAGATCTCGGCTTCAGCATGGACATGGGCCCCTTGGATCGGGTGTTCTCTGAGCTCAAGCGCCGGACGGACAACCTCGAGAAGCCCATGGAGCAATCGGGCCCTGAGGCCATGAAAGGGTTCGCTGACGCCTTTGCCCAGGACGGCCCTGGTTGGGCCCCCAACAGCGGCCGGAACCCGGTCCTGGACAAGACAGGGGCCCTGTTGGCCAGCTACACCCGCCAGGGCGCGCCAGGGAATGTATTTATTGTCACCCGCCAGGGCGCGCAATTCGGATCCTCTTTGCCCTATGCGGCCCTGCACCAACTGGGCGGCGAGACGGTCCTGCCCAACGGTCGGAAGGTCACGGTTCCGGCCCGGCCCGTAGTCAAGCCCGCCACAAATGACTTCCTTTCGAAATTGGGCGCCTTTACCGCTCAGTATTTGGTGGTGCGCGGTGGATATTGATCAGATCTTAGATTCGCTGGTGAGCTACCTGGCAAGCTGCCTAGAGGACTCAGGGAACCCAAACGCAGGGATCATTCCAGGCGTTAAGAGCGTTCTTGCTGGTGACCGAAACCCTCTGGATAAGCAGCAACCGGCGATCACGGTAGTTTGGGCCGGCGAGGACCTTTCGCGCGGATCCTTTGGGCTGGGCTCGGTTCCGACTCAGGTGGATTTTGACATTAACCTTTACCTCGGGAGCCTCCCAAAGGGTGACGTTCCAGACGAGAAGGTTCGCCAGTTGTATTCCTCTGTTGCTGGCACCAGGGGCCTCCGGGCGGCCCTGCTGAGCTATCCGGGCGGCCAGGGCTTCACCCTGGGCTTCGGGGCGGTCCGTCCTCTGCGGAAGTCTGAGAAGCCGGACATTAACTTTTCATCGGGCCTGACTGCTCGCGTAACAGCGCGCGCCCTGGGCTTTAGGTAGAAACCAAGAAAAGGAGAAAAGCAAAATGCCGGCTGGTGTAATTTCAGGCAATAGTAACAACGTCACGATCGGCGGGGCGCAGGTGCTGTTTGATTCCTATGACATCGGGATCACGGAAGGCGATATTAACGTTAACCGTGAGACCCAGGTGAAACAGGGGAAGGACGGTATTCCCCTCCAGATTTATCTTCAGGTCCCGATCGAGGAGACTTGGAAGATCAAGATCCCCATGGTGGAGTCGACCGCGAGTAATATCGCGCGCGCCTCTTCCAACCTGGTGGCAAATACCACCTCCGCTTCCCCGGTGGTGGTTCCGTTCGGCGGAACTCCGGCCACTTCGGCGGCTTTCACCTTCGCTTCGCTGCATAGTGGAAGCGTTGAAGCGATCATTCTGGCGGGCGCGAACGTTTCGGCGATCACCGTTAAGAATGCGGCAGAAAGCACTACTTACGTAGCGAATACCGACTACATGATCGACGCGATCAAGGGGATCATTTATCGCCTACCGGGCGGAGCGATCACCTCTGGCCAGATCGTTCATGTGGCCTACACTTATACCCCCGTTTCCATGGACGAGATCCTTTTGGGCGTGAACCTGCCTTTGGTGAACAAGAAGGTGGAGTTTATTCACAAAAGCCCGGTTTCTGGAGACGTATTCCATTATTGCTACTGGAAATGTCAGGGCACCGGCAACCTGGATTTGAGCTTCAAGAAGCAGGAATTCATGCTGGTCACCGCTGACCTGGTGGCCATTCCCGATGCGGTGGCCCACCCGACCTGCCCGACCGGATTCCTTCGCAGAGTTCCTGCGGCTGCGGCCGCTGCTTACCTGGCTGGAATCACGATCGCGACTTAACCCTTCACAGGGGAGAGGTCGGCCCCGGGTCGGCCTCTCCCTTGTGTCTATCCAAGCGAAGGAGAACGACAAATGTTGAAACTATACCGACAGGAAACGCCCTGCGAAATTGAGGGCCGGAACTTCGTGCTTCGGGAAATGAACGGCGCTGATCAGGTGGTCTTTTATGACCTCGTGAAAGAGATCGCGACTCACCAGAACACGTGGGAGCTTCACAACAAGGCCGGCACCCAGGCGAGCGAGGAGGCCCGACAGGCAAAGGCTTCGCTGGATTCCGCAAACCATTTGCTTTGGCAAAAAATGCTGAATCCTACGGACGACAAGGGGCCTATTACCCTGGAGTGGGTCAAGGCCAATACAAACGGCCGGTTCGGTGACGAGGTGGTAAGGGAGCAAATGCGCCTGAACGATTTCGATAACCAAATGGGAAAAGCTTTGGCCCGGGCGGCGGCGACGAATCAAGCGGCGGCCGCTCTCTCACATGGGCCGATATTTGCCGCACAATCGGTTCCGTCTACCACCTAGATCCGATCTACGGGGTCTGGGCCGTCTGGAGCCCCAGGCAAATGATCGAGCACTATCCCGATTCGGTCCGGCGGGAACGACGCAACTGGATGATCCTTCAGGGGATCGTTCTTCAGCAGAAGGGCTTTGAGGAGTCTGACTGGGGCTGGCTGGATGAACTCGAGGACCGCAGGTGGGGCGACGGTGCGGAAAGCCCGGATAAACCGAAGCCTAAGACACAAAGGGAAATGCTGGCCGAACTGCGTGAGCAGGGCCTGAAACAGTTGCGAGAGGAGAAGAAAGAGGTTGTCACAGCAGACTGAAGCCCCGGTAGTCCTCAGAGTCTTTGCCGAGAAAAGCGCCTCGGTTAACTCTGTTCTGGACGACACCCGGGCCCAGTATGGCAAACTCGCTTCTTCGATCGAATCGGTCGGCCGATCCGCGACCCTGTTGGCGGGGTCGGCCACGGCTGCCTTGGGCGGTCTCCTTACCCTCTCGGTGCAAGTGGCTGGGCAGTTTGAGCAACTGCAGGCGAAGCTGGAAAGCACCCTTGGGAGTAGTGAGGCCGCCCAAAAGGCTTTTCAGAGCGCCCTGACCTATGCGGCGACTACCCCTTTCGACGTTCAGTCGATCGTTTCGGCTACGGTAACCCTGGAGGCTTTTGGGCAGTCTGCCCAGCGTGTGCTTCCGATTGCGGCCAACCTGGCGGCCGCCTTTGGCGAGAACATCAAAGACATTTCGCTGATTGTAGGCAAGGCGTTCTCCGGCTCTTTGGAGGGCTTCGAGGGCCTGCGCAATCGCCTGGGAATCGGGAACCTGCTCCTGGAGAAATACGGCGCGGAGCTCACCAAGACCGGTTCGATTGCGATCACCACCTCCGGCCAGTTGCAGAAGGCCCGGGATGCGATTGAAAAGGTCGTTCAGGCCCGCTTCGGGGATGCGACGGCCCGACAGTCGCAAACTCTTTTCGGAGCGCTGAGCAACCTGTCAGATAGCGTTCAGCGCGTTGCCGCAAGTTTCGGACAGGCCCTTATCCCGGTGGTAACCGGTGCGGCCCGTTTCCTTAGCACGGTGGTTGACGTTTTCGACAAGTTGGATCCGAGCCTGAAGAAGTTTCTGGCCGGGGCGGCGGCGGCCGGTGCCATCGGCCTGGGCCTGGTGACTGCGATCGCAGGCCTTGCCACGGTGGTCGTTTCCGGAGTGGGAAGCCTGGTTTCTTTCGCGGCCGCCCTGGGTGCTGTAGGCACCGCTGGAGCCGCTGCGAGCGCTGGGGTGGCAGGTGTGACCGCTGCGAGTTCCACGGCTACGGCTGCGGCCGCAGGGTTCGCCAGGTTGGGCGCGGCCGCTTCGGGAATCGGCGGAGGCCTCTCCAGCCTAGCGACGGGAGCGGCGGCCGCCCTGGGGCCGATCGGGCTACTGGTGACCCTCCTGGGCGGGGCCGCCTTCGTGGCGATCGAGAGCTGGAAGGGGCAGATCGCGGCTACCGAGGTTGCCCTCCAGGAGCAATCTAGAGGCCTTGCCAGGGCTCGCGAGGAGCTGGCCCTCTACAAAGACCTGGTGGAGAAGGTCACGGGCTCACAGCAGGCTTTGGCGGCCGCCGGCGGGGATATTGACCGGATCGGTCAGGCGGTCCGGGAGTCCTTTGCCAAAGTTTCGGACACAGACTTTGCCGAGAAGTTGGCGGCGGCCGGGGTCAATCTGGACGAATTGCGCAAGGCCCAGCAGAAAAACCGGGAGGAGGCGAAGCTTCTCCAGGAGCAGATCTCCTCGCTAACCCTCGTTTACCAGAAGCTTCAGGACGGTTCGATCGGCCTGCTCGCGGGGACTTCTACCGCCGATGTTGAGCAGGTGAAGAAGGCCCTGGGCGGCCTGCCCGTGACCACGGACAACGTTCGCGGCGCCCTGCAGAACCTGATCGTTCGCTTCCGTGACCTGAACGGGGCAAACCTGATCATTGGCCAGACTTCGGAGCGCCTGCAGGGCGTGAACGCGGACCTGGACGGGGCAAGCAAGAACGCCCAAAGCCTTCAGGAATTCCTTCGTTTCGCGACCAAAACCGATGATGTGGGAGCGCTTCAAGGCGCCTTCGGAACCCTCCAGGGCAAGATCGGTGAGGTGGAAGCGGTCCTGACAAAAGCAGGCGTCCCCATCGGCAACATGAACGCCTTGCAGCAAAAGTTTCTGGAAGGGACCGACGAAGAAAAGAGAGCGGTGAAGGACCTTCTAGGCCTGTATGAAGCCCGCGAGAACCTGACGAAAAAGATCTCCGGCCTGGAAGACCAGGCGGTAAAGGACAAGATCCAAGCGGTCCAGACCCAGATCGAGCGCGAGCGCGTCCTTGGTGACGTTTCGCTAGCGGAGGAGAAGCGGCGCCTCTCGGAGCTTCTGGGCGTGGTCAAAGCTAACTCTGACGAGGAATTGAGCCTTCGCAAGAAGATCAAGGAGCTGACCAAGGCCGAGAACAAAGCGGAGCTTGACGCGGCGAAGAACAGCCTGGGCCAGGTGGCTTCTGACGCCAAGGGCCGGCTCGAGGAGCTCCGGGCGACCGGGAACGCCACGGCCGCCGATAACGTGGCGGCGATCGAACAGATCCTGGTGCGCCTGGACGCCTGGGCGAAGGCGAATAAGCGCCTCGTTGATCAAAACCCTGAGCTTCGCAAAGAGCTCTCTCAGACCGTCGCGAGCTTCCAGAAGGACTTGGACAGCGCCCAACTTGCGATCCCAAAGGAACGCCTGGACGAGGCCCTCAAAACCGCGAAAGCTTTCGGCGCCGAAGCGACCACGAACGCAGAGAAGTTTGCCGCGACGGAACAGGCCCTTTCTTTCTTGCGCAACGTGCAGGGCTCGGGGCAGATCTCCACCCTGGAAACAAAAAAGAAGCTTCAGGCCGAGATCGACCAACTGACGGCCGAGGAGGTCAAGCTTCAAAAGGAGATCACCAAGGAGACCGAGGCCCAGGCCCGGGAGACGGCCGCCCTTAAGCGCGAAAACCAGAAGCAAGATCTCGAAGTCCTGAAGGCTGAAGCGGCGCTGGAGGGCCAAAGCACCTTCCGCAAGTTCCAGATCGCGGAGCTGGAGAAGAAGATTCTGGCCGAGAGGGTTCAGGCCGTTCGCGACCAGGAGCAGGCCGAGATCGCTTCGGGCGTGAGTATTGAGCAGGCTGCGGAGCGGCGGGAGCTTCGGATTACCCAGATCAAAAACGAAGAGACCTTGAAGCGCTCCCAGAAGGAAGAGGAGCAGACCAAGAAGGTCGAGGCGGAAGCCAAGAAGCAGCAGGATATTCTGGACGGCTTCCGCGCGAAGCGGGTCGGCGGGAAGAGTAGCCCTCTGATCTCCCAGGAGGAACTTAACGCCTCCCTGAGCTTCCTCCCAAACTTCTCTTTGGATACCCCCCTGGCGCTGCCTAAGCCACCCCGGAACCTCAACAGGGTTCGCGCGCAGGTGGACGAGGACATCAAGCAAGGCGAGCGCCTGAAGGGCCAAGGAGAGGCCCAGAAGGGCAAGGCGGGCGGCGGGCTTCCCGGCCAGGAGACTCCTGGGGGCGGCCAGGGCGCCGGTGCCGGCGGCGGCCCGGCTACTCAGGTAACGAAGCAGTATAACCTGGGCATGCAGGGCTACCCGATCGATAGTCCCGAGGTGCGCAAAGCAATTGAGACCGTAGTCGACTATGTGATCAAAGCCAAGAAATTCAACGAGGGGGCAGGCTAATGCCTTGGATCTTTTCGCAGCAGGTTAGCATCCAGAAGCAGGTAGAGATCCAGTATGGCCACCGGGGATCGACTACCTACGGGAACCGCTACATTTACGATCAAATCAAGCCGCAGGAGCCCGCGAAGTTTCGCGGCGAGCTGATCGATGATACCGAATATCAGACCTTGCTCACGGCGATCCGGATCCCGATGGATCAAGCCGGTAACACCGTGACCCTGGTCGTTCAGGGCGAGAGCTGGCAGGGTAAGATCGTCGGCCTGGAGGCGACCCGGATCATGGGAACGGCTTACTGGGAGGTAGAGGTGACCCTCTTCGAGGCGGTCAAGTTATGACCGATTTTCACCCCAACTTCACCCGCACCCTGAGTCTATCCGGTGGATCCGAGGTGGCCCATGCCACCGTCTCCCGGATTGGGTGCAAGGCGAACCAGGGCTGGAGTTGGTCGGGAGTGGTCAACAGCGCCTCTGGGCCTGACCCCTACCAGGACCTTTTCACGGCATACCAGATCGCATGGACTGATGGCCTGGGGAATAGTCGGACTTCCCCGGATCTCGCTTGGGTTACCCCCCGAGACTACTCAGAGGCCTCGGTGAATTCGGGGCCAGCTATCCAGCAAATGGGCGGCGTAGATCTGACCGGAACTAAGATGCGGACCAACAACCAGAGCTTCTCCTCGTTCCTGGCTTCCAGCACGAGCGCGATCCTGAGCGCCCTGGCCACCCGGGCCGGTATCACCCTGGACGGATACAGCGGCCGGGACGAGTTGGATTTTTACGTGATCGAGGAGGACGTTAAGAATTCGAAGCTTATTGACGCTTTGAGCCGAATCCTCAACGTTGCGGCGGGGGAGTATTATGTCCGGCCAGACAACCGCCTGAGCCTGCGCCTCTGGGAGGATTCGGCGCCAGACCTGGACTTTGATTTTTCCGACTTGAAGCACGTTCCCGATCCGGCCCGGATCTTCACTGGGCTACGCCTCGGGAAGCGCAGTTCGGCCCGGTATGACACAGAACAGGTTTATGATTTTAACTCCTCGGGTTTCGTTACTCAGACGCTTTCGCCAACCCTAAACAGCCCTTTCGCTACGAACGAAAGCGTTTCGGGCGCCGGCAACGTGGCGGCGGTGACCTTTTATAACGCTTCAGATCAGTGGGTGGAACACCAAGACTTTACGCTTGGATCCCGGCCTGCTCCCGGAGGAACTCGCGGGTCTGGGACCTGCACCTATTTGGTGGCAGAAGTGGTTCCTCCAACCATTGGCACCACGATTCGCGCCAGGATTCGCGTGAATGGGACTGCGCCAGGTGCGCTACCTACCGGGGTTTCGCCCGAGTTCATTTACCCGCCCATGGCCACGAGTTTGGGGGCGTGGCCGGCGGAGGGCGATTTTGTCGACCAACTTTTCCCCGGCTACGCCTGGGCGGAAGCGCGCTATCCTTACATAAAAAGCAAGTTGAACGCCCCTGCCGACAAGTTGATCATGACCGGGGCCCTGCAGGCCAACAGCACGATCGACCTGTTTTCCCGCTTCACCTATCGCACTAGAGTTTACAAGGTCGACTCTATCGACTGGGACTTCGACGCCAAACAGACGAAGCTGGAGCTTGTCCGGCTGGTGTCCGAAAGGTAGGTTTACATGGGACTTTTTGACAGCAATCCCCAGGTTTCGATCAACGTGGGCGCCTCGAGTGGCACACAGGGCGGCGTGAAGATCAATGGCGAGCTTTGGGAGGGAACCCCCCAGGTGAACGGTTCTCCGCAGGCCTCCGGATACGGGGCTGTGATCACTGCGCAGGTTGGCCGGAAGCAGGTAATTCTGGGTGTGGGCGGGTTATACCCGAACCAAACGGAGGCGTAAGCGAAATGGGCCTCTTCGACTCGTTTCACGCAGAAAAGATTTTCCCGGTGACCATGGCCGGGCCGGATTCTTTCATGCTGGATGGGGAGGAATACCAGGGGAAGCCGCATTGCGCGGGCCGGGAATTTGCGCCCGGGGAGAAGTCTCACATAGTATTCACGGCCAACCAGAACCCCTTTGGCGGCCCGGTTGGCAGGCGTATGCCGGTGATTTTTGCTGGCGCCACACGGCGATCCTGGATGGTCGAGGGCCCTCGTGGGGCCCTTGCGTTCGGACTGTGGCAACAATCGGAAGGATTCCCCACCTTACTGGGGGGGCCGCTCTCACCGAGCAACATGCCGTCCTTCGGCTCCAGTTCACTTTTCAACCCTGGCTTTCCCAGCGGGGCTGAGAGAAGGATCGGCTGGAGTGGCATGGCCCTGGCCAGTTCCGGGGCGGATCGGCTCCTGCTCTATTTGTCGACTGCCTATAATGACGATGCGGAAACCGATCCCAATGAAGACGCGATCGGGCTGGTGGTGAACGAATGGAACCTGGGCGCTGGGACCCTGGCTGAATATACGATCGCGTTTCCAAGCCCGTTCGATTCGGACCCGGGCGCCCCCGGAACAAGCCCCTGGTTTCCCCACCGGCTGGGCAGTTTCTTTTACAATCCAGAGGACGATCTGATCACGATTGCGACCCCGTTCGGGCTTTATTGCATGAGTCGAGAACAAGACTCTCAGGTCCTGACCCCATGGGCTTCGGACGTTTCTAGGGCCTCTCATGACCTGGCTTTTTCTTGCGGGTGGTTCCAGGCCCTACAGCACGGGTGGGCGGAACAAGAGGGCGCATCCGGCCCCGATTTAAGGGGGTGGATCCGTGCGAGAAATTCGAAAGACTGGGTGGACACCTGGACCAGGACCCTGGCTTCGCTTTGCGGGACCCTCACCCCGGGCCGGATCTTCCAATCCGGCCAGACGGACCGCTATACTGGCTTCGTAGTTTCGAACGATCGCGTTACTTATGACCCCGAAAACCAGAGATGGATGATCGGGATCTCCCTGGCCGAAGATTCTGAATGGGTAGGATCGGGCGGGGGTGGAGGCCTGACCGGCCGGGCCGGCATCGTGATCAGCACCCTGGCCGGCTCCACCGGTGCAACGGTAAACACCTACACGATCGAAGCGTTAACTTCCGATGCGGTCGAGGTCAGGCCCGGGATGCTGGCAGAGGCCCTGGAGGCCGCCAACGAATTGCAGGCGGCCCGCCTAGCTGATCAAAAAGCCCTGGTAACGAGCGAAGACTCTTCCCCGAAGGATCAGTTCAGTAACTGGGGACCGGGCGGGCCGGGCTGGCCCACTAAGTTTGTGACGGTAACGAGTTACCCTGGAGCAAACCCTACACAATCCTACAGTTTCCCCGCGTTATACCACGTGGTGCTAAGTGGAGCGAGCCTGCCCAGCACGATCTCCGGTGGAGTGATTCCGGCCCCTAGCCTGGACGGGACTTCCCTATTTCCCTTGTTCTCTCCGACGAATGGCCACGTGCGCCTGAGGAAAGGTGACGATGGCAACTTCTGGACTGTGGTATTCAAAAACAGACAGGTGGTAACGGGGTATTCATTTACCAACGAAGCAGAGATCGACGTTCCGTATGGGTCTTTTCCCGGAGAATCACTGACTTACGAGGTGTTAAGCTCCGGCGCCGATCTCGTAGGAGACGGCTACGAGGGAGGGGGGCTGATCCAGTCGCAAACCCTGATCCTAACCCGGACGGTGCCCCTGCTGGCGGACATAGA
>Ga0075163_10005154_pt1 | contig 17461 bp, 10 predicted proteins | sample JI1023141ADNA_FD_71478 | JGI IMG/M metagenome (GOLD analysis project Ga0075163, IMG submission 71478) | Wastewater effluent complex algal communities from Wisconsin, to seasonally profile nutrient transformation and Carbon sequestration -... | ecosystem: Engineered > WWTP > Effluent > Algae...
TCAATTCGGTAGCGCGGGAGCCTCGAGTTCATGATCGACGTGCTCTGACCGACCATCATCAGCGGCATCAGGGAGGCCAGATGGTATTCTCGGGAGGGACAGCGTGAGGAGCGTAGCGACGAGTGCCCCAGGGCTGCACGGCCGCTCGGTTTCTCGCCGGGGGTGGCCCATCTCAGCCTGCTCCTGCTCTTCGCCGTGGCTCGTGGATTGAAGGATGTCCGGGCACATGGGTGACACTCGATTGAACCTCGTCACCGTCGATCGGAGTCACTGTCCTGGATCTCTCGTGCAGTACGCCAAGTCGCATCGGACCCAAGTGAACGAGCCAGCGCCCGTCCTCGATCTGCTCCATGCCGACGGTCGCGCAGCCCGTCGACGCCGTGCGACTCGTACCGCTTCAAGAGCTTGTAGCCTGTCTTGCGGCTCACCCCGAATTGCTCGCACAGCTCGGTCATTGTCCGACGGACATCCTGCGCCGCCGCTACGAACTTCACGCGCTCATTCACTGGATGGGTTTGGTGCCAGGGCATGCCCGAAGCAGACAGCAACCGCGCCCCGGCGTGCCCGGGAACTGTCACCCGTGTCCCCGGACACGGGTGTTACCGATGTACCCGGTCCGGACCCTCGATCCTGAGTCTCTGCGGGCCGCCCCCCCCCTCCGGGCCACTACCCCGCCGGCGAACACGCCCCCCCCCATCCGGAGCGTGACTTCGCAGGCTCCAGGCCGTGCCCCTGCGTCCCCTTGACAGTCCGCCAGTCGCCCAAGACCATGGGCCAATCTTCAAGGCCGAAGGTCGTGTTTGCACCGATGAACATGTGAGATGCCATCGACGCAAGGCGAGCTGCATCTAATGATCACTGCCGGAGGTATTGCTTCATGCCCAGTCGTAATGATGCTAGAAGAAGCCTCAGAGCCTGGCTTCTGCTGTTTGCGGCCCTGGCCGTGCTTTGCCTCTTTTTCCTTTTCCTGTACCCGTGGTCGCCAGCCCAAACAGCGGGTTCTTCGACAAGCGAAGTCCCGACACCAGCAAGTACAGGACAAGACCCGACCTTGGATGATACACTGAACGGTTCCATCAGACATGCCATTGACACCCAGTCGCACGATCTGGCCAGTCCTACAAATCCTCAAAGAGTCACTCGCACGATACGAATCGTGGATTCGGACCTTCGACCACTATTACACGCCACCATTGAAATCTTGAGCCCACTCCCATCTAGAGCCATCTTGAGCGACGGCGGCGGGCTCGTGGAGCTAGGCATGGAATGGCCACGACTTGCACAGATCCATGCGCTAGTGACTGCTGACCAGTGTTGTCACAAGAACGTTGTCATCGAACCCGATCAGGATGCCTACATAGTCCTGTCCCCGAGGCAGGTGATACACGGACGAGTGCTTGACTCAGTTACCCGCCTACCCGTTCCCGATGCGCTTGTCTCCCTTCCCCACCTCAATTGTGTTGACTGCAAGCCGGACATACATTCGACCTCTGGGCTTGGACTCTTCTCCACCAGCTCATTTTCGAGCTCAAATTTACTCCGTGTTGTGATCCAGGCCAATGGATATGTTCCATTCGTCCAGGACATCTCGCTTCGCGACACGCTCCAAACAGCTCCCTTGGATCTTGTTCTTGATCCCGGAGTAGCGGCTTCGGGTGTGGTTCTTGACTATTCCACTGGAGAGCCAGTGCGAGGCGCGTCCATCCGCCTTGGCGCAATTGAAGGAGCTATGTCTGACGGGCAAGGCTTGTTTTCCATCAAGGTACCAGCAGGTGCCATAGCAGCTTTGGTGAGCATCTCGCTGCAAGCTCCTGGCTATTGCACGGTGCGGCGATCTGTTCGCCCCTGCGATCTGATAGCAGTCCTTTCAAGTATCCGCCTTCCGCGTGCCGCACGCCTCGAGTGTAAGGTAGTTGATCCCGAAGGCCGATCGCTTGGGGAAGCACAGTTGAGAGTTCAGGTCCCCGATGTGACGCACTTGGAGACTACAGCTCCATTTCCACCAACTGACTGGGTGGAGTATTCGAGGCTCTGGGAGGTGTCGGGCACCGTTCGCGACGTCTATGTCCAAGCAAACGACCAGGGGCTCTTTGAGGTCGGAGGGCTTCCTCCGTTTGCCCGAGATGTCGATGTGTATTGCGACGGGGCGGGACGTGGCAGATTGCACTCACATGTCGGCCCGATTTTGGGGCCAGGAGAGTCGTTGTACACCCTTCTTCGGCTTGAACCTCATGACACCGGCAGGATCACAGGTCGATTGCTGTTGAATGGTAGCCCTGCTGGCGGGCACATAGACTGGAAATGCAAGACAGACTCTGGATCGATCGCAGTTGCTGAATCGGGCGACTTTGATATTGACGAGGTTGAGGCAGGAGAGGTGGTACTTCACGCCTACAGAGGTCGCTCTAGTACGTTCGCCGCTGATTTCGCGAGCGAGCATTCTATTAGTCTCGCACGCGGGGCAACGCATGCACTTGACCTTGATCTTAGGGTTTCATTGCTGGATATTTCCGGGATCGTTGTTACCCCAGATGGGGCACCAATACCGGGGATTCCAGTCGAAGCTCGCGAGCGTACTACTGGTCCGCACCCGTTCGGTAGTATTCGAGCACTTGCCATGACAAACCGCGATGGTACGTTCTCATTTAGCCTGCCAACCTGCGGCAGCTCATTTGACTTGAGCGTTTCAGCAGGCCCTCACAAAGTAAAGACTGATGGCATCATGCCTGGCACGTCCGATGTTCGACTTGTTGTTGGACCTCAGCATCGGAGAATTCTCTATCGCGTATTCGATTCACACACTCAGGCACTCATCTCCACCTATGAGATATATGGCCGTCGACATTCGACTGACAGATTTGCCCCACTTGCAGGTTCATTTTTTGCCCCATCACCAGATGCTGATGGTTGGCAATTGCTGCAAGTCACCGATGGGACATGGGATTTTCATGCAAGAGCCAGCGCAGCTGGCTATGAACCTCGCACTCTATCCGCAGTGTCCATTGCCGTTCAAGGTGAGACACGTATCTCTTTTGCTATGACTGCAGGCGCGACACTGAGAATCACCCCAGACCCGGCGCAGCAACCGTGGCCAGAAACCAACATAGCGTATCTAGTCGAAGATCATGCACTTGCTGTACTCGGGATGAGCATGCATGATCTTAGCGCAATCGGAGACACCCAGAGCCTATTGACATTAGTAAACGCGGACCGAATTGTTGCATTTCCTGATGGTCGGTCGGCAGAGATCCGTGGCCTGGCGGCCGGCCGCTACCAGTTCTTTGTTCGCGCCCAAGATGCCGCCCTTGAGCCCAGTGCCATTGAGATTACCTCGAAGTTTCAAGAATTGACTTTGCGGCGGAAGTAAATTGCACCGCAATCAGTACCTGCTGTGCTCGCGCCGAGTATCATGGTCCCTGATGCTCGGTGAGGCCGGGGCTGTTACATGCGAGCGTTTCATTCCCTTGGAAGCTCTACCGAGTATCTCTCCCTCGGGGCCGGCAGACCTTTGATCTGCCGGCCCCCTTTCATCTGAGGCGCGCCAGCACTCGTTGCGCACGTGTCCGGCCAACCCATCTGGCGGTGACTTGCTCGTGTAGAGACGCTTTCGGGCATGAACCCCACGCCCACCCCGATCTCTTCCTCTGACATCAAGGTCCTGCTTTCCGAGTTCGATGCCAGCGGACACGACGCCGCGAGTTTCGCCAGGGCTCGCGGCATCGCCCATGACGTACGGTGTCTTTCGCACTTTGCCAAGTGAGTTGGTGGCCCTCGTTGGGGTCGGGTGAGAAGCCCGGCCCGACGCGGTCCGTCCCTACCAGCGGCTGTCCGCGAGTATCAGCCTCCTTGCCATGCGGCGTCCGGCGAGCGGACACACGCGGACAGTAGCGGTCCCACGCGGACACGCAGGTTCGCACCAAAGTGGCACCGCGTGTCCGCTCGCGCATGGGCGATGACACGGCCACCGCCGTAACCCGCGTCCAATTCGTGAGTTGTGCTGGAGCGGGCGACGGGGTTCGAACCCGCGACATTCAGCTTGGGAACTCCAAGGTAACTAGGGGGCTTTCGCGGACACAAGCGGACAGACGCGGACTGGAGCGGACAAGCCCGACGAGGCGAGCGGACAGGAGCGGACTCAAGCGGACATGAGCGGGCCGGGGAGGTGGCGCGAACCTGGCGCACCGCAGATCGGCATGCGCTCAGGATCGTCGTGCACCGAACGGCCTCGACGTGATCGCCTTCTCGTGGGGCATGCCTGCATCGAGCCGTCGGATCAGGGTCACCATCGTCACCTTGCACCGTCGGTCTCTAACCCAATCAGCAACACCCTTCGTCACGCCGAATGCCGTTGCGAACCTTCTCGGCTTCGGACCTGTCGCATGCGCTGGTGGGGTTGCGATCGCATCGTCGGGAGGCCACCCCTGTCTTAGTCGCCGGAGCATCGCGGCGAGGGTGACTGCGCATCGGCGATCCCGAGACCATTCGGTCGGGCCCTTGGTTTCGTTGAACGCCGTGATCGTCCATCGCGGGGGAATCTTCGAGCTCGGATGATGCGCGTCGCCAGCGGCCTCTGCGCGCGTGACCCAGCAGCAGTTCGCCGGAGAGTAGGACCCCGACTTCTTCTTCCTCGTGAGGCAGAGCTGTGCCTTCCAACCGCTCGCGAGGGCCCAGTCGTGGAACGCGGGGAACTCGTCCCACTCGCGACACACCCGAGTGCCCTTTGCGCCGTAGTAGCAGTAGGCGGGATCGGTGGGGTTGTTGCATCGTCGCCGCATGCCGGTCCATACCTGGTAGAGCTTGCGGCCACTGGACGTGCTGGTATGTCCGACTCTGGGGATGACGTACGAACCACGGAGCTTCAACCCACGGAGGATCGTCGGGTGCGCGACGCCCAGTCTCCGAGCGATCTCGGGACACGTGAGGTGCTCTTGGAGATGCAGCCTTTCAGCGCGCTTCCATTGTGCTTCGGTGAGTACCTTGCGCTCTCGTTGGTTTCTGCACGCGTCCGACGGCGGCGCGCGACGTCCGAACGAGCAGTTGGCGGGCATGTAGCCGGCGTCCAATTGTCTTCGACGGAGGACGAGCCCAGGCCGGTACCCCGAGGTCCTGGCCCACGAGTAGAAGGGCCCGAAAGAGTGCCATTCCTTGGCGAACTCCAGGCCATCCCGCCGTGCAGTCCTGCGCGCCACTTTCCAGACGCCATGTAGTCGCTGACCCCATTTGCGATCAAGCTGGGAGGTTCGACGTTTGGGGTGGATCCCTGCTTCTATCAAGCGCCGTCGAACTGAGGCTGCGGTGAAGCCGAGGCGCTCGCCGATCTCGACGTATGTGAGTCCCCTGGCGAACAACTTTGCCGCCTGTCTCACGTCGATGACACTCTTAGGCGCAGAGATCATGTGAACCGTTTCGGTGGGACGTTTTCAACGGATCGTACGCAAGGACTTCGCCGCCGGCTCAGCTCGAACTCGAAACAACCAACCGGCCTTGCGCACGAGTCATGGCTCTTCTTCCGCCAGCAGACTATCCGGCGCGAGGTCGAACACGAGCTCGTGAAACGTCGCGTGGAACCAGGCACGGAAAGTCGTGAGGTCACGCGTCGGCCATTCGCGTGGGTTGGTCACCCATGCTTCAAGTTCGGCCTCGAACATGCGCTTGAAGTACTGCCTGAGGAACCGTTCCTTGTCGGCCGGGTCCTCGATGGGAGGCAGGAGATAGCTGTTGGCGGGCTCCGCCACGGACTCACGGGAGAGCGCCAGGTCTGGTTCCAATGTCCCGACCACCCAGTCGATGAAGGGCGCTCTTGGGTGCAGCACGACAGCCGTTCGATTCACAAGTCGCATTGCGGCAATCCTCCCTGCGCTCCCCTTCCAGCGTCAGCGTTCCTTCGGCAGATCCTCCAAGATCCCCTCGATCTGCTCCAGCGCAGCCCGCAGGTCGTCGGCGATCTCCTGCGCGAGCACGTGCGGCTCGGGGAGGTGGGCGCCGTCCTCCAAGCGCACACGAGCGGGTCAGTGAGGTTGCGAGGCGGTGGCACAGGACCGCTACTCCTCCTTCTTCGGCAGGATCCGGAACAGGATGTAGCAAGCAAGAAGTCCAAGGAAGAGCCATCCCATGGTTCATACCTCCAGCGTCTGTGTGCTCGACTGCTGCGCCGAAAGATCCTGCGCCCAGGATGCGTAGTCAACCCCGACGATGCGAGCGGACAGAAGCGGACCCAAGCGGACATGAGCGGGCTGGTGGGGTGGCGCGAACGCGGCACCCCCGTCCTCCGCCACCGGCTCCTGTTCGGCTCAGCGAGTACGGTCCCCGACCAGACGACTCGATGCCGCTCGTCGGATCCGGCCGTCCACCGATCTCCCCTGCCTGGATGTCGCCGTGCGGTCCGTGCGCGTCACCAGTCCTCCTCCACGAGCGGCTGATCCGCGGCCAGATCGAAGACGATCTCGTGGAACCTCGCGTCGAACCACAGCCGGAACGTGCTAAGGTCACGCGCGGGCCAAGAGTCCTCTGCCAAGCTGGCGCGCCCTCTGAAGAAGTGAACTGGAGCCTGCCGTGGACAAGAAACAGCTCACAGAGACAGACATCCGCAGCAAGTTTATCACACCCGCTATCGCGCAGACCGCTGGATGGGATCTACATACTCAGATCCTCGAGGAGCGGTACCTCACCAAGGGTCGGGTCATTGTCCGGGGCAAGACCATCCGGAGAGGCGAAGCCAAGAAGGCAGACTACGTCCTTTATTACAAACCCAATCTCCCAATCGCGGTGGTTGAGGCAAAGGACAACACGCACGCCGTCGGCGCGGGAATGCAGCAGGCTCTCGAATACGCCGAGATGCTCGACGTCCCGTTCGCTTACAGCTCCAACGGCGACGGCTTCCTCGAGCATGATCGGACCGGAGCCGACGGCGGAGTGGAGCGCGAGCTCGCCATAGATCAGTTTCCGTCACCCGAGGAACTTTGGTCACGGTGGTGCGCCGCCAAGGGGATCGGGCAGGACCACCAACGTGTCGTCAAACAGGACTACTTCTCCGACGCCACCGGGCGCATGCCCAGGTACTACCAGAACGTCGCGATCAACCGCACCGTCGAGGCGATCGCGAAGGGACAGAACCGGCTACTCCTGGTCATGGCCACCGGCACGGGGAAGACCTACACCGCGTTCCAGATCATCTGGCGGCTGTGGAAGGCCGGCGCGAAGAAGCGGATTCTCTTCCTGGTCGACCGGAACATCCTGGCCGACCAGACAAAGACCAACGACTTCAAACCCTTCGGCCAGGCTATGACCAAGGTCACTAACCGAACGGTGGACAAGTCGTTCGAGATCTACCTGGCGCTGTACCAAGCTGTCACTGGCCAGACTGATGACGCCAACATCTACAAGCAGTTCTCTCCAGACTTCTTCGATTTGGTCATTGTGGACGAGTGCCACCGCGGCAGCGCCGCCGACGATGCCGCCTGGCGCGGGGTACTGGAGTACTTCGGCTCCGCGACGCAAATTGGCCTCACGGCGACGCCCAAGGAGACGAAGGACGTCTCGAACATCGAGTACTTCAAGGAGCCCATCTTCACATACTCGCTCCGTCAGGGAATCGACGACGGCTTCCTGGCTCCGTACAAGGTCGTCCGCATCGGATTCGATCGTGATCTGGGCTGGCGACCCGAGGCGGGCAAAACGGACAAGCACGGCCAGCAGGTCGAGGACCGCGAGTACAACGTGTCGGACTTCGACCGCAGCCTCGTGCTCGAGTCCCGGAACGCGCTCGTCGCCGCCAAGGTGACGCAGTTCCTCAAGGCGACCAGCCGCTTCCACAAAACGATCGTCTTCTGCGAGGACATCGACCACGCCGAGCGCATGCGGCAGGCGCTTGTCAACGCCAACGCCGACCTGGCCGCCGCCAACTCCCGGTACGTCATGCGCATCACCGGCGACAGCGAGGAGGGCAAGGCCCAGCTTGACAACTTCATCGATTCCGAGAAGACCTATCCGGTCATCGCGACGACGTCCCGGCTAATGAGCACCGGGGTGGACGCCCAAACCTGCCACCTCATCGTGCTGGACCGTCACATCAAGTCGATGACCGAGTTCAAACAGATCATCGGCCGCGGCACCCGCATCAACGAGGACTACAACAAGCTGTTCTTCACCATCATGGACTTCCGAGGGGCAACCGCCCTCTTCGCGGATCCTGATTTCGACGGCGACCCCGTTCAGATCTATGAGCCCGGCCCCGATGATCCGCCCGTTCCCCCAGACAACGGTTCAACCGGTACCGACGAGGAGCAGCCGCCCGCAGATGGACCGCCCGGCACCGACAGTGCCGATCCGCCGGGCGGGCGCAAGCGGTTCTTCGTGAACGACGTCGCGGTGACCGTCGCCTCCGAGCGCGTGCAGTATCTGGACGCCAACGGCAAGCTGATCACCGAGTCGCTAAAGGACTATTCCCGCAAGGCCGTGCACGGCGCTTACGCTTCTCTCGCCGACTTCCTCACGGCCTGGGATCACGCCGAGCGCAAGCAGGCGGTGCTGCAGGAGCTTGCCGCCAAGGGCGTCTTCATCGACGAGCTAGCGGCACAGGTCGGTCGGGAGTACGACGCCTTCGACCTGCTCTGCCATGTCGCCTTCGACCAGCCTCCGCTAACGCGGCGAGAGCGTGCCGAGCGAGTCAAGAAGCGGAACGTGTTCGGCAAGTACGGCGACAAGGCCCGCGCCGTGCTCGAGGCGCTCCTGGACAAGTATGCCGAGACCGGCATCGAGAGCCTGGAATCGATGGAGATCCTCAAGGTCGAGCCGATCCGGCACTTGGGCACGCCGGTGGAAATCGTCCGATCCTTCGGCAGCCGCGAGAAGTACCAGGCCGCCATTCGCGAACTGCAAGCCGCCCTCTATCCCAAAGCCGCTTAGTCTCAGCACCACACCATGTCGAACGTCTCCAACATCGTCAAGTCCATCCAGGACATCATGCGCAAGGACGCCGGGACCTACGGCGACGCCCAGCGCCTTGAGCAGTTAGGCTGGATGTTCTTCCTGAAGATCTTCGACGATCGCGACAAGGAGCTCACGCTCGTCCGCGACGGCTACCGCTCGCCCTTGCCCAAGCACCTTCGGTGGTCCGAATGGGCCGAGGACGCCGAAGGCATCACCGGCGACGCATTGCTCGACTTCGTGAACAACACGCTCCTGCCGAAGCTCAAAGCCCTCAACGGCACCGGCGGGCGAATCTCGACGCTCATCCGGAGCGCCTTTGACGACGCCAACAACTACATGAAAAACGGCACGTTGATGCGTCAGGTGATCAACAAGATCAACGGCATCGATTTCAACGCCTCCTCCGACCGCCACATGTTTGGCGACATCTACGAGAAGATCCTCAAGGACCTCCAGTCGGCTGGCAACGCGGGCGAGTTCTACACGCCCCGCGCCGTCACCCAGTTTATCGTCGAGCAGGTCAACCCACGCCTGGGCGAGACGGTCATGGATCCCGCCTGCGGCACGGGCGGCTTCCTCGTGTGCGCCATCGAGCACCTGCGCACGCAGGCTAAGACCGATGAGGACGAGCGAGCCATCCAGGACTGCTTCCAAGGCATCGAAAAGAAGCACCTGCCCCACATCCTGTGCCTGACGAACATGCTCCTGCACGGCATCGACGTGCCGTCCAACGTCCGGCACGACAACACGCTCGCCCGTCCCCTCCGCGACTGGGGACCCAAGGAGCGGGTGAACGTGATCGTCACCAACCCGCCCTTCGGCGGCATGGAAGAAGACGGCATCGAGTCCAACTTCCCCTCCGAGTTCCGCACCCGCGAGACGGCAGACCTGTTCCTCGTGCTCATCATGAAGCTGTTAACCCCCGGCGGCCGGGCCGGCCTGGTCCTCCCCGACGGCACGCTTTTCGGCGAGGGCGTGAAGACGCGGATCAAGGAGGAGCTTCTCAAGGAGTGCAACCTGCACACGATCGTGCGTTTGCCCAACGGGGTCTTTAGCCCATACACGAGTATTCGGACCAACCTGCTCTTCTTCACCAAGGGCACCCCAACTACCGCGGTGTGGTACTACGAGCACCCGTACCCGGCGGGGGTGAAGAACTACAACAAGGGTCGGCCCATCGCCATCGAGGAATTCGATGCCGAGCGGGCATGGTGGGGCAAGGAGAGCAATGGCTTCAAGACCCGCGTGGAGAGCGAGCGGGCGTGGCGGGTACCGATCGAGCAGATCAAGGCGGGGGGCTACAACTTGGACCTGAAGAACCCGCACGACTCGGACGAAGGGCCAGGGGACGTCGAGCATCTGCTGCCGGAGTATGAGCGGCTGCTGACGCAGATTGCGGAGACGCGAGCGGCGCTCAAGCGAGAACTGGCGACATCCCTGACAGCGAGCGCGGGGGCCAAGACATGATGGCGGAGCTGTTACTGGCAAAGTTTGACGTGCTCGCCGAGACGCCCGACGCAATCCAGAAACTGCGGGCGCTAGTTCTCCGCTGGGCGGAACAGGGAAGACTTGTCGCACAGGACGCGGCGGATGCGCCAGCCGAGCTATTACTGGAACAGATTGCACGCGAACGTGCAACCGTCGCGAGAGACATGGTCATCACTCGAGCGCGGGCGCTTCCACCCATCGAGGACGGGGAGCTTCCGTTTCCGGCCCCGCCAGGTTGGTCATGGGCCCGGATGGGCGAGTTGGCTCGTGCACAGGCCGGCTTCGCATTCGCCTCGTCTGCCTTTGTTCAGGGCGGATCGGGCGTCCCAATCATCCGTATCCGGGATATTGCGTCCGATCGCACCCAGGTGAACTATGTGGGTGAGTTTCGCGACGAGTTTCTCGTCGAGCCCGGCGATTACCTCGTGGGCATGGATGGGAACTTCAACGTCGCCCGCTGGCGCGGGCCGAAGGCGCTGCTGAACCAGCGGGTGACGCGCCTGCAGTGGTACTCGTCCAACCTCCAACAGTCCTTCTTCACCACAGCACTCCAGCACCGGCTGAGCGACTTGCAAGGCACAAAGGCGTACACGACCGTCGATCACCTCTCGACCAAGCAGATCGAGCAGGCTGTGGTCCCGGTGCCCCCGCTCGCCGAGCAGAAGCGGATCGTGGAGAAAGTGGATGAGTTGATGGTGTTGTGTGATCGGCTGGAGGCCCAGCAGCAGCAGCGCGAGCACACCCATGCCAAATTGGACCAAGCCGCCCTCGCTCGCTTCGCCGAAGAACCCACGGCGGAGAATCTGAAGTACCTGCTCCACAGGTCCTTCGATGTACCGCCCGCCATCCTCCGCGATGCCATTCGCTCGGCGGCGATAAGCGGGCGCTTCTGTGGGAATGCGAGCCCATGGATCACGCGGCCACTCAAAGAGATCTCGACCAAAATCGGCAGCGGTGCAACGCCGAGCGGCGGCCGGGAGTCATATGTCCCAAGCGGTGTTCCATTGATTCGCTCGATGAATGTGCACTTCGAGGGTTTCGATCCGACTGGGCTGGTGTTTCTGACAGATACACAAGCGGCTGATCTGGCCAACGCCACTGTGCAGCCTCACGACGTGTTGCTGAACATTACCGGGGCGTCGATTGGTCGGGTGACGACCGCGCCGGTGTCGATGTCCGGAGCGCGGGTCAATCAGCATGTCACGATCATCCGTCCCGCGGCCGAGCTTCTCCCCGCGTTCCTGGCGCTCTTTCTTGCCAGTCCATCAGTGCAGCAGATGATCAACGACATCGAGGTGGGTGCGACGCGGCAGGCGCTCACCAAGGGCATGATCGAGCAGTTCGCTATCCCCGTTCCGCCCTTCGCCGAACAGGGCCGCATCGTCGCCAAGGTCAATGATCTGATGATCCTGGTGGAACGCCTCGAAGCCGACCTCGCCGCCGCCCGCGTCACCGGCGAGAAGCTTATGGACGCCGTCGTCGCCGAACTCACTGCCGCAGGATGACCTATGCCCCCGACTCCCCGCGCCAACTCGCTGTTCGACAAGCACGAGGCCACGCTCGACGAACTGGCCGGCGTCGGTCGCAATCATCAGTTCGACGCCATTGTCGATGACCAGGACGACGAACGTATCGAGGTCGTCTGCCGCCGAATCAACCCGAAGAGCACCGGAGATCACGACAAGCACATCGAGGTCCCCCTCGCCAAGCCCAGCCGAGCGTTCTACTTCGGCGACCGGAACCTCTATGAGCAGGAGGCGAGGCGGTATGCGGGCGACGAGAAGCAGCGCACCCTTAGCATGGACGAGTTCCCCGGCAACGGAAAGGTCTTCGACGAGTTGAAGCGGGCGTGCGACCGCGGGTTCGTGATCCCGTTCGTTGGCGCGGGCATGTCGCGTAGTGCCGGACTCCCCGACTGGCGAGGCTATCTGCTAGGCAAGTGCACGGCGGCGGGCATCGATCAGGCCGCGATGGAGGCACGCCTCGACGCGGGCGAGTACGAGCAGGTCATGACCGAGATCGTCGAAAAGCTGACGACGAGCGTCTTCGAGCGGGATTTCGAGCGGGATTTCGCCACGCCTGATGAGATCACGGGGCCGGTGACTCTGCTGCCCGCACTGTTCGACTGCACGGTGGTGACGACGAACTTCGATCGGGTGCTCGAGCGCGTCTACGAGGATGAGGGGCGAGCGTTCAGCGAGAAATGCAGCGGCAGGGGCAGGACAGACGCGTTCTTCCGGGCTATCCCCGCTGGCGACCGCCACCTGCTGAAGCTGCACGGCAACATCGACACCCCGGCCGAGCGGATCCTGAGCCGACAGGAGTACGACGCGGCCTACGGCACCCCGGATCCGGACGCCAAGGACGCCGGCAACATCCACATGTCGTCGCCGCTGCCGAAGATCCTCGACCGGCTGTTCTCCAGCTACAGCCTGCTGTTCCTTGGGTGCAGTCTGACGGCCGACCGCACCATCCAGACCTTCATGCGGGTGGTCGCCAATCGCACCGCCCAGACGATGCCACGGCACTACGCGCTGCTCTCCGCCCCGGCTGCTGCCGCCAAACGCCGCCTCCTCGATCAGCGACTCGCAGACGCGAACATCACGCCCCTGTGGTACCCAAGCGGCCAGCACCAAAGCGTTGGGGAGATCCTCGAACTGCTAGACGCGTGATAGCTCGACTGGATGCGAGGGAAGCAGATTTGCTTTCTGTTTTCTCGCCTCACGCGTCGTGATGCCGTGACCCGTGACGCGAGAGGCCCGATGGGGACTTTGCGCGATTCAGGGCGCTTGGTAGGCGGAATCTCCGGACAGGATTGCCCCATGCGAAGTGTTCCATCGAACAGCGCGAAGGAACCCGTTCAGTAACGATGACTTCCGCACGTCTCGATGGGTTCATGTCCGTCGCCCCCTCGGCTCCAAGCTCTCTTGGGCGACGGGGTCCGAACCAGCGACGATTCATCTGGGAAGGCGTTTTCGATCCGTAATCGACGAGTGTCAGCCTTGGGGGCTGAAGGCGCGCCCCGCCCGAACCTGTGGCCTGCGGCTTCGGAGTTCGATAATGCCTTTCATCGCAGGTAGGAAAAGAGCGGCAAAGAGCGGAACGCGGAGTTGCACTGAAGTGGCACAAGCGTCGTGCTGGTAGGAAAGCGCACTGTGGCTGTTGATGCGTGCAGAAGTCCTCATGGGTGTGCAGCGCACTCATCACTCCATGACTCTGCCGCCTACGACGCACCCTCAAGCAGCGCCTTAAACTTCGCCCGCAACTCTTGAAGGCTAGATGCCTCGATTTCGCGCCGGCCTTCAGCGGATTCGATAACAACCTTGGCTTGGCTCGACAGGATGCGATGAAAGTGATTTGACATAGCTGTCGCCAGAGAGGTCCGGGTCTCCCGCTCCTGAACTTGTGCGGCATGAGAGTAATTGGCCCCTGCGGTCGCCAGCGCCATCGACTGCGCCCCCGCAGCCCCGCCCTGCCCAGAACCCGCGGCACCGGCGACTACGAGAGATGTGCCGGCCAACGCCCTGAAGAAGCTTTTCTTTTCAGCAGCCCGCTGGTGCTCTTGGACCTTTGCCTCTGCTGTTCGAACAATCCGGATTGACTGGCCCACTTCTCCCTGATAGACCCCTTGAATCATTTCCATATCCTGCTCGTAGGTAAACTTGCGTTCGGCCTCCATCATCGAAAAAATCAGATCGCGAGGAGCATCTTTGGCCATTCTCGTGTTGAGGCATGTCGTTGCGTAAGCCTCGGCTTGCCGGGAACTCTCCACTCCGGTATCAGCCTCTTTAAGGATATCGAGAACAACACATGAGTAAAGGGCCCACAGTCTTGTGAAGGGAAGGGTATCTTCTGTTGTATTTGTGGTGTCGGCTGATGAGTCCGACTTGTAACCAAAGTGGTCGCTGACAAATACTTCTGAGCCCGTGATTGGGCGTGAGAGCCGCATCCTACTAAGCAGAGTTTCACTCTGCGGAAACTCAGTAGGATCCCCCTTGAAGAAGCCCTCAAAGTCGTATCCAAGCCTTCCTCCGGGGTAGATCGGGGCAAGGGGGGCTCCGCCGAACATGCCACCCCATCGGTCGCCAGTCGTAGCTCGAAGCGCGTCGGGTGAAGTAACCGGAAGCCGCTGGTACCGAATAGTTACGTTTGGGCTGACGCGGTCTCCGAATGTGTCCGGGACCATTCCAATTCCACGTGCGATTCGTCTAAGTGAAATCATCGTCCAAAATTCCACGTCAAGAACACATGGGATGCTAGGAGTCTCAGACCGCAGCATTACGTTTCCTGCCGGATCGACGATGATCGCCTGTGGGCACAGGATAACTGATCCTGGTGGAAGCTGCGCAGCAAGCGCTCGATACAGCTCCATCGCATAGTATGCGCTCTTTGCTACGGTCTCCTCGACCCACTCGCTGCAGTGCGCATGGGCCTCTTTTGAGTTAAGTTGGTTGCCACAGTCCGTGACCTTGATGGCTGCCTCTTCGAACTGTGCCCTTGTAGCAGCGTCGACTTGACTGGGATATCTAATTAACACCAGTCCCCCCGGAATGTTTCTTGCAACTTCGCTGGAACAGGCGACCGGGGGGCCCTCAAATCCTGGCTCAAGTCGGGTTCCTAGAGAATCGCAGGCGGACACTATCTGCAACGCGCACACAACGAGAGCCGCTAGGACAGCCCCCGGGACGATGCGTGGCGAGCGCGGGGCAGAAGATCTTCCTACATTGACTGGAATGGATTGGGACGCTTGGCGGGTCACAACCTGGTCGTCGTCATCTCTAGTGCGGATCATAGCGAATACGGCTTTCCGACCTTGTGGATTCTAGATTGAGCCTCTGGGACCGTAATAGCCCTACTGTGTGCCATTAGACTTTGAGCCTCCTGTTCATCGACACCGCGCACTATGGTCCACCCCGTCCCGAGCAGGTTCACTTGCACGTCGCACACCGTAGTAGTGTTCTTGGGCGATAGTGGCTGCTGCGACATGGCCGCAACTTGCTGTGCGAGGGAGAGTGACTGCGCCATGGCTACCTCGTGAGATCTTCTTACAAGCGCCTCGGCCTCTGCTGTGAAAGCGCTCAACTCGGCAGTGCTCTCTTTCAGGATGCGCTCGTCGCCCGTGCCACGGTGACTCCTTGCTTCGCGCAGTGCCTGGGCGTCCCGAAGAGCTTCGTTCAGCGCATCTTCAATCCTGGCCTTGTCAGACGCTGCGGCGTCTTGATTCTGCCGGTTGAGGCCAGCTTCAAGGTCTGCCCTGAACATCTCAATCATTTCGTTGATATCAGCAAAAAGCGCATCGATCAAGGATCCTATCGCGTTGCCGACATTTCCTGGAATAGACCGAGCTTCGCCATAGATGGTGCTCAACGCAGACTTCATGTCTTCGGGGGCGGTATCCATTGCATCCCGCGCTCTTTCCACAAGGGCATTGGAATACAGATTCGCGGCTGCGTCCCACCTCTTCTTGCTCTCGCCACCTAGCCCCGCGAGACTTCCAATGTCATTAAAAGACTGTTTCAGGGCTACTTTGCCCATGGCATCAACAGATGCTTTGCCGGCCTTCATCCCCGCATAAACCTTTGGATTCCCCACGGCCCCTGAAATCTCGCCTCGCACTGACTCCATATGAGCAGCATTATCCATCGCTTCAATGATTGTTAGTGACCGGTTTCGGAGTGCAGATTGTGCGTGCTCGACGAAACCTGGAACAAGCGCCCTGTGTGCCGAGCGGTCCTCGACAAGCACCCGCCATGCATCCGAGTCCTTGAATATGACGCCGTTGGGGAACTTGCTTCTGGTGGATCCAAAGTGAATTGAAGCAAGCTGTTCGATCGGCGTCAGGTTGATCCAATTATTGGTAATGGTGTCGGGCATCCAGCTCGGTGGGGCGATCACCGCACGCGAGCACGGTACTCCGCCAAGCCGCTGACATGGCTGAGTAGATTCCGGAGGAATGGCCTGTTGACCTTGATGATTCGCGGCAGGCGCCTCCGAGATAGCGGTCGTCACCGTGGTTAGGGCCGCAAACATGAACGCCACACGTGCGATGCAGACTCTCATTGCGGCTGATGGTCCTTTGGCCCGACGTGTGGATCACCGTTGCTGGCGCAGGCCTGCTAGGTGGCTCCGAATCTCGTCGCAGACGTCTGTGGGGGGCACAACACGAGACAGCGTCTACGTGTGGCGCAGTTCTGTCAAGCTGGAAAGGCGGCGTCTCTTCCGATCCACGAACTTGCCGAAAGCCTGAAGCTGGGTCCCTGTTGCGGGGCGGAAGGTTGTGAGCACGTCGCCCAGTTCTGACTTGGAGACACCGTCTCGCCGGTGCCTACGTCGCGAAGTACGCCATCCCGCGCCGCTCGCCCTTGGTCTTCACCTTGCCGTCCTCGATGAGCTGCTTCATCACTGGGCGCATGGCCTTCGAGTCGGTCCCGAGCGCCGCCGAGATCTGCTCGCCGCGTTGACCGGGGTTGTTGCGGACGTAGGCGAACAGGGCGTTCATGTCGACGCTCTCGCCGGTCATGCGAGCCGGGCGCTTCGCCCCAGAGCCCTTCGCCGTCAGCGTCACGCCGTTGAGCTGGAGGCACGCCGACAGAGTCGAGCGAGCGTCGCCCAGGGCCTCGCGCATGGCCTTGTCGTCGGTCTCGGAGGCGGCCTTGTCGATCGACCGCAGCGCGGCCGTGACGTACTTGAGCGCGGGGTCCTTCTTGACCTTCTTCGCCTCGGCGCGCGCCTTGAGGGCGGCGATCTGGGCTTCGAGCTTGGCGATGCGTTGTTCTTCGGATGTACGTGCCATGGGGTGTTCGCGTTTCGGGTTGGGGTAGAGAGAGATGAGTGGGAACGAACCGCGAGCCGGATAGGACCGCCCAGGGACAGGAGCGGTGATCGGAGATCAGGACTTCTTACTCTTGCGCGCCTTCTTGGCGGCCTTGGGTGCCACGCCCTTGGGCGCTGAGCCGGGGACGAAGTACTGCATGCCGCGTCGCTGGCCGCGCGTGGTGATCTTCTTGGCCGCGATCAGCGCCTGCATCGGCAGCCGGATCGTGCC
>Ga0075163_10005155_pt1 | contig 17461 bp, 4 predicted proteins | sample JI1023141ADNA_FD_71478 | JGI IMG/M metagenome (GOLD analysis project Ga0075163, IMG submission 71478) | Wastewater effluent complex algal communities from Wisconsin, to seasonally profile nutrient transformation and Carbon sequestration -... | ecosystem: Engineered > WWTP > Effluent > Algae...
GCTGGCCACAGCGAGTCGCCGCGAGCACCCAGCCACGTCGACGTCGCCTGGTCGCTCCCGATCCACGACCGATGTGGACATCGGCTGACCAGAGTCGCTGAGGTCACTCGTTGGCAGCCGACGGGGGCATCTTGGCGAGCAGCAGATTGCTCTGAAATCGGTGATTCGGTGAGGCGCGGCATGGTGGAGTTCAATAGCGAGCCCCCAGCACGGACGTCCGCTCCTGCTGCTGGGCGGCATTCGTCTCGGCGACCGAGACGAATGCCGCCCGGATGCCAATTCGACAGCGTTCTTGTCCCTCGTCCTGGGGCGAAGGTCGCAGATTGGAATGACCGACGGGCGACCGCGGCAGCTACGGGCGGCGGTCGGGCTTGGGGCGCTGGCGGGCGTCGCGCCGGCGCTGCATCGCGTCTTTGCGGCTCTGCCCCCGCTCGAGGCTCTCCTGCACGTCGTCGGGGCCGTCGGACCCGTCGTCGCCCAGGAACCCGGCCAGCGACCGAACGGTGGGAAAGCGGAACATGTCGACCAGCGACACCTTGCGGCTCAGCAGCTCCGACAACCGCGCGCTGGCCTGCACCATCATCAGCGAGTTGGCGCCCAGGTCGAACACGTTGGTCTCCACGCCCACCGCATCGAGCGAGAGCATGTCCTGCCACACCGTGGCGATCGAGCGTTCGAAGTCGTTGGCCGGTGGCGCCGCAGCGACAGAGCCCTCGGTGCGCGACCGATCGGGCGCCGGCAGCGCGTTGCGATCGATCTTGCCGTTGGGCGTGCGCGGCAGGGCCTGCAGCACGACGAACGCTGTGGGCACCATGTAGTCGGGCAACGACGCACGCACGTGGGCGCGCAGCGTTGGCCCGAGGTCTTTCGCCGCCGGCTGCGCCGGCTCGTTGGCGAACACCGACCAATGGGGCGGCGCATCGGTGAACACCGTGGGTTGCCGCGAGGGTTGGTTGCGCGAGCGCAGGACGAGATCGAAGCGGTCGCACCCGTCGGCCGACCAGACGAGATCCGTGTCGTAGCGAGGGTCGAGGTCGACCAGGTCGGCAGGGTCAACACCCGGCTCGACGTGCTCGAGCGCCTGCTGGATGTCGGCCACCGTGGCAGGCCCGTTGGCGTCGGACAGCACTTCGACCAGCGCTGCCTCGCGCACGAGGCGATCGTTGCGCAGCGAAGGCACCACCAGGATCGGTGGCTCGTCGGCCAGCGCGGCGCGCACGGCGTCGACCGAGAACTCGGCGAGTGGCAGCGTGCGCACCGGGACGTCGGTCGCCTCGGCCCCACCTTCACGACGCAGGACCACGTCGTAGCGGAAGCGGGTGAGCTCGTTGTGGAACCGACCGGCCTTGAGCCGCACCTCGACCGATGCCAGCGCTGGCACGGCCGAACGGAGGGCGAGGAACAGTGCCGGATCGATGACGAGCTCTTCGTCGTGCTGCGCTCGTTGCTCGGCTCGCTCGTACAGATCGGCGCGCGTCATCTCCGAAGGAGCCCGCGCCAGCTCGACCGCGGCGGCGAACAGCGGCAGGTGTGCGTGACTGCGCAGGTCGCCGAGGAACAGCGCGCCGCCGGGTGCGAGCAGCGACATCGCTTTCGCGACCACATCGACGAAGTAGTCGACGTCGGGGAAGTACTGGGCCACGGAGTTGACGACGATCGTGTCGAACGTCTCGTCGACCAGCGTCGCGACGTCGTCGGCACGCCCTTGCAGCAACGACACCTGCGGCAGCGGAGCCGTCTCCAACCGCTGTGCGATCCGGTCGAGTGCGTTCTGGGCGAGGTCGATGCCGACGAACCGCTCGGCGAGCGGTGCGAGCCGGAACAGCAGCAGGCCGGTACCGCAGCCGATCTCGAGGATGCGACGCGGCGCCAGCTCGCTGATGCGCGCCACCGTCTCGTCGACCCATTCCCGCATCTCCTCGGCGGGTATCGGTGCACCGGTGTAGCTGTCGTTCCAGCCGGCGATGTCGAACGTGGCATCGGTCTCGGTGCTCTGGCCGTAGGTCTCGTTCCACACCTGCCCCCATGCGTCGGTGTCGCCGCCTTCGCCGGCGGAACGGGGCACGACGTAGGCGATGAGCCGCGGCTCGCCGGGAGAGTCGGTGCGGGCGACGACCACGGTCTCGAACACGTCGCCGTGACGGCCGATGGCGGTTTCGATCTCGCCCAGCTCGATGCGGTAGCCACGAATCTTGACCTGGTGATCGAGGCGGCCGCTGAACTCGATCTCGCCGTCGGCGCGCATGCGGGCCAGGTCGCCGGTGCGGTACACCCGGTCGCCGCCGGCCGCCGGGAGCGCGACGAACCGCTCGTCGGTGAGCTCGGGCCGATCGAGGTACCCGCGCACGACGCCGGCCCCACCGATGAGCAGCTCGCCGGCCACGCCGATCGGGTTCGGCTGCAGGTGGCGGTCGACGATGTGGATCTCGGTGTTGGCGATCGGGCGACCGATCGTGATCGGGCGACCGGCGGCCAGGATGGGCGACACGGTGGACCAGATGGTGGTTTCGGTAGGCCCGTACATGTTGAGCAGGTCGCCGCGGATCTGCGGCCGAATCCGGTCGGCCAACGCTGCTGGCAGGGCTTCGCCACCGAGCAGCAGCTTGCGCAGCCTGGCAAGCGCGGTCATGCCCTCGGGAGTAGCGGCGATCACCGCCGCGTGTGAGGGCGTGCACTGGAAGTGAGTCACCTCGTGCCGCTCGAACTGCGCGATCAGCCCCCAGTCGTCGCCTGCCGGCGCAACGCCGTCGCCGGCCGGATCAACGGCCGCCGCATCGTCGGCGCCCGGCTCCGGGTTGGTGAGCCGGCGCAGTGCGTCGAGCTGGCGAAGACCGTCGAGCACGCGCTGCTCGTCGACACCGAAGTCGATGAGGCACGCGAGCTCGTCGACTCCGAGGTCGGCCAGCCGTTGCACAGTCTCGCGGCAGCTCTCCGGCGTGCCGAACAACCCCGCGGTGCGGAAGTAGCGATCGAAGGCGTGATCCATGATCACGGCCATCTCCTCGGCGCTGAGCTCGCTGAGGTCTTGCGCCTCACCCGGCTGAGTGCGCTGGGCGGTGGGCTTGGCGAAGCTCGTCTGCTCCCAGCGCACCTGGTTGATCAAGTCGGTCGACGTGCGCAGGTACTCGAGGAACGGCTCGCGCACGGTGTCGCGCACGTCGTCGATGTCGTCGCCCACGAACGTGTGCAGCATCAGGCTGATGTGGCCCTTGCCGGGGTGGCCGGCGGCGGCGTAGGCGGCGCGGTAGGCAGCGATGTTGGCCACCAGATCGTCGTGGTTCATCACGAGCAGGTTGGTGAGGATGGATGCGCCGATGCGCCCAGCCATCGCGAACGTGTCGGGGCTGCCACCGGCGGTGATCCAGATCGGCGGGTCGGGCTGCACCGGCGGCGGAAACATCGAGACCGACACCTCGCGGCCGTCGCCGCTGGTGGCCGTGACCGATTCGCCGCGCCACAGGCTGCGGATGGTGTCGATGCCACTCGCCATCAGCGCGCGACGGTCGGCGAAGTTGTCGGGCGCGAGCACGAAGTCGTTGGCGTGCCAGCCGGAGGCGAACGAAAGGCCGACACGGCCGTTGGAGAGGTTGTCGACCACCGACCAGTCCTCCGCACAACGAATCGGGTTGTGCAGGGGCAGCACCACGCTGCCGGCACGGATCTGGATGCGTTCGGTGACCATCGCCACCGCAGTGCTGGTGATGGCCGCGTTCGGGTAGTTGCCGCCGAACTCGTGGAAGTGCCGCTCGGGGGTCCAGATGGCGGAGAACCCGTTCGCGTCGGCGAACTTGGCGCCCTCCAGCAGCAGCCGGTACCGATCGCCGGCCACGCTGGTGGCATCGGCGGCGAAGTAGAACAGGCTGAACTGCATCGCCGAGACTGCGGCGTCGCCGCGACTGCTACCGGCGGTGGAACCGTCGGTGAGCCGGCCGTCGTCCTGCTGCAGCACCAGGGTGAAGCCGCGCGTCAGCGTCCAGAACAGCTCGAGCACGGAGATGTCGAACGAGATGCTGGTGACTGCCAGCCAGACACCGGGTGCCTGCGTGGCATCGTGGCCGAGCACATCGTCCATCGCCGTCAGGAAGTTGACGACGTTGCGGTGCTCGATCATCACTCCCTTGGGCCGCCCGGTGGAGCCCGACGTGAAGATGACGTACGCGAGGTGGTTGCTCGACAGAGCAGCCGCGGCGGCGAGGGGAGCCCGATCCTCCGCGCGGCCGTCGAACTGATCGACGGTGACCACGTGCGGCACGGTGTCGGGCACTGCATCGCGCAACCGACGCTCGGTGAGCACCACATCGGCATGCGAGTCCTCCAGCATCATCGCGATGCGAACGGCCGGGTAGGCGGGATCCATCGGCACGTATGCGCCACCGGCCTTCAGGATGCCGAGCAGCGACACCACCATCTCGACCGATCGATCCATGAACACGCCGACCATCGAGTCGGGCCCCACCCCGAGGCCGCGCAGTGTGGCGGCAACCGCGTTGGCCCGCCGGTCGAGCTCGCGATAGGTGAGCCGCTGCGACTGCACCACCAACGCCGTTGCGTCGGGGGTGCGGTCGACCTGCGCCTCGAACAGCTCGGGCAGCGTGGCCGCACCGGGGAAGTCGCGGCCGGTGGAGTTCCACGCCGCCAGCAGTTCGCGCTCGCGCGCCGAGACGCGAGGGAGCGAGCCCACGGGCGCATCGGGAGCAGCCACGATCGCCTCCAACACGGCGATGAACAGGTCGCGCACACGACCGATCGACTCGGCATCGAACCGCCGAGGGTCGTAGGAGAGCTTGCAGTGAATGAGCGGATCGGTGAACGCGAGCAAGGTGAGCGGGAAGTTGGTCTGATCGTGGAGGTCGAACTCGCGGTGTTCGAATGCGGGCCCGACCAGCTTCAGCCGGGTGCCCTGGTGCAACTCGTTGATCACGCAGATGGTTTCGAACAGCGGGGCCCCGTGCACGTCGCTCACCGCTTGGATGTCGGTGAGCGCCGTGTGCTCGTGAGCCCGCTTCTCCACCTGCTGCGCGCGCACCGCACCGAGGAGATCCGCGACGGTGGCGGCTGGATCGATGACGACCCGAACGGGCGGGGTGTTGATGAACAACCCGATGGTGCGATCGGAACCCGGCAGACCGGTTCGCCGGCACCCGCGAGTTGAGCCGAAGACGATGTCGGTGGAGCCCGAGAAGGCGGCGAGCACCAGCGCCCACGCCGTCTCGATGAGCACCGGCGGCCCGACCCGATACGACTGGGCGAAGGCATGCATGGCTCCGCTGAGGTCGGCCCCGAGCGGGAAGCGGTCGTGGCCGTACACGACATCCGCAGCGTCGATGGAGTCGGTGACGCCGGTGGGTGCCCCACGCTCGAGGGCGACCAGGCTGATCGGCTCGTCGTACCCGGCGAGCAGCTGCCGGTAGTACGCCTGGGCAGCCTCGCGATCGGTGCGGAGATGCTCGTGCAGCCACTCGACATGGTCGCGGAACGGGCGGCGCTGCTCGAGCGGCGCGACCTCGCCGCGCAATGCGGCGTCGTAGGTCTGGAAGGCCTCTTCGACCACCCACACGACGCTGATGTCGAGCAGCGAGTGGTGATAGGTGAACACGAACCGCTGGCTGGTGTCGCCGAGGCGGAAGAGCGTGATGCGCCACATCGGCGCAACCGCGAGATCGAAGCCGCGCCGGCGATCGTCGGTCATGAAGGAGGCCAGTCGCGCCTCTTGCTCCTCGGGCGAGAGACCACCGAGATCGTGCACGTCGAGAGCGACCTCGATGGAGTCGACGACTTCCTGCAGCGGCTCATCGGCACCGGTCCACTTGAAGCGAGTGCGCAGGATCGGGTGCTGGTCGGCGATGCGCTGCCAGGCGTGACGCAGCACCTCCACATCAACTGCTTCGTGGAGGTTCCCGACCATCTGCTCGACGTCGACCCCGACGTTGGCCCCCTGCAAGTGGTGGAACAGCATGCCTTGCTGGATCGGAGTGAGGAGGTACGAATCAACTACCGCGCGCATTGACCGAGGGTATCATCGAGCCTCTGTACATCTCTTTTGACGCACAGAGCCTGGTGAGAAGCCACATGCGAGGGGCGGCACGAACATGACCGACGACGACGACCTGCAGGGACGCATCGCCGTCATCGGCATGGCCGGTCGCTTCCCCGGCGCTCGCGACCTGAGTACGTTCTGGCGCAACCTGCGCGGCGGGGTCGAGTCCATCCGGGTGCTCACCGAAGACGAACTGCTGGCCGCCGGCGAGTCCATCGACAACATCCGCGACCCGTCGTACGTGCGCGCCGCAGCACCGCTCGCCGACATCGATCAGTTCGACGCCGGGCTCTTCGCGATCAGCCCGCGCGACGCTGCGGTCTTCGATCCTCAGCACCGCATCTTCCTGGAGTGCGCCTTCGAAGCGTTCGAGCACGCCGGCTACGGCTCGGGCCACATCGACGGCGCAGTCGGCGTCTTCGCCTCCTGCGGCGGTAGCGAGTACATGTACAAGAACGTGCTCGCCAACGAGGAGGTTGCCACCACGGTCGGCGAGTGGCTCATTCGCCACACGGGCAACGACACCAACTTCCTGGCCACCCGCGTGTCGTACGAGCTCGGGCTCAGCGGCCCCAGCATGAACGTGCAGACGGCGTGCAGCTCCACTCTGGTGGCAGTGCACCTCGCGTGTCAGAGCATCCTCAGCGGTGAGTGCGACATGGCGCTGGCGGGCGGCGCAGTGGTTGCGCCGGAGCAGATCCGCGGCTACTTCTACAAGGAGGGCGAGATCCTCTCGCCCGACGGCCACTGCCGTGCATTCGACGCGAAGTCGGCGGGCACCATCATCTCCAGCGCAGCCGGTTGTGTGCTGCTGAAGCCGCTCGCAGAGGCACTCGCCGACGGCGACAACGTGCTGGCCGTCATCCGCGGTTCGGCCATCAACAACGACGGCCGCGACAAGGTCGGCTACCTGGCGCCCAGCGTCACCGGCCAGGCCCGCGTGGTGGCCGAGGCTCTCGCAGTCTCGGGTGTCGATGCTCGCGACGTCTCGTACATCGAGACGCATGGCACCGGCACGCTCATCGGCGACCCGATCGAGGTTGCCGGCCTCACCGAGGCCTACCGACAGAGCACCGACGACGTGCAGTTCTGCGCGATCGGTTCGTTGAAGACCAACATCGGGCACACCGGCGAGGCATCGGGTGTCGCTGCGCTCATCAAGACCATCCTGTCCCTGCAGCATGCCGAGCTTCCGCCCAGCCTGCACTACGAGTCGCCCAACCCGCAGGCCGACTTCCCCAGCACGCCGTTCTTCGTCAACGCCACGCTGCGCCCGTGGGTGGTCGACGGCGGCGGCCCGCGCATCGCCGGCGTCACCGGCCTGGGTGCCGGCGGCACCAACGCCCACGTGCTCGTGGAGGAAGCCCCCACGCCGGCGCCGGCGCCGTCGGGAACGCCGTCGCGACCGGCACAGCTCATCACGCTGTCGGCGCGCTCGATGGCCGGCGTCGATCGAGCCGCCGCCGAGCTCGCCGACTACCTCGACGCTCACCCCGACACCGACCTGGCCGACGTCGCGTACACCCGTCTGGTGGGTCGCAAGGCGTTCCGTGCGCGCCGCGCCGTCGTGGCCGCCAGCGCGACCGAAGCCGCGTCGTTGCTGCGCTCCACCGACGCCAAGGCTGCAGTCAGCCAGCTGCACAAGGGCGCAGCACCATCGGTGGTGTTCATGATGCCGGGCGGGGGCGCGCAGTACGCGGGCATGGGTCGCGGCCTCTACGACGCAGAGCCGGTCTACCGTGCGGCCGTCGACGCGTGCTGCGACTTCATCTCGCCGCAGCTCGGGCTCGACCTGCGCAGCGTGCTGTTCTCCACCGACGACACCGACAAGGCCAATGCCGCTCTCGAGCGGCCCAGCGTGGCCCTCCCCGCCTTGTTCGCCACCGAGTTCGCCACCGCCAAGCTGCTCGCATCGTGGGGCGTCGAGCCTGCTGCGCTCATCGGGCACAGCGCCGGCGAGTACGTCGCAGCCTGCCTCTCCGGGGTCATCAGCATGCAGGATGGCCTGGCGATGGTGGCGCTGCGCGGCCGGCTGTTCGAGACGCTGCCATCGGGCTCCATGCTCAGCGTCTCGCTGGGCGAGGCCGAGCTGCGCGAGCGGCTCCCCGTCGGCCTCAGCATCGCCGCGATCAACTCGCCCACGCTGTGCGTCGCCTCCGGGCCGACCGAGCTCGTCAACGAGCTCGAGGCGAAGCTCAACACCGACGACATCGACTGCGTCCGCGTGCACATCGACGTCGCAGCACACTCCTCGATGCTCGAGCCCATCCTGGCCGAGTTCGGCGCCTTCTGCCGCACCATTCCGTTCGCTGCGCCGGGCATTCCCTACGTGTCCAACCTCACCGGCACGTGGGTCACCGCCGACGACGTCACCGACCCCGACTACTGGGTTCGGCACCTGCGCCAGGCCGTGCGCTTCAGCGACGGCATCAACACCATCCTCCAGGACCCCAACCGGGTGCTGCTCGAGATCGGGCCCGGTCGCACACTCGTCGGCTTCGCTCGCAACGCCGAGCACCAGGCCACTGCCGCCGGCCCCACCCTGCGCCACCCGAAGGAAGCCACGGCCGACATCGCGGTGGCGTTGGGAGCTGTCGCCAGGGTGTGGGCTGCCGGCGCCGACCTCGACCCCGATCGGTTGTTCGCCGGCCAGCACCGCCGCCGGGTACCACTGCCCACGTACCCGTTCGAGCACCATCGGTACTGGGTCGACGCCGACGTGGCGAACAACGGCAAGCCCTCGTTGCGGGCCACGCTGCGCAAGCGCCACGACGTCAGCACCTGGTTCTCCACGCCCTCGTGGCAGCGGTCGGCCGCGCCGTCGGCACCCGACGCCGGGGCCGCGGGCACCACGATGATCATCGGTGACGGTGCCCGGCTCGTCGACCTGCTCACCGCTCGGTTGGCCGGCCAGGGCGAGCACGTGATCGACGTCCGGTTCGGGTCGCACTTCCAGTCCGCGGGTGCCGGCCGGTACGTCGTCAACCCGGGCCGCGCCGACGACTGGGTCGAGCTGATCGCGGCGCTCACCAGCAACGCCACGCTGCCCGATCGCATCGTCCACGTCACCGCACTCGGCAGGCGACGCGGGCAACGCCGCGTCGGCCGGCGCGATCCCATCGAGGCACTGCAGGCAACAGTGGCCACCGATCATGCGAGCGTGCTCTTCCTCGCTCAGGCGCTCTCCGGGCTCTCGCATCCCATTCGCATGACGCTGATCACCAGCGGTGTGCACAGCGTGCGCGGCGACGCCCAGCTCATGCCCGAGCGGGCGCTGCTGCACGGCGCGTGGCGGGTGATCCCCCGCGAGCTCGGCCACGTCGATGGCATGGCCATCGACATCGATCTCCCCGCGCCGTCGTCCGTCGGCGAAGTCGTGCTGGTCGATCGACTCGCCCGCGAGATCCGCGGCCAGGCCGACGACGACGTCGTTGCCTACCGCGACGGCCAGCGCTGGGTCCGTCGTTTCGAAGCCGTTGCCCTGGCTCCTGCCGGTGTGTCGCCGTGGCGGTCCGACGGCGTGTACCTCATCACGGGTGGCCTCGGTGGCATCGGCCTGTCGATCGCCGAGCACATCGCCACCGTGGCGCCGGGTGCCACACTCGTGCTGCTCGGTCGCACGCCCATGCCTCCAGCGCACCAGTGGCCGGCCTTGCTGGCCACGCCAACCATCGACCCTGCGCTCGCGCGTCGCCTCGCCGCGGTCCAGCGCATGCAGCGCTCGGGCTGCAGCGTGATGCTGCCCGCGGCCGACGTCACCGACATCGCGGCGATCACCGCGGTCGTTGCCGACGTGCAGCGCAGCCACGGTCGCATCACCGGCGTCATCCACTCTGCAGGCATCCTGCGCGACGCGCTCATCGCCCTGCGCACACCCACCATCGTGTCGCCCGTGGTCGATGTGAAGGCGAGGGGCCTGCTGGTCGTCGATCAGGTGCTGGCCAAGCACCCGCCCGAGCTGCTGGTGCTGTGCTCCTCGGTCAGCTCCATCATCGGGCTCCCCGGCCAGTTCGACTACACCGCGGCCAACGCCTTCCTCGATTCGTTCGCTGCCGCCAAGAACGAAGAGGGCCACACACGCGCCGTCGTGGTCAACTGGAACGCCTGGCAGGAAGTCGGCATGGCGGTCGACGCCATCAAGGTGGCCGTGGCCCGCACCGACACCGTGGAACCGACCACCGAGTCGTCGGTGCACCTCTTCGACAGCGTCACCGACGACGGCACCACATCGGTGCGTACGAGCCGGATGAGCCGCAGGCGCAACTGGTTGCTGGCAGAGCATGCGGTGCACGGCGGCGATGCGCTCATGCCCGGCACCGGCTTCGTCGAGATCCTGCGGAGCGCGGCCACGGCCGACGACCCCGGCAACGGGCCTGTCGAGCTGCGCGACCTGTTCTTCCTGTCACCCTTCACGGTGTTGCCCGGCGAGGTGCGCACGCTGCAGGTGAAGCACGACCGCACCACGTCGTCGCTGGTGGTCTTCAGTGAGACCGAGACCATGCCCCACGTCACGGCCACAGCGCTGCCGGCGGAAGGCACCGCGCAGCCACGGGTCGACCTCGACGCAGTTCGCAGCCGATGCCACGACCGGTTCGAAGAGTTCGACGGCTACTCCAATCAGCCGTTCATGGACTTCGGTCCGCGCTGGGGAAACCTGCGGCGGGTCGACTACGGCGCAGGTGAGGCACTCATCACCACAGTCATGCCGGTCGAGTTCGAGTCCGAGCTCCAGGCGCTGTGGCTGCACCCTGGTCTCCTCGACATGGCCATCGGCAGCGCTCAGGCCATCGTGCCCGGCTTCTCGGAGGCAGAGACGTTCTACGTTCCCTTCTCCTACGGGCGAGTGCTGGCGCACGCTCCGCTGCCGGCCACCGCCTACAGCCACGTGCGCCTGCGCGACACCTCGGCCGCTGATCTCGCCGTCTTCGACATCACCATCTGCGACGAAACAGGCCTCGGCATCGTGGAGATCGAGTCGTTCACGATGCGGCGGGTGCCACCTGGCCCTTCGCTCACCGCTCGCCGGGCCGAGCCGCACCACACCGACCCGCCCGCAGGCGAGTCGCCCATCGAGACTGCGCTGCGCGAAGGCATGCTGCCGCACGAGGGCGTCGACGCTCTCGACCGGTTGCTCGCCGCCGACATCGGCCCGCAGGTGGTGGCCACCTCCGTCGATCTCGAGCAATGGATCGCCAAGGTCGACAGCGAGGCGAGCGGCATCGATTCGGGCGGCGACGATGCCTCGGGAACATCGGCGCAGTACGAGCGGCCCGACATCGGCTCCGCCTACGTGCCCCCCGCCACCGCAGTCGAGCGCGAGCTGGCGGTGATGTGGCGCGAGCTGCTCGGCATCGAGCGGGTGGGGCGCGACGACGACTTCTTCGATCTCGGTGGGCAATCGCTCATCGCGGTCCGGCTGTTCACCCGCATGCGCAAGCGCTACTCGGTTGATCTGGCCCTGTCGACGTTGTTCGAGGCGCCCACCATTGCGCAGTGCGCGGTCGTGATCGCCGGCAAGCTGGGCATCGACGACCCGCAACTCGACGATGGCGATGCAGGTCCGTCGGTGACCGCTCACCCCGACGTTCACGATGCCGGTCAGGCCGCCGGCAGGGCGGTTGCCGAGCCAGCCGGTTTCCGCTCGCTCGTCACCATCCAGAAGGGTGGCGATCGGGTTCCGTTCTTCTGCGTGCACGGCGCCGGCGGCAACGTCTTGAACTTCCGCGACCTCTCGCTGGCAATGGGCCGCAGCCAACCGTTCTACGGGCTGCAGGCTCGCGGCATCGACGGCATCCTGCGCCCTCACGAGACGATCGAGGAGATGGCCGCCGCCTACCTTCAGGAGGTCCGCTCCCTGCAGCCACACGGTCCCTACGTGTTCGGCGGCTACTCCGGCGGCGGGCTGGTGGCGTTCGAGATGGCGCAGCAGGTGAGGTCGCAGGGCGAAGACGTCGCGTTGGTCGTGCTGCTCGACACCTTCCCGCCCACCATCGCGCACCGCAAGGCGACGCTCAGGTCAACGTTCGACCGGCTGCGCGACGACACCTCCGGGTACATCAAGCACATCTTCGGGCGGCGGTTGGAGGTGCGCCGCCGCGCCCGTCTGCGGGCCAGGCTCGACGAGATCCTCGCTGCCGACGGCGTGGTGCCCGGCGAGCTGCGCGACATCCACCTCAACGACGCGTTCGGTGACGCCGCTGCCAAGTACACGCGGCAACCATGGCGCGGGCGGGTCGTGCTGCTCAGGGCCACCGACGTGGCCTTCGCCTTCGAAGGCATCGGCGATGCCTACGGGTGGGACGAAGTCGTCGAGGACGGCTTCGAGCTGGTTCAGGTGCCGGGCAACCACGACACGCTGGTGCTCGAGCCCAACGCGTCGCGGCTGGTCGACCTCATCCGCGACACCCTCGAGGCAACTCGTCACCTCACGTCGGCCACCCAGAGCAGCGGTCCCGGCGCTCACACCGAAGCAGCCCGGCCTGAAGCCGTCCCCACCAACTGACCGGCCACGTGCCAGATCATCGACGTGTTGCCACCTGGTCAGCTGCGGCGGCACGGGCCCTGGGCCGCTGCGGGCGGCACCTGGGCGGGATCGTTCCCGGCCTCCGGGACGCAACACGCCCGGAAGCAACTCGAGAAAAGGCCAGCGGGCCGCTCCGAGAGCGGCCCGCTGGCGTGTTGTTGGCAGCCCCAACGGGATTCGAACCCGTGCCGCCACCTTGAGAGGGTGGTGTCCTAGGCCACTAGACGATGGGGCCATGCTGCATGACTTGCTGACTTCAACCCTTTGCGGGTTGTTCACGCGACGGCGAGCCGTTGCGTTGGTTGGGGCGCAAGGAATCGAACCCTGAATAACAGAACCAGAATCTGCTGTGTTGCCAGTTACACCACGCCCCACCGGGGGTTTCCCCGAAGGGCGACAGAAGTGTAGCCACCCACCCCTGCAACTCCTACCGCGAAAATCATCCGGTGATCTGTAGCAGCCGATCGAAGCCGATGATGCGGCCGAGCGCCACCCCGGCTGCCTCCTTCAGTTCGTGCCAGAACACGTCGCCGCCACGAACCGGGCTGGTGCGGGTGGGCGAGACGTACGCGACGAGCCCGAGTTCCTGGCTGATCATGCGGATTCGCAATGCGTGGTAGGGGTCGCTCACCAACAGCACTCGCTCCAGGTCGCGGGTGCGCAGTTGGTCGCGGGCCAGGCGCAGCGAGTCGTACGACGTGTTGCCCTCCACCTGCACGATTGCGTCGGCGGGCACCCCGCGGGCCTCGAGGTAGGTCGCCGACGCCTGCGCCTCCGTGAAGCGGTCGCCCGGCCGGTTGCCGCCGGTCGTCACCACCAGCGGCGCAAGGCCCTGCTGCCAGAGCTCGACTGCGTGGTCGAGCCGGGCCGCGAGTTGCGGCGACGGCCGGCCATCGTACTGTGCGGCGCCGAGCACCACGATGGCGTCGACCGGGCGCGCCTGATCGGTGTTGCCGGTGCGAAACACGATCCACAAGGTGGCGAGGAAGTAGATCGCCAGCAGCCCGGCGACGCATGCAACCGCCCGGCGCGCAATCCGCCCTCGGCGGTGGCCCTCACGCTCGTCGGGCATGGGATCGCGAAGCTCGTCCGCTTCGCGGCCGGCGACCTCGGCCGACGCGGAACCGCGCGATGCCTCGACCTCGGAGCCCTGATGCGGGCTTGCATCGGAGGCCGCTCCCACGGTCAAGCGAGCGTCGCCTCCGCCGCGCGCATCCGGCGCAGCGTCTCCGCCCGACCCAAGACCTCCAGCGCCTCGAACAGCGGTGGGCCGACGGTGCGCCCGGTGACGGCCACGCGCACCGGTGCCTGCGCCTTGCCGAGCTTCAAGCCATGGGCCTCGCCGGTGGCTTCCAGCGATGCCTTCAGCGACTCGGCGGTCCAGTCGACCACCGCCTCGTATGCGACGATCGAATCGCGCAGCACGGCAACAGACTCCGTCGCACCGAACGTCTTGGCCCACGCGGCCTCGTCGATCACCGGGTCGGGTAGGAACAAGAAGTCGACCACTCCTGCGGCGTCGGCCAAGGTGACGCAGCGCGGCTGGATGTGTGGTGCCATGGCCAGGAACATCTGCTCGTCGAAGCGGTCTGCCGGGAACGGTGCATCGGCCGCCAGCAACCACGGGCGGCAGGCCGCCGCGAACTGATCGACCGTGAGGGCACGGATGTACTCGCCGTTGAACGCCGCCAGCTTCTTCAGGTCGAAGAAGGCCGGTGAGTGGTTCACGTCCTCCAGCAGGAAGTCGCCTTCCATCTGCGCCCACGGCTGGATCTCGTCGCCCTTGGGTGTCCAGCCCAGCGTCATCAGGTAGTTGACCATCGCTTCGGGCAGGTAGCCCTCGTCGCGGTACTGCTCGAGCGCCACCTTGTCGCGGCGCTTGGAGATCTTCTTGCGCTGCTCGTTCACCAGCAGCGGCAGGTGCGCCCAGATCGGCGCCTCATGGCCGAGGGCCAGCCACATCATCTGCTGCTTGGGCGTGTTGGAGAGGTGCTCCTCGGCGCGCAGCACGTGTGTGATGCGCATGCTCATGTCGTCGACCACATTGGCCAGCAGGAACATCGGGCTGCCGTTGCCGCGCAGCAGCACGAAGTCCTCGATGAGCGCGTTGTCGAACTCGACATCGCCGCGCACCAGGTCGTGCACGATGGTGCTGCCCGCAGGCACTCGGAAGCGCAACACGTGGCCCGGGCCGGGGCCGAGGCCGCGATCGCGTGACCAACCCTGGTAGCCCTGGCTGCCCTCCGCCTTGTTGCGGGCCTCCACGTCGGCAGCGGTCATGTCGCAGTAGTAGGCGTGACCGCCGGCCACCAGCTGTTGCGCGGCAGCGATGTGCTCGGCCGCGTACTCGCTCTGGAAGTAGGGGCCTTCGAAATGCGGATCGTCGGCGCTGATGCCGATCCAGGCGAGCGCATCGATGATGCCCTGCGTCCACTCCGGCTGGTTGCGCTCGATGTCGGTGTCCTCGATGCGCAGCACGAAGGTGCCGCCCAGCCGGCGGGCGAGCGCCCAGTTGAAGAGCGCGGTACGTGCGCCACCCACATGGAAGTAGCCGGTGGGCGACGGAGCGATGCGAAATCGGGGGCCAGTCATGCGTGGTGGAGGCTATCCGCCGAGGTCGCACGGGTGAGGGCGTCGCCAGTGAACGCCAGGTCGAGAGCGCCACCCATCCCTCCTCTGTGTCAAGACCTGCGACTCACACCCCCTGGTCACGCCCCGACAGCGTGTACGTAGAACTGGGTGGGGCGGCGGGGGTTAGGCCAGGAGGGCCAGGTTGCGGAGTTGACGCAGGGCCACCGAGAGCGTGGTGAGGTCGTGCGAATCGACTCGACGAATCTCGGTGAACAGCGCCGCGGCACGCGTGATCATGCGCTCGTTGGCCGCCATCCAGTCGGCAACCGAGCCGGCGATGATGGCATCCTCGGCCAGGTCGGCCAACGCCGCCAGCAGGTCGTCGCGCAACGCCGAACGGGCTTGTGTCTGCCAGCGGTTGCTGCGCGGCAGGCGGCCGATGGCCTCCCACAGCCACCACAGGTCGAGCTGTTCGAACACCTGCCAGTAGGCGCCGGCCACGGTGTGCATCGGTTGCTTGGTGCGCTCGGCCAGATCCACGACGTCGAAACCGGTGTGCAACAGCGGCCACAGCACGCTGCGCTGAGCGAGACCCTCGGGCACGTTGGCGGCGAGACGACCCGCCTCCAGCGCGAAGGCCTGCTCGCGCATGCGGCCACGCAGCTGCGCCTCCATCCCGTGCGACAGCGCGGCGATGCCCGGCCGGAACTCGGCAACTGCGGCTGCGATGTCGACGGGGGCCTTGCGGTGGCGCAGCAGCCACAGCACCGCCCGCTCGGCCATCGTGCGCAGCTCGAGGAACAGCTCCAGCTGCGTATCCAGCTTCACCGTGCCACCCAGCGCATCGACCTGTTCCCACAACTCGACCAACCCGAAGATGTCGCGAACAGCGACCCATGCTCTCGTGATCTCGACCACGCCGAGGCCGGTCTCCTCGCTGAGGCGGTGGTCGAAGGAGATGCCCGACAGGTTCACCAGCTGGTTGCACACCTGCGTCGCCACGATCTCTCGGCGCAGCCGGTGGCCGAGGATCTGGTCGTGGAACTCGCGCTGCAGGCGCTGCGGGAAGTAGCGCACCAGATCGGGCTCGAGGTAGGCATCGTCGGGAAGGTCGCTGCGCACCATCTCTGCCACGTTGGCGGTCTTCGTGTAGGCCAGCAGCACGGAGAACTCGGGAGTGGTGAGGCCGGTGCCGGCCGACTGGCGCTCGGCGATCTGGCGGTCGGTGGGCAGGAACTCGAGCGCACGGTTGAGCCAGCCCTCGCTCTCCAAGGTGTTGAGATAGCGACTGTGCACGTTGACCATCGGCAGCGCTTGGCGGCGGGCGATGGCCAGCGCCAAGCCCTGTGCACGGTTGTCGTCGAGCACCAGCTCGCCGACCTCGTCGGTCATGTCGGCCAGCACTTCGTTGCGCTGCTCGAGGGTGAGCGTGCCGGCGGCCACGGCTGCGCCGAGCGCGATCTTGATGTTCACCTCATGGTCGCTGCAGTCGACGCCCGCGGAGTTGTCGATGGCGTCGGTGTAGATCAGCCCGCCGGCAAGCGCGAACTCCACGCGGCCGCGTTGGGTGAAGCCGAGGTTGCCGCCCTCCCCCACCATCTTGCAGCGCAACTCGCTGCCGTTGACGCGCAGGCCGTCGTTGGCGCGGTCACCCACGTCGGCATGTGTTTCGCCGGTGGCCTTCACATACGTACCGATGCCGCCGTTCCAGAGCAGGTCCACCGGAGCCCGCAGGATCACCGAGAGCAGCTCGTTGGGTGAGAACGAGGAACGATCGGTGCCCAGCCGCCGGCATGCGGCCTCGCTGATCTCGATCGTCTTCAACGTGCGCGGGTACACGCCACCGCCGGCGGAGACGAGCGAGCTGTCGTAGTCGGCCCAGCTGCTGCGAGGCAACGCGAACAGTCGTTGCCGCTCCGCGAACGATGCGACCGGATCCGGATCGGGATCGATGAAGATGTGGCGATGGTCGAAGGCGGCGACCAGCTTCGCGTGCGGCGAGCGCAGCAGGCCGTTGCCGAACACATCGCCGCTCATGTCGCCGATGCCGACGATGGTGAGCTCGTCCTTCTCCACGTCCTTGCCGATGGCCGCGACGTGGCGGCGCACGCTCTCCCACGCACCGCGGGCGGTGATGCCCATCACCTTGTGGTCGTACCCCACACTGCCACCCGAGGCAAACGCGTCGCCCAGCCAGAAGCCGTACTCGGCGGCGATGCCGTTGGCGATGTCGCTGAACGTGGCGGTGCCCTTGTCGGCGGCGACGACCAGGTACGGGTCGTCGCCATCGAGGCGAACCGTGGCCGGCGGTGGCACGATGGCGTCGCCGA
>Ga0075163_10005156_pt1 | contig 17461 bp, 16 predicted proteins | sample JI1023141ADNA_FD_71478 | JGI IMG/M metagenome (GOLD analysis project Ga0075163, IMG submission 71478) | Wastewater effluent complex algal communities from Wisconsin, to seasonally profile nutrient transformation and Carbon sequestration -... | ecosystem: Engineered > WWTP > Effluent > Algae...
CAGTCTACCTTTGACGAAATCCAAGTTAGTAATACAGAACAAGTATGTTTTGAGATTAGCAAACCTTTTTGGGAAGAAAACTGGTTTAGAACTGCAGTAATTTTGCTTACATTAGCAATCATGATTATCATTTTTAAATGGCGTGAATCCATCATTAAAAACAAAGCCCAAGCAAAAACACTCGAATTAACACTTAAAAATGAACTACTAACACTTGAACAAAAAGCACTACAATTACAAATGAATCCACACTTCATTTTTAATGCACTAAATAGTATTCAGTCACTTGTAGTCAATAAAGATGCAGATGCAGCAAGAAAACAAATACAGAATTTCGCCATGTTAATGAGAGGCATTCTCAATAATTCACGAAGTAAAACCGTTACTATTCAATCAGAAGTTGAGCTATTGACCAAATATCTGAATATGGAACAGTTTTGCCAAAAAAATGAGTTTACTTTTGAAATCAAGGTCAGTGAAAATATCAATCAAGAAGAATCCAATATTCCTTCCATGCTGATTCAACCATATGTCGAAAATGCGATCATTCATGGCATTTCTCATCTCTCTACACACGGAAACGTACAAATAAGTTTTGAATTAGAAAATCATCTTCTGATATGTGCCATCACAGATAATGGTGTAGGACGAGTAAAAGCAAACGAGCTATCTATTCAGCATAAAGATGGACATATTTCTGTAAGTATGGAAGTGACGGGTCAAAGGTTACATGCGCTTAAAAATCAATCAAAAGATGCTGGACATGAGATTATTGATTTATATGATCAAGAAGGGAAAGCACTCGGCACTAAAGTAATTCTAAAAATTCCAGTGACAACCAATTATTAATATGAATCCTAAAATTTCAAACACAATTCAAAATAGAATACCATGTTAAAAGCCATTATCGTCGAAGACATGCCTGAAGCTGTGCAATTACTCATTTCAGATATACAGACATATTGTAAAGAAATCCAAATCATAGGAACTGCCAGTAGTGTAGTCAATGCGGCAAAGTTACTACGCCAAGAGATACCAGACATTATATTTCTCGATATTTCACTGACCGATGGTACTGGTTTTGATCTCTTAGAAATCTTCCCTGATTTAAAAGCAAATATTATTTTTACTACGGCGCATGAAGAATTTGCATTGAGAGCTTTTCGTTATTCTGCCACTGACTATCTACTCAAACCTATAGATGCAGAACTACTACAAAAAGCAATTGAAAAAGTGAAAAATAGAAAATACAGCATGACGCCATCCATAGAAATTTTGAAAGAAACCATAAACCATCCAAATACACTGCCGTCACGAATTTCACTAAGTACTTCAGAAAAAATTCACATTGTGACGATTGCCGACATCATCAGATGTGAGTCGGATGGCAATAATACTTGGTTTTCCCTTCATAGTGGTGAAAAAGTGTACGTCACTAAAACACTCAAATATTTTGAAGATATCCTAACACAACACCATTTTATCAGAGTGCATCAATCACATTTAGTGAACTTCAATTATCTTTTGGAATTTTCAAAAAGAGATGGTGGGTTTTTACGTCTTAAAAATGGCCATGAAATACCAGTATCAGTCAGAAAAAAAGCAGAAGTTTTATTGATGTTAGATAAATTGGGCTGAGATATAAAAATCTTAATTTGAAATAATCTTTCATTACAAAATGAACTCGTAATCAATTAAAGCAGATTTCATCTACATTTAATCTAAACTTAATACTACTTTCCCAACCATTCACATTAAATTTGAATATTCCAACGGACCTTCTTTGCATTTTACGAATGAAAGATTATTAATCACTCAACTATTATTGTAGATTTGTTCCTTCTAATTTATACAAACATGAGATTTATTTTATTATTATTAACTATACACTTATTTTCAAGTGTGCGGGCCCAAGTTGTCATTAACGAATATTCTGCATCAAACTTAAAGGAGTTTTATGATGAATTCGGTAAAACAGAAGATTGGATTGAACTGTACAACACGAGTGATGTCATTGTCAATTTATCTGGTTGGCATCTTTCCGACAAACTTGACAAACCCAAAAAATGGAAGTTTCCAAATGGGACGTTGATTCAACCAAAAAGTTTTCTATTAGTTTGGGCATCATCTAGAGATGTTGTCACAGATGTTGACTTACATACCAATTTTAAATTTACACAGTCCAATCAAGACGAGTTTGTTGTCCTCGCAAATCCTTCAGGTGACATCGTGGAGTCTACCCCATTGATCTTGACACAAGTTGATCACTCTATCGCTAAATCTCAAGATGGTAGTGCTAATTGGGCAATTTGTACAGAGCCTACACCTAATGATTCCAATGACGAGAAAGAGATGTTTAGTAGCTATACCACAAAACCTTCGATCATTACACAACCTGGTTTTTATAAGGATTCTATTGTCGTAACTATAGGGGGCAACATCCTAGAAAGTATCAGATATACATTAGACGGTTCTTTGCCAGATATTACTTCCGCATTATATACTGGACCTATTACCATAAATAAATCAGCTGTTTTAAGCGCGCGAAGTTTCTCCATAAACCAAAGTATTTATCCAGGTTTTACAGATTTTGCCTCTTTTTTTATTAATGAACCAACTAGTACACTCCCTATTATTTCCATAGGTGCTGGGCAGATGGTAATTGATCTTGCTAATGGTAATAGAGAAATTGAACCTTTAGGATCATGTGAAGTTTTTGGACTAAATGGAACGCGTTTAAGCAAATCATATGGGGAGCTAGATAGACATGGTCAAGACAGTTGGGTAAATGATCAAAGAAGTATAGACTGGATCAGCAGAGATGAGATGGGACACGACAATGGAATAAAACAACAGTTGTTTTCCTACAGCGAAAGAGATGAATTTCAAAGAATAATACTTCGAGCATCAGGAGATGACAACTATCCTTCCATAGATGATGGAGAACATGAAGGTAGCGCCCATATACGCGATGAATATGTCCACACCCTAGTCCAACAATCAGGCATGAAAATGGATGTACGCGCTTTGGAGAGATATTTAGTTTATCTTAATGGCGAATATTGGGGCGTTTATACCATCAGAGAGAAACCCGACGACCACGATTATACAGAATTTCAATATAAACAAGATAAATATGATTTGCAGTTTTTAAAGACATGGGGGAATACTTGGATCGAATATGGAGAAGAAAAAGCATTAACAGATTGGACCAAATTTAAAGATTATGTGCTCAACAATGATGTAAGTAAAGCAGATGTTTATAAAAAGATTACCGATGAGATGGATGTCTTAAGTTTGATGGATTATATGATTGCAAATCTCACCTGCGTATCGTCCGATTGGCTGAATTACAATACAGGATGGTGGCGAGGATTAAATGACAAAGGCAGTCACAAAAAATGGGGCTACATCATGTGGGATAATGACGCTACCTTTGATTATTATATCAATTATAGTGGTGTCCCTGACACTTCACCTGATGCAAAAGCTTGTGATATCGATGACATAAGTTTGTTTATGGATGATTTTTTTCCACTTGATACCACTGCCTATTATTTTGAAGGAGATTCCTTTTTTATTGATGGTGAGTGGATTTATTTCCCTGCGGATATATTGTATGATTACCCAAACCCTGGCAAACATGAAAAAATATTCCTTAAACTTTTGGAAGAAAACAATACTTTCAGAAATTTATATTTTGCGAGATATGCTGACATGTTGAACACGACCTACAGTTGTGAATCTATGATCACTATCTTGGATAGTCTAATTGCAATCATTAGACCAGAGATGCCTAGACACATAGCTAGATGGGGAGGAAGTATGAGTGAATGGAATAAAAACATAAAAGATCTACGAGATTTTGTACTATCACGTTGCCAAAAAGTAGCCATAGGACTTATAGACTGTTATGATTTATCTGGCCCACATAAAGTTACAATCGAAACAGACCCACCTAATTATGGTACCATAAAGTTGAATACAAAAACACACGCAAATCTACCTTGGTCAGGTAGTTACTTTGGTAATATGACCAATATTATTGAAGCCATTCCGAATAGTGGAAAGCAGTTCTTATATTGGAGAAGTAAAAATAACCAATCTGTATTTGCAAACTCTTCTTCTTTGATTTCTGATTTAGCTATTAATGAAGCGGACACATTGGTGGCAGTTTTTGAAGGTGCTGTAAATACGACGGATATAAATGGAGTAGCTGTAAATATTTACCCAAATCCAGCATCAAGTGTGGTACAAATTGAGTTTCAGGATGCTATAGATGATGACTTTATGGTTCAATTGATATCTAATGATGGTAAAATATCAGATTTAGATCCAAGCTTTATCGCTGATGATAAACGCAAAATAGACATTACACTTATTCAGCCAGGATCTTATGTATTAAAATTAATGACTAGCAAAGGCATAGCTTGGCAAAAATTAATAATTTTACGATAGTGCTTAACAAAGTCTTATTTTCATTTATTGATCAGAATCTAGGCTACCTTTCGGTTTCCGCCACGATTTAACATAATTTATTCGCACCAGCATGATTTCACATTGGGATTCGCTTTTTATGTCCAAAGATGGTACATCCATTTATCTAGTACTGATTACTATGGTCATTACGATCATATTATCTATCATTTTGGTATTTACATATGATAAAACTACCTCGCCAGCTAGTAGATCATTTAGTTTTATACAATCTATGCTTTTGATGTCGACTGTAGCAGCTATGATCATGCAGTCTATAGGAGATAGTCTAGCACTTAGTTTCGGTATTTTCGGCGCATTGGCCATCATTAGGTTTCGATCTAATGTATCAGACCTCCGTGATATATCATTTATATTTGCGAGTATGGCCATAGGCATATCCTGCGGTGTACAGTCATTTGCTATAGCCGTCATAGGAACTCTTATATTTTGTATTTTGGTCTTCCTTTTATCCATAAGCCCATTTGATCCTAGACATAATCTTAAAGGTAGTATCCGTATAGAATTTAAAGGGCCATTGGTGTCATTTGATGATGTCGAGTTAATACTTAAAAAGCATTGCCATTACATTAACTTATCACGTTTTCGACTAAGTACTAATACCAATGAGAATAGCATAGCAAGCGTAGATAAAACCATAGAAGATACAGAAGTCAATGAATATGAATATACTTTCAAAATCAAAGATATAAAACTAGCCCCTTTAATGAGAGATGATTTAGCAGCTATCGATGGTGTAAAAATCAACAGAATGTTGTTTGAAGATAAAGTTAACACATCAAACTCTTACTAGACATGAGAAAATGGAATATTTTTTATTTTGCGGTGTTGCCTTTATTGATGTTTTTTCTTTACAAGCTAAACCAATTAGTGTCTCTAAGTCATACGGAATTTTATGGTGAAGCAGAAGCTAAACAAATTGAAATAAATATCAACCAAGACATCTTGGTCACTCAGATTTTGATAGAACGTGGCGTCAAGGTAAAAAAGGGGGATTTACTAATGAAAGTCCAGAATATGGAAGTCGAAGAAAACATCCAACAAGTAAATATTGGTTTAGATGGTTTAGATGCTGAAAAAGTATTTGAAAAATCAGAGATTGAAGCCAAAATCCTTGAGCTAATGCAAAAAAAGCAAACCGAATTGGCAACTTTAGAAACCAAATATAATACAGCCAAATCGGAAGCTGAATTTTATAAAGAATTAGCAGGTATCAAGGAAAATGACAAGACGACATCACATCCGAGTTATGCCCTATTGAATGCTTTAGAAGCAGAAATGCGCAAAATTTCAGATGATTATGATAGACAAATCTCTCATTACAAAAGATCTATTACGACAGTAGATAATGCCAAGTGGAAATATGACCAACTCAATCAAAAGAAAAGCTTCCTACTTAACAGTAAAAAATATTTCGATATCGTAGCGCCCCACGACGGTATTATTGGCAATATAAATGTGAAAGAAGGTGAACATATTAAAGCACATGTCAGTCTAGTTTCTTTTATGGAGACACATCCCACCTTTGTTAAGGCATACATCCAAGAAAAACACAAAGTGAGTCTGTCTTTAGGTGATACCGTGTTAGTTAAATCTGTGTATAATGGAGAGAAAGAAGTAAAAGGCATCATTTCAGCAGTAGGTCATAGAGTGATAGAAATACCTGAAAAATTTCTCAAAATCCCAAGTATAAAACTATACGGCATTGAAGTTTTCATCAAAATGAGTGAGAACGATTTTTTCCAAAATCAAATTGTAACGGTCAATCCATGGTCATCTCAAAAATAAAACTATTATTTTTATCTGTCTTTATATTTATCTGTGTAGATGTAAGTTTATCGCAAACTACAATAGGACAATTATTGGCTTCAGAACAAAATGGATCTTATGACATCGTATCAAAAAATTATTTGGATATCACACAATCATTTCCAAATAGATGGAATTGGGTAGATAAGTTTGATATAAGAACCGAATATGACAGATTACAAAGTGGTCGCCAACAGTTTCTTTTAAGAACCAACTTTAATAGTTTTTTTAGAAAAAAACACGAAAAAACTAAGTTTAATGCCATTACATCCAAAAAAATGGCCGATATCACTTTACTAAAATATGAATATTTGTATGAAAAATATACTCGAATTATAACATTACTAAAGAAACAAGCTGACACCCAAATAAAATCTACCCAAATCCAATTATTTAAATCAGTGGATAGCTTATATTATAAACAATTGTCAGCAGGTGAAAAAATAGATTTAGCAGATTACATCAAGAATCGAGAAAAAGTGACAACTTTGGAAAAAGAAAATTTAGAATCCAAACTTTTTATCCAAGATGAACTCAACCGTTTTAAAGTCAGTACATCGGACAGTGTAATTATTCGTAATCTTATCAGTGCCAAAAATATGAGTAATACTGTGTCTAAGCTCATAATCAATGAAATAGACCATCCTGAAATCAGTCGAGAGAATTTTGATATCAACTTATATAACAGTGAGTTACAAATAGAAAAAGCAAAAAACAATAAAATTCTAGATTTTACTCAGCTAGAGTACACAAGAAGAAGTGATTTATTATTAGAAAATAGATTTTCTATAGGTGTAGGATTAAGTATTCCTTGGTATGGTTCATCTAGTTACCGATATCAGTCTATACTTTACAAACAAGCAGATGCAAAATTTGAACATCAATTAACAAAGTTGGAACTTAACAGAAAACTAGAAGACAAACGCGCTGAATTCGAAAAAAATTACCAAACATACCTTTTGTACAGCAATCAAAATGAATTGACAAGTTGGGCAGACATGAAGTCCAAAATAGAAAAATCTGGTAGACTAGATCCAATAGAAATATTACTCATCAAACAGTACGAAATAGATAACAAAGAGAAAATTCACGATCTGTACTACACCCTACTCTATCTTTACATAGAATCCATATACCTATCGGGAAAACTAAGTTCCGACTTCAATATTCTTGAGCAAAATTAATCCGTTGCAAAACTTTTGCCCAATACACTGAGTGCATCGAAAACTCATGAACAAAACATCATATAAATTTCCAAACCGTCTGAGAAGCTTTTGGAGTCACATCAACTAATGTATTCCAGATTAATGAGTTAGAAAATAGCAGAAGGAAGTTGTTAATTAATAAAAATTCAATTTTGACACCATCCATTTGTAAGTTGTCAACTACATTTTTTTGATATTCAACTGGATTTATTTTACATTTCTTTGCGTTCTTAACAAAGTATTCACTTTTTCATCGTAACTATTTAGGTTCAATAATTGTCTAATATAAAAATATAAATATGAATAAGTGGTATTTTTCATTAATATTGGTTTTAAGCAGCCTGGTCATTTCAGCCCAAAGTCAGTACAATAGCAAAAAAGATAGCGACCCACAAGCCAAAATATTGTTGGACAAGTTAAAAAAGCAATATGAATCTTACAAAACCATGGAAGTTAAGTTTGAAATGGAATTAGAACTTCCTGGTCAAGGTAAAGAAATCCAAAAAGGTACAGTAATCCAAGATGGAAATAAGTATCAGGTAAAAATGAATGATCAAGAAATTTTTGCGGACGGAAAAACCGTTTGGATTTACCTGAAGAAGAATAAAGAAGTACAAATTACAGATATGGATTTATCAGAAAGTGCTGATATGATGTCCCCAAAACAAATGATGAGACTTTACGAAAAAGGTGATTTTGCATATACAATTATAGAAGAAAGAAAAGTTGGAAATCAGCAACTCGTTGATATTGAATTCAAACCATTATCCAAAAAATCTGAATACACAAAAATGCGTCTAACTATTGACAAGAAAGCAAATAAAATGATATCTTTACGTGTCTTTTCTAGAGATGGATCTAGATATACACTAAAAGTAAGTGATATTACAGCTAATAAAAGATATGAACCTGGAATTTTTGCATTTAACCCAAAAGCAGTACCAGGCGTTCATATTGAAGATCTGAGGATGGATTAATAGAACCAATTCAGTTTACTCAGTTTACCAACCAGCGATTCTTGGTTTCAACCTCCAGGAATCGCTTTTTTATTTATAAGACCGCATATATGCAAGTAATATTCGAAGACGATGACATCATCGCAATCAACAAACCCAATGGAATGTTTGTCCATAGGACAGCACTGGACCCGCTCGCTACAGAGTTTGTCATCCAAATTGTGAGGGATATGATCGGTCATTGGGTATATCCTGTGCATCGATTGGATAGAAAAACATCCGGTGTACTTATACTTGCCAAAAATCAAGAAATACAATCCATTCTAAATGAATATTTTCGAGACAGAGAAGTGGATAAAGTCTATTATGCCATTGCACGCGGTTACACAGATGACGAAGGTAATATAGATTATGCTATTGAAAACGATAGGGGGAAAGTACAAGAAGCCTTGACCCATTACAAAACCATTGAAAGAGCAGAAATCAACATCTCCTCAGGAAAATTTCCAACTTCAAGGTACTCATTGGTTGAAGTAAAACCTGAAACAGGGAGACAGCACCAAATCAGGAAACATTTATCACATATTTTTCACCCTATTGTGGGAGATAGACCTCATGGGTGTAATAAGCAAAATAGATTTTTTCTAGAGCACTTTAATATGGGAAGTATGATGCTACATGCGGCATCTATATCATTTGAACATCCTGTCAGTAAAGAAACTACAAAAGTTAATGCTCCAATATTCGGAGAATTTGAGCGTATGATTAACGAACTTGGGTTTCAATCATTTTCCAGTGGAAAAATTTTAGCGGAATTGGTTTAAAATTAAACTCTTTGTTCAATAATTCATTATTTGATAGACAAAATCTCTACATCTACGAGACTATACATCCAGTCATCCACATTCGTACCATTCAAGATAAACTTGCCAGTTACAGTGGCATTTGCATCCATTTTTAACTTTCCAGGATCTCCTTTGAAGGTTAACCCTATGACCGTTTCAGGGCCTGCTTTACCACAAAAAAAACAAGCTGCGTATGTATTTTTGCTCAATGCCCAAGTTTCTTTATCTACAGGAACGAGATATCCACGTATAACAACTTGTTTATTAGCCAATTTTTTGATGGGTTTTGAGAATTCTGGCAAATATACAGTTCCATATTCTTTATGTTCTTTTTCCTTGTACTCTAGATCATTGAGAATGAGCCAAGTAACGGTATCTTTTGTAGGTGCAACAGGTAAAATAACTACGTTTGCTGCATTCAAATGTTGAAAACTAGCCAAAAAAGATATAAAAAGTATAAAAATCTTCATCCTTTAATTTTAATATATAAAGTATCGTACTATAAATACGTAATTGTCTATGCTTTTGTTTTACCTGAAATGTTATAGTTAATTTAAAGTTACGCTCAAGGCAGATGGTTTTATTAAATCTGCTTTGATATTTTCTTGTACTGTAGTTGCCAATGATAGCCCTACATAATCTACTTTAATAGGAAACATTTTGTGTTTGCGATCTACCAAGACGGCAACTTCTATTTTTTTCACCAATATATTCATAAAAACCTTAAAAGCGTAGAAAATAGTCCTACCAGTATTCGCTACATCATCTATAACAATAATAGATTTATTGACCAATTCTGTTTCATTTAAATCCGATTCAATTGGAAAATCTAAGGGTTGTGCAGGATTCAATTTGATCTTAGATAACACCACTTTTTTGTCAGAAATAGAGGTAAGTGACTCAAACAATAACTTTGCAAATCCGTAACCATTATTATTAATACCTACTAGAATAATCTCATCTTCGTCAAGATTGTTTTCCAGAATCTCATATGACAACCGCTGTATCTTTTGCTTTATCTGATAATCATTTAATACCTGCATACTTTAGATTTGATTTAAATATGAATGCAAATGTATGCAAAAAAGAATAAATTTGTATTTTGGCATCGAAATATATAATTAAGCGATCATTATGCAACAAATATTATTCATTTTATTGTCGGCGATCACGTTTTACATCGCCTTCAGACAGTTCAAAAAAATATATGACAATGTCCAACTTGGCAAAGCTCAAGATATATCTGGAGACACTGTTACGAGATGGAAAAATGTTCTTTTAGTAGCATTTGGCCAACAAAAAATGTTTAAAAACTGGATTCCAGCATTACTGCACTTATTTATATACGTTGCATTTCTTTTTACACAAATAGAATTATTAGAGATATTTATTGATGGTATATTTGGTATGCATCGATTTTTTGCACCATTCTTGGGTGGATTTTATACGTTGATAATCAGCACAATAGAAGTTCTTTCTTTTCTAGCATTGATCGCCACTTTTGCATTTCTGTACAGACGTAACATGCTCAAAGTACCAAGACTCGTCAAATCAGAATTGAACGGTTGGCCAAAATTGGATGCTAATATTATTCTTTTTGCCGAAATTCTTTTAGTTACAGGTATTTTTACGATGAATGGTACCGACTCAGTTCTACAAACTTTGGATCCGACACATTATCCCGATACTGGGAAATTGGCCATTTCAGCATGGTTTGGCCCTGCTGTTTTTGGCGGATTTGAGATGGGTACACTGCAATTGCTAGAGCGGGCAGGATGGTGGTTGCATTTGATGGTAGTGTTCGGATTTATCATCTACCTACCTTATTCCAAACATTTGCACATATTCCTAGCTTTCCCGAATGTATATTTCAGCAAGCTCACTTCACGTGGAAAAATGGAAAACATGCCAGAAATCATGAATGAGGTGAAATCGATGTTGGGTATAGAGAGCGATGTACCATCAAGTACGGATGGTGAGTTGCCAGAATTTGGTGCAAAAGACATTTTTGATCTTAGTTGGACCAATATCATGAACGCTTACACTTGTACCGAATGTGGTAGATGTTCGGCAGTATGTCCTGCAAATCTCACTGGCAAGAAGCTTTCTCCACGCAAAATCATGATGGATATTAGAGATAGAGCGACCGAAGTAGGCAATAACCTAGCATCAGGTGACCTTAAATACGCAAAATCAAAAGATAACACTGATGTCACTACCCTAACAGCAGCCAATTATGATGATGGAAAATCATTATTTGATTATATCTCAAGGGAAGAGCTTCACGCCTGTACCACGTGTAACGCATGTGTAGAAGCATGTCCCGTCATGATCGACCCACTAGAGCCGATACTAAAAATGCGTCGTTATGAAATATTGACAGAGTCGGCAGGACCAGCAGATTGGACACCGATGTTTACAGCGATGGAAAATGGTGGTTGTGTGTGGCAGATGCCTGTGGAGCGGGAGGCTTGGAGGGAGGAAGTTTAGTTAAACAAGCGTGATAAATCTAAGTATTCTATAATTTAAATATATGAAACAGTTTCTCCTTCTTGTACTTATTTCAATTTTAACATTCAGTAGTTGTCAAAAAAAAGATATTGATTGCCTTACTGTCCTAATAAATGATTTTGAAAAGCTTGAAAGCTGTTCTGAATCAAAAGTTGACGAGTTTGATTTTAATGGGAAGAAGGTATATTTATTTGATAATAGTTTTTGTTGCTGCGATTACGCTTCTGATGTATATGATAGTGAGTGTAAACTTTTAGGCTTCATAGGTGGTATTTCAGGCAATTCTATGATTGAAGGCGAAGATTTTACTTCTGCTAAATATGTAAAGACAATATGGAAAAAGTAAAAGCCATAAAAATGAATATAAATAACAAATCTTATTTTCTTTTATAAAATCACGATCACATGACCATAAAAACAATGGCCGAAACGACGGCATCAGGCATAGAAGTAGAAGTATTATTTTGGGTAGGATGCGCAGGTAGTTTTGATGCTCGAGCACAACGAGTAACTAAGGCTTTTTCGCAATTATTGGATAAAGCAGGTGTCTCGTTTGCTATATTGGGTAATGAAGAAGCTTGTACAGGCGACCCTGCAAGAAGAGCAGGAAATGAATTTATCTTCCAAATGCTGGCGCTCCAAAACATCCAGACGCTCAACATGTATGGTGTAAAAAAGATCGTCACAGCTTGTCCACATTGTTTCAATACACTAAAAAACGAGTATCCAGAATTAGGTGGCAACTATGAAGTCGTACATCACACACAATTCTTACAAGAGCTTTTAAATACAGGAAAACTAAAAGTGGAAGGTGGTTCATTCAAAGGAAAAAAGATCACCTATCACGATTCTTGTTACATTGGTAGAATCAATGGCATCTATGAAGCTCCAAGACAGGTCTTAGAACATCTAGATGGTGATCTAGTCGAGATGAAAAGATGTAAGACTACAGGTCTTTGTTGTGGCGCAGGTGGCGCTCAGATGTTTAAAGAAGATGAAGCAGGAGACAAACGTATCAACATTGAGAGAGCTGAAGAAGCCATCTCTACGAATGCGTCTATAGTAGCAGCAAACTGTCCGTTTTGCATTACAATGATCACGGATGGTATGAAGGCAAAAGACAAACAAGATGATGTCATGGTAATGGATATATCTGAGATGATATTGCAAGGTGTGAAGTGAAAAAACATAGTAAAATAAAATTATTATAGGTTTTATGATCAATAGAATTGCATAGAATCATTATTTATTCATCAAAATTCTTTTTCAATTATCAAACTTAAAACCAACAAATTATGTACAAAATCAATGTAGTTTTCGTTTTCATTCTTATCATCGCACTGTCTTCATGCGGATCAGATAAAAGAACTGTAATAATCGATAATCCAACACCAAAAGGAATAAATATAAAATTTAAAAATGGGTACACCACTTCTGTGGAAGCATGGGGACAAGAAAAAATCATCTTCTCCAATGATAGCGCAACTGTATATATAGCAGATACTTTGGTAGGTGATTTTATACTAGGGAAGCAAGATGAATATATCCTAAACCCAACTAGACAATACTATTACATTGAAGAAGTAGCGTATGGTTCGGATTTAAGAGATGCCCAAAAAAACATTCCTGAAGGGTTAAGAAAAGAAGATTCCACTGCTTTCAAAATGAATTTCGTTATGGTGGATACTTTGTTATACATAGGATATGTTAAAAAAGTAAATGACCTTTTGATTCCTAAAAAGTGGGATTATGGAATTTCAGATCAATTGCCTGAACAATTAGAATTACCAGAATTCACAGCATATGCTACTAAGATCAAAATATTTAGAGAGTATGATTTTATAAGATTTCATGACTTAATAAATCTTAATAAAAATTTGGGTAAAGATGAAGAAAAGGAAGAAGAAGCGGTTGAAATAATGCAGGAAACAAAGTAGCAAAATCTGATTAAGATTTATAAAATCAATTAAAAGTCTGTTCCGAAAAGGCATTAATAACGATCATCGTTGACCATCTTTATTTGGTCCAAAACAGACGGCTATTAATTCATAAATCATTTCGGAATAGACTCAATTTTTAAACTTTCGTAATGACAATATCAAATTAAAGTTATAGTTCGTAATTTGGTTTGATAGAATGCATATGATCTGACCCATCATAAAACTTACGTATAATCTCAACGACTTCATTTGGATCATCGACGATTGGAATCAAATCAATATCTTTTTCAGAAATATTACCGAATTGTTTTAGCATGACATCAATAATCCATTGTTTCAAGCCGCCCCAATATTCGGTGCCAACTAACACAACAGGAACAGGTGATATTTTATTGGTTTGGATTAGTGTTAATACTTCAAATAATTCATCTAGGGTACCAAATCCACCCGGACAAACCACAAATGCTTGTGCATACTTTACAAACATGACCTTTCTTACAAAAAAGTAACGGTGATGGAGTGTGTTTTTTGCTTCTATGTAAGGATTGTTAAACTGCTCGAAAGGCAAGTCAATATTCAGTCCAACTGACAGTCCACCTTGTAGATAAGCACCTTTATTTGCAGCTTCCATGATACCTGGTCCACCACCGGTGATGACACCAAAACCTTCATCTATAAATTTAGCAGCAATATCGGTTGCCAATTGATAATACTTGTCATCTGGCTTGGTACGTGCTGACCCGAAAATGGAAATGCAAGGAGCAAGACGGTTCATAATTTCAAAACCATCAACAAATTCGGCAATAACTTTAAACATTGTCCAAGAGTTTTCACCCTTGATTTCACTCCATTTTTGCATATTCTTATGCTCGTGGTCGCTAGGTCCTTTAGATTGTTCGCTCATAATCTTACATTTTATTTGTGAAAAAAATACCTGCCTATGTGGTTACAAGGCAGGCATTTACTTTTATTTATCAAAATTGAAAAGGAAATTTATACCAATTCTCCTTTATATTTTTCGTATTCTGCTTTCAAATACTTGCTAAAAGAATTGAAATCATCAAATTGATCAAATAATGCTTGCATGGCATTGCTAGAATGTGCTGCACTATGAACAAAATTCTCCACATCTTTACCTGAAATAGATGTCCCAGAAAGTATAATAAGCCTCTCTACAACATTGCGAAGCTCGCGGATGTTTCCAGTCCAATTTACTTTTTGCAATAACTTAATTGCTGAAGGTTCTATTTTTTTATGTGGGATATTGTATTCATCACATACCACTCCAATAAAATGCTCCACTAAATCAGGAATATCTTCTGTCCTCTCATTCAAAGAAGGTACTTTGATAATTATAACAGCAAGTCTATGATACAAATCTTCTCTGAAATTACCTTTTGCGATCTCAGCTCTTAGATCTTTATTGGTTGCTGCTATGACTCGCACATCTACTGAAAGATCTTTTTCGCCACCTACTCTTGTGATTTTATTTTCTTGTAACGCACGCAAAACCTTAGCTTGTGCAGACAAACTCATATCCCCAATTTCATCTAGAAACAGCGTGCCACCATGAGCTTGCTCAAATTTGCCCAATCGTTGTTTAATCGCTGAAGTAAAAGACCCTTTTTCGTGACCGAACAATTCACTTTCTATCAGTTCAGAAGGAATAGCCGCGCAATTAACTTCCACAATAGGATAATCCTTTCGCTTACTATATTGATGTATCCATCTGGCTACCAACTCTTTACCTGTACCATTCTGACCATTTACTAGAACTCTGGCATCCGTAGGTGCTACTTTTTCGATAGTCGATTTGATCAAAGATATTCCATCAGAGTCGCCTATTATTTCTTGGACTTTTGCACCACCTACCTTTCTTTGCAATACTTTTTTTTCTGTGATAAGAGATGACTTATCTAAAGCATTACGCAAGGTTATCAAAAGTCTGTTAAGATCTGGTGGCTTCTGAATAAAATCAAAAGCTCCCTTTTTGACTGCTTCTACCGCTGTGTCAATATTACCATGACCTGAGATCATTACGACAGGAGTATCAGGCGAGATATTTTGAATTTTTTCAATGGCTTCCATTCCATCCATTCTTGGCATTTTCACATCAAGAATGATTACATCATACTGATTTTGTTTGATTTTTACGATACAATCTAAACCATCTGATGCTTCGTCTATCTCATACTTCTCGAATTCAAGTATATCTCTAAGGGTCTTTCTGATGCTCTTATCATCATCTACAATCAGAATCTTTGCCATAATATTTTGTTTAAAAACTCATTTTAATTTAAAAGGAAGCACAGCGAAAACATTTTGTTTTCATTTTAAAGCGTAAATATACATACGATATTTATTATATAGGTAATATATACCATATCAATTTTATAAATATTAAATTTTATTGTAATTTGTAATTAAGTATTAGATCGAAATATTAACTTTGTGTTTTGAACTATTTATTTTCTTTTTGGACAATAAAATATTCTGAAGAACCTTTATTTTGCTTTACAACATTTAACAATATCAAATATTCAAATCCATGTCAAGACTAAATTTAGCCATTTTAATAGGAGGAAAATCTACAGAGCATGAAATCTCACTGAGATCAGGGCGAAGCATTATCCAAGCACTAAATAAAGAAAAATACAATGTTTCTATTATAGGAATTGACAAAAATGGTAAGTGGTTCTTATACGAAAGTGAAGATTTTCTTGACCATGCTGATGATAATAAAAAAATATGTCTGAAGCCATCAAGCAATCAAGTTTATCTTGATACAGATGGAATAAATACTTATCTTAATGCAAAAGAAAGCAATAAAACGTTATGCCAAATTGATGTAGTTTTCCCTGCATTACACGGCGCCTATGGCGAAGATGGCGTTGTCCAAGGTTTGTTCAGATCTGTAAACGTGGCTTTCGTAGGTGTTGATTTATTGGCTTCAGCAGTGGGCATGGATAAGGATATTGCTAAAAGATTGTGGAGAGATGCTGGAATTCCAATTGCAAAATTTGTTATTGTAACATCTTCAAATAAATCAGAAGTCACTTACGACGATTTGGTAAATGAATTAGGAGAAGTAATGTTTGTAAAACCCGCAAATGCTGGTTCATCCGTTGGTGTGCACAAAGTGACTAACGCGAATGAGTTTGTAGCTGCCATTGAAGATGCATTAAAGTATGACAGAAAGTTATTGGTAGAAGAAGCAGTAATTGGAATTGAAGTAGAATGCGCCATTCTCGGTAATAGTAACCCTAAAGCTACTGTAATTGGCGGCATAGTGCCTACCGACAAGTTTTATTCTTATGATGCAAAATATATCAGTACTACGGGAGCAAAATTGATGTTACCTGTACCTATGGAAGAAAAACTTAGTACATATATTCAAGAGACAGCCATAAAAGCTTACACATGTATCGGCGCGGAAGGACTGTCAAGGGTAGATTTTTTTCTAAAAGAAGACAATACGATTATTCTGAATGAAATAAATACTTTGCCTGGTTTCACTAGTATAAGTATGTATCCAAAACTGTGGGAAGCAAGTGGTGTTCCTTACAGTGAATTATTAGATAAACTTATAAATTTGGGTATCGAAAGACATCAGGAAATCAAAAACCTAAAAACTGTTTGGTAAAAACAAAAGCTAGTATAGTTTATTCGAATTGAATGTCATAATAAACATCAGAAAG
>Ga0075163_10005157_pt1 | contig 17460 bp, 27 predicted proteins | sample JI1023141ADNA_FD_71478 | JGI IMG/M metagenome (GOLD analysis project Ga0075163, IMG submission 71478) | Wastewater effluent complex algal communities from Wisconsin, to seasonally profile nutrient transformation and Carbon sequestration -... | ecosystem: Engineered > WWTP > Effluent > Algae...
TGTCTGATTGTGGCTAGTACGGCATGATCCATGTTGATGATGATTTCAATGTTGTTTCCAGCCCAAAAATCGTCACGTTGCTGTACTTGTACAAGCAAATCGTGATTATCTTTTGCATACCCCATAAAAGAACCTGGATTAATTTTTTCTTCTAGATCACCACACTGACGAACAAGCATGGAGGAACATGCGTGAGCAATGACAGGCTCGTAAGGCATTCCAGTTGTTTTTGAGTATAGAATTTGGTATTCAAGTTTATACGACTCGTGGATTTTTCCTCCGATACGTTCAAAAACTTTACCATGCTGCCAAATGACGATGGGCAGGCGTTGCTTTGGTACGGTCTTGCCTGAGAGAATCTCACGACTCGCTTCGTAGGCTCCAGTGATCGTGTTCTCTCGTAGCACCAATTCTTCATTTTCCAGGCGAATAAGGACGGTCTGAAGTTTTCCTTTGTCTACTGAGTATGGGAGCAAGATCGGTGTCTCAATTCGCATAAAGCGGAATGCAGAGTTGATCTTTCCTAATTCCCGACTTAAATAGCGGGTGAAGTATGCGATGAGCGAATCACGAGTTTCAAGTTGATGCTCGTTCCATCTCATTTTATCAATATCCTTTATAAACGTAAAATGCAGTCAACGCTGCGATGGCGGCACCAAAGCTGATCCACAAACTGTACCGTTTGATTTTGTATGTGAGAAGTGAAATCCCAACGACTGGCTGTAAAAACACTCGCTCATCCTGAATTTTTGATACGAAAAAAAGATGTCCTTCTAAGATTACATGTTGACCTTCGACCATGTTGTCGGCATCGAAGACGACAGCGGGTCCGAGGTTGTGTAGGTTATCGCTCAATGATCAAACCCTCCTCCGAATCATATCGCATATTTTTAATGCTTTCGGCAGGTGTATACTGAATTTTTTCGTATTTGAGCATTGCTTGGAGAGTGCCCATGTAGCTCCAGCTTGGATTTTCGTTCATGAGCCTGTAGAAGGCGGGGAGTTCAGATGGAAGGTAGCCAGTGCGAATATCATTGTTGAAGAGGGTGAGTGGATCTTGTTTGAACTTGCCATAGAACTCGGCTGCGGCTTGCTCGGGCGTGTAGCCTAACGAAAGCAGCCAGCAAAACACACTGAGCGGCGAACGATGAACGCCAGCAGAACAGCCAACGAAGATGATTGGATTGCAACCAAACACCGGATCGGTCCAGAAATCGAGAATGCGTTTGAATGTAAAGAAAGGCGAATATCCCCACGGTTTGGCAAGCTCGTTGATCGGAATCCAGTGGAATCCAGGCGAGTGAGCAACTTTCGTTTCGTAGTAATCGGTAACTGAAACGATTAAATTTGGATTAATACTTAAGGCATCCGAGATAGGTCCAATTTGAATGTTGTATCGGGGTACGCCTCGGGTGATGCGAATGAAAGACATAAGAACATTTTACCGCATGTCAAGGTGCTTCGCAACTTTTGTTCTGATGAGCGTTACCACTCTTCATGTACGGAGGCACACCACGATAAAAACGCCATAAAGCCTACACCAAAACCACCTGGATTTTGAAACGTAGCAAAGACAATAGTACTCAAAGCAAGAACGATAGCTGTATTTTTATAGGTAAGATAATGCATTAGACTACAGCATCTCATGACATGTCATATCTGTCAATTTGTAAGGCGGTGCTCTTGACAGATGTATCTTTCATATGCTAGTATGTATCATATGACGACTTACCGGGCCTACTTCTTCACCAACATGTACCTCAGCGGAATCCATACGGGAATCCAGGGCGGTCACGCTTTGGATCAGATGTGGCTGAAGTACACAAATCCCAAAAATCCGCAACCGGAGAAACTGGAATCCCTCCGCACGTTCTCCAAGCGCCATAAAACCTTCATCATGCTGACGGGAGGAGAGCATCAACATCTGGTGCGTCTGCACAAGTCGCTGAACAAGCTGAAATTCCCGTTCGAGAAGTTCGTCGAACCGGGTTTGAATAATGCTTGCACGGCTGTCTGTGTGGTTCTGCCGTCTTGCATGTATGATAGTGTTGCAAAAGCGGCGGGGCGTGGAGAGACCTCTGAGGCAATCACGGCACGGAATTACACGTCTGCTGAACTGAAGTTCCTGAAGTACATGAACGGCTGCGGACTGGCGAAATAAGTACGACTCGCTGCGACACAAGGAAGGTAGAAAAACGCAATGTTAGTTAGCAAACCCACCGGGAAAAAATTCAAGAGCGGTCGCCGGATCAACACGGTGAAGGGCGAAACGATAAACCCGCACACCAACAAACCATCGTACACTTTTGAAGAGGACGACTCAATTGTTGATGTGCGGAGTTGTCAGGAAGTTGATCCCGAATCCAACTACGCTAAACAGGAACTGGCCCAGTACCGCTGATTTTATTGAATGCAAGCTCGACAAGAGCACGCTTGAAATCCATATCACGGTCGGTTTCAAATTGGAATTCAATCGATTCGATAGTACATTTCACGTGAGGCGCATTCACAATGTTGTTCATTCGGGCTGCGTCTCGTGCTGGAATGAGCTTATTCATACGAATGATTGCACCATCGATCACGAAATCTTCTGCAACTCCAAGAGCGCTACCAGTTACAGGTTTAATGTTTACATCACTAGCTGCATTCGGTGTCATTACAACAACCTTCTTCTGTGCTGCCTTCGATGGCATTTCGCTTTTTACGATCACCATACGGCTTGTCGCATAACCTTTGTCTTTGATCCAACGGAGAATATCTGCTGGACCGCTGGCACGATAACGATCAATTGCATTACCTTCTGGGTTTTTCACAGAAACCGAATAGTCTTGCCCGATCTCAACTGTTAAGCCTTTCTGAGGCATTGATGGAATCTCTTTTGGAGGCATCGGATTGCCTTGCGGCGGAATGTCTTGAGGCGTAGGATTCGGTGCAGGCGCTTCCGGTGCGGGAGACGGCTGTTCTACCGCTGAAGTGTCTACAGTCGGTTCTTGAGGCTCCTGAGGCTGAATTGGACCCTGCCCTACCTTTTGATCCGGTGCGGTTTGTAGTGGTTCTTCTGTAGGTGAGTTTGCAGCCTGGAATGCAGACGGCAGACCTTGCTTTTTGATTTGGAAAAGAGAGCGATAGTGATGCTGTTTTGTCTGCTCAATCTCGTACTCTGGGTTGCCTGCTACAGCATCCATTGCGACCGAACGCATGACCATTTTCAATTTTCCATTACCCAAGTCGTCGAGAATGACGTTCGCTGGTTTAGCCTTGCGAATAAAGTCAATGATGCCGTGTGTAATCGTCACCCAAACAATTAGCGATTCATCATGCGAAAGGGCAGTGTCCCAACGGGCAAACGATTCTGGATGACGGTTTGTAAAAAAGGTAACGTAGAAAGATGAGTCCTCAGTAACATCGGCATGTGGCTGTCCTGGAGGCGCAAAGGCCGAAGGATCAGTCGATGGAGGCATTCCCATCATCATGGATTGTTGCGCTTGTTGCGCTTGTTCTGCGGCTTTCTTATCACTTTGGCCAGAACCACCGACCTGATGAAGCGTAACACGAACCTCGCCGCCATCTGGTGCGATGAAGCCGAACTTCCAAATTGAGGTAGATTTTGCGTCTGGAGTCGATTGACGCTGCGAAATCCAAGTCCACTGTAGCGGTTGGACTGGCTGCGCATCCAGTGGTGTCGGGTTCATTTGATTCAGGTCCATATAGCTGTATTTAGCGTTGAGATTCTACCTTTGCTACGAATGCTTTACCGTCTTCAGAACGGTCGTCTGAATAGGTCAAATTCTTGAACATTTTGTTGGCGTGTTTGACAAGCTCTGCGCCATGTCCTTTTCTGCGATGGTCTGGGTGTGTATAGGCATTTGCAACGTGTCCCTTACCTTTCTCTCTTGACATTACCTGAACGGCTGATAGAGCGTTTCCGTGCCCATCATGCTTTACGAATCGATGAGAACCGTATTTGTTTGAATGGACGCTGACAGTCGGTGAAAGGTGTTTCACTTTTTCATCGGATGATCCATAAACTTCGCCGCCATGTTTGTGCAGCATAGTAGCAAGGTGTTCATTACTTTGCATTTCTGCAACATATTGGGCAAAAGATTGCATGAAATTATTTAGTAACAGACGTGCAATTTGATACCCACGGTCGCCAACATCTCTTTGTGGGAAAAGAAGAATTTACCGTGTTTAATCTCATCAAGCTCATGATATTCGGCTGCATGAACCAATTCGTGCGCCAAGATTGAATAGAATGCGGCGAACGAGTCAAATTTCTCATGGATGATCAAATCACAATTCTTTTTTTGACGGACAGGTGTTATACTACCCACACACCATGCGTATGTTTTTCGAAGACGTTTGATTGTGATTTTTCGATATTTCGGAACAGCGCCCTGAAACATGATGTGATTCAGAACTTCAGTCCATCGCTGGCAATCTGCTACAGATGGATAATATGGTGTCGCCGATAGATTCGTCGAAGACAGCACTTTTTTAACTTTTTCCTGTCGCACGAGATCGCCTCCAAATGAGTATTTAGAGGGTTTTGGAAAAAATTGATAAGTGCTTTGTTTACAAGATTTAACGTGACTCTGGATTGGTGGATATTTTCTGCCAAATTTCTTCTTGAAATTTTCGCATTTGAAAGAACGTGTAACCCTGCTCCAAAGCGTCATCAAGAGCACAGTGAGTGTGCTTCAAAGACGGATCGAACCAATTTTTCGGAAACTTGCGCTTGGCGGCATCATGATACGGAACGTTCAGCAACGTCATGGCCATTGTTTTCATGTCGAGGCACGAGAAACCGACACAACTTTGGCCGTTGTATTTCACCAGAAGCGTGTACAGCCATGTGAAGTCGAACCCTGCCGGGTATGCGACCACGAGCGGCTTTGCCTTGCGCTCTTTGGCCAGCGTGCGTGTCTTATTCTCAAATTCACGCATGGCGTTTCCGGCTGGAATGGCACCAGAACGAATTCGTTGAAGCAGGCCAGGAGACTTCTTTTCTTGTTCATCCCACCAGGCCAGGGTCTCTGTATTGCCTACGGTGCCGTCTTGTTCTTCAAGATTTGCTTCGAAGGTATCGAGCAGTTTACCATGCCCATCGTAAAAGGCAGCACCAAACTGCCAGAGAGAATTGACCAGCGGAGCAGGACCGTTGGTTTCACCATCTATCGAGATGATGAGTTCATTATCTTTATAGCTCATATCATTATGGTAGCAGATTGGGAAACGCCTGATCAACTACCTCTTGGGTGATTCCGTATTTGCTGAGGTCTTTGTTGATCACATTAATGAGTACCAGGGCATCGGGTGCATCGATAGATTCGAGGACCTGAGCAAGAAGCACAGACTTGCGTTTTGGTGCGACTTTTTTCTCTGTGCTTTTAAAGAGGTAGAGGCGGCGCTGTTCGACATATAGATTGTTTGAGGCATAGCCAGCGGTCTCGAAGTTTTCACGATATGAAGGAATTTCAACATCGTACACTTCATTTGGATCGAACACGTCTTTCAATAACGAACATAGAGTTGGGTTGTAGTTTTTACGAAGAATTTCAGCTTTATCTTCGATAGAATCAACTTGGGCGACTTCTTCGAGAATTTCTGAGATCAGTTTTCTTGCCATATTTGGATTTATACCTCTTTGAGAAGACCCTTCTGTTTGAGAGCTTCAACGATTGCAGCCGGAAGACTTCCGCCAATGATACCCCTTTTCATATCTTTTTCATGCTGAACGATTGCTGCCCATATCACATGATGGGCTGGCGTCCAGGTTGCTGGATTTTCCATAAGTTAGAACTCTCCCATTACTTCAAGAAGCGACTTCATGCGATGACGAACGAAGTAACTGTAGATGCGACTGGCCTTGCCGACAATAGGCTTCTCGAACTCAGCCATGATTACATCTTGTACATCCTGTGGAATTGCATCAAGGTCCACAAGCTGTTTGTTGCGGTTGTAGTTCTTTAGTGTCTCTTCGTTACAGAATTCCTCGGGTGCCTGATGAATCCATTGCTCGACTTTAGCGCTCATGATCGGCTTTTGACGTGTACCCTCAGTAACAAACACGTCGTCTGGACTGAGAAAATTCGGAACACCGTCACCTGTATCACCACGAATGATGTGCTCTTTCAAAAATCTATCAACTTGTTTCTTTGTGTAGAAAGTCTCGGCTGATAGGTTGGCAGTTAGATCGGATGGACTGAGTAACAAAAGTTCTTTTTGTATGGGTCGATATATGGCAACATTTTGATCTAAAAGCTGAATGAAATCTTTGTCTGAACTCACGATAAGAATTGGTTCAGTGTGCCTAAATGTGTTAGCCAATACTGCAATCACGTCATCAGCTTCGGCCCGTGGAACGTACATGACCTTGTACGGAAAGTTGATCTTAATCTCTTCTCGAAGCTCGTTCAAAGTTTGAAATACAAGGTCCCAGTCGATGTCCGATGCGTCTCGATTTTTCTTACGGTTGGCTTTGTAGTTGGGAAATACGTCTTTGCGCCAGTAACTATGGCTGTCTGCACAGAGAACAATCTGCCCATAGCGGTTGCCGAATTCTCTCTTGATTTTTCGAAGAGAGTTGAGAATCATGTGACGCAGGAGATTGGGTTGTAGCCCTTCAGTGTAAACCTGCGCCTCGCCAGTTTCGGGGTCATAGCGGACCTGCGGCGGCTGAGCACCTTTCAACTGTTGATGAAAGTTGCTGATCGCAATTTGGGAGAAATCCACGAGTATTATGACACACCGCCTAACCGGATGTTGAAAACAAACGATGTATAGATAGAATCATGAAACATTTTTTTGCTTATCGCCTCATTTGTGGGGTCAATGGTAAATCGTATATTGGTGTTAGTTCTTCGCCATTTAATCGTCTCAAGCAACATCGGTCGGCGGCTCGACACGGCAAAGATAACTTTTTGTATCGGGCCATGCGAAAACATGGTGTTGATGCATTTCATATGGAAATTCTTTATGGGAGTGCCGACCGCAACCATGTGTTCAACGAAATGGAGTCTTATTTCATCCGTCATTATGAAACTAGTTCTCCAGAAAAAGGATACAATCTTACACTTGGTGGTGATGGCGGCAACACAGTCCAATTACTTACCGAAGACCAAAAGCGTGCTCGTGCTGAAAAAATCTCCAAGGCTCTTACGGGAAAGGTTCGGACTTCGGAACATGCGAAAGCAATCAGCGAAGCCCTAAAAGATCGAGGTCTTGGTGGAACTAAGCCAGGAACCATGTCCGAAGCAGGCAAATCAGCCATAGGTGCCGCCGCTAAAAAGCGAATGACTGGAAGAGTAGTATCAGAGACGACACGAGAGAAGTTACGTACAAATGCAACTGGTGTGAAATTTACCGAGGAGCGCAAAGCGGCGATCAGCCAATCCAAGAAAGGGAAGGCTGCGTGGAACAAGGGCAAGCCAGGATCTCTTGCGTCAGAGGAAACCCGGCGTAAGATGAGTGAAGCCCATATTGGAAAGTACACAGGCTGGAATGAGAAGAATATTGGTAAGAAACGATCTGAAGAAACTCGGCGTAAGATAAGCGAAGCGCTCAAAGGAAAATCATCACCTTTACAGGGAAGAAGTTTTTCCGATGAGCGCTGCAAAGCACAAAGCGAAGCAATTCGATTATGGCACGCACAGCGCAAGATCACGCAATCATGATCTCACAGATTTTAGTTTTGTCTAGTGACTAGGCCATGTAGAGTAAAAGCTGTTCGGCTCCGTACACAGCGTTAACGCCGCAGGTATCACATTCGTACTTTTCGGCGTCTGGCTCACAGCCTTCCTGTTCTACGCCGCACGACACACAGAAACCGGGATTATCGGTGCCTTCGTTAGCTCGTTCGACGGCTTCAGTCACACGTTCAATCGTGATGCTTTTGTGAATTTTCACATTGTCCCTCTTTCTTTTGAATCTGTTGGTGTATGGACTTTGACGAGACCATTACCTACGGACGGACGGCTCATAGTGGGATGATTCTTCATCCAGTCCTGGACGAACCAGAGTTGTCCACAACCACCACCGATATCGTCCTGACCTGCTGGATCGAACATACGAGTGTCATATCCAAAGTACAACATCTTCTGCATGAACGTGGCGGCAAGCTCACGTTGACGCTCATTGGCCGCAGCGATGGTTTCGTCCCGTTCGCAAATGACAGAAATAGTGGCACACCAGATGCTCGGGTTGAACAACTGATAGATGCGGTTGGCGTCATCCCAGGAATTGTTTTTCTCGTGGGCGCAGTAGTTGAAGAACGGTTTCCGGCCTGTTGCTGCGTGCCATGCTTCGCCTTCGGCTGCAATTTCTTCGAGAGTCAACTTAGCCTTGAAAGGAATCAGAGCATCACGAGCTTCATCGGTTGATTCGTGAATGGAAAACTGAAGGCCGATGGTAGGAATGCGTGCGGAGATTTCACGAATCGGCGCATAGTCCACACGAGGCGCACTGGTCGAGATCAACAGAGCAGCGTTCGGATACATCAGATGCAGATTATGAAGGGCTGGAAGCATGGCCTGCTGATTCAACAGCGGCTCTCCCATTGACATGAACATGATTTGCAGTCGTCCAATGTCGGACACCAAAACACCTGTCTGTTCGAGCAAATAGCGAGGTTGCTCAATAATTTCGTCTGTTGTCAGTGACCGTACAAAGTTGTCCCCGGCTCCACAGAAGCGGCATCCGATTGGACAACCACTCTGAGTCGAGCAACAAATGACAGTACGGTCCTTGTATGTCGGGTACTTATACAGCACTGATTCAGCAACCGCAGTTGAGTTGTCAAAGACGAACTTTGCAACGGACGGATTCTTTGAGTCGATCTTTCTTACGTTATCCCAAGGATTCATGGATGGCTCCGGTCAATTTTGTTTCGTAGTTTATGATACTTTCTGGTAAACTCCATATCTTGTGGATCAAAGCCCAAGCTGTTAATCGAGCAGACATGTAGAGTACATAATGGTCTGTAATGAGGCGGCGCTACACAACCATTTATCCCCATCATTGGAAGTCGTTGATGTCCTGTTGGTACAAGGATCTCACCATGTTCAGCAGCGTATTCGATTGCCATCTCACAGTACTCAGGGCTACAACAAGATCGTGGTGCTCGGCACTCCCGACATTTCGGCTCTGTCAGATCAGCCATTTCTTGAAATAGCTGAATGAGTTTTGGTGTCATTTTAGTAACGCTAATGCCTTAGCAACCATCCGGGCGCTGTAGTTTTTTGGTGATACGAATGCACGCTGTTCAACATCATAGACATTATCTGTGGCCATTTGCATTGCATGAAAATTATGCAATGAAGCCACAATCTGATGCCCCTTTGCTGCAACACGAGACAAAGCAGTTCCTAAAATTGTTGCTGATGTAATGGACAGACCTGAGTCGGGTTCGTCCATCGCCAAAAGTCCTATTTGACCAGGATTCAGTTTAGCTAGTTTATCGAACAGGTATCGAGTTGCTAACATAGCTGCTTGTCCGTGTGAAGCATGTAGCATATTAATCTCAACAGTCATATCATCAATACCACCCATACCAAATGCTGCACTACCACGAACATTTCCTTTTTCGAAGTCGTGCGTTACAGGAACGTACTTTTTGTCGAACGTAGTTACGACCTTCACCCCCTGCCGTCGAAGATTGCCACTATCAAAAGGTGCAATCAATTCTAGCAATGTTGATTTTCCTGATCCCTGGTCACCAGCGAAGATGAGAGGATTGGCATCAAAAACAAGTTTTTCCCCGGCTTTGAAGCATCGGACATCTTCATTGAATTCGATGGTGATCATACAATCCTTGCGTGCGCTTTGCTGCGGAGTTCGACTTGTTGTGTGCGTTCGGTAGGACCAATAAAGCTACTGTAACGATACGCATCAGCAGGCCATTTGGAAGGATCTGCCCATGGAAGAGCATACTTACGACGACAGGTCATGCATGTCAGATAGGTATCAGTGAGCTTAACTGCTTCTGGATATTGATGGACGTAGCGACAAATAGTTACAGCGATTTTGTCGCAATAAGCATCCCATTTCATTTTCCAAGAAGGTTTAATGGTGCGAACAATTGGAGGAAGATTCTCATCGAGATTTTCAGCAACATGGATGGCAGTAAGTTCATCTTCCTGTTGTGTTCGAAACATCTCTCGTCGGATTCGTGCAACATTTTCACGAACTTTTGCGGTAGGAGTCTCACGAACGACCAAATGTTGATCTATCGAAATTTCCCACTTTTCTTCTTCTAGAACGGAACCCATACAAGAATGATACATCAATCTTGTGGTGCATGTCAAGCTACTTTTACAATGAGCGTATCCCGAGTCGTTTGTTTACCCATCTTCTGCGGAACTGATTTGATCGCATCCCAGAACTTGACGCCGCTTGAGATGAACTTCCATAGCTGTTCTTTTGGCTTGCGAAGCGTTTTGAAGGTAGACTTCTCTTCATCGTAGTCTATGATCGTGGTACCCTTTGCGCTAAGACCAGATTCATGTTTGGCATAATAGCACCCCAGGCGACGAGTTTTTGCGTTGTATACCCACATCTGTTGTGCGCCCACCAATGTAGTCGGGTCTGCACTCTGTACACCTGTTTCTACGTCTTTAGGGAGGTATAGAAGCGACCGTACTATTACGGCTGGTGGTTTAACTTTCTTCTTGCGCTCAGTCTTCTTGCGAATCTTCCCTTGAGCATCATCATGTTTGAGTGACTTCATTTTCTTGAGGTATTCATTGGCCAACTTTAATTGTGGCTTTGTGAAGTGACTGTAGGCTTCAAGAAAAAAGGCATCTCCCGCAAGAGCTTCTTTTAAATCATTCAAGGTGTGTTCATATCGAACGTTCAATGACTTGATCTCTGCTTGAACAAGAAAGCGTAGAGAGGCTATATTAGCTTCATCAAACACTTTGATTTTGTTCAGGCGAATACGATCAAGTAGTAAATCTACATGGGAAAGAGCCAAGCACAACGGGCTGTCAGGAGACTTGACAGTATTCGCTGCTCTTGGCTCTTTGGTTGTCGCTGCTTTACGTCGTTTCGTCATCCGGCAGACTTCATGTTACCGAATTTCTCCATTCTGTCAAGAAGCTAGATCAGTTGCATCCCTCGCATGACCTTTACAGCTACGACCTGATAATGTGCATACTTGTTGTAAACACGTAGCTTTTGCTGTGTATTCTTATCTTTATATGGCCCGGTGGTTAACGCTTCCGCAACATACCGAATACCTTCTTCTACTGAGCGGAACTTCTTTTTCCCCGAGTTCCAGCCAAAGATGTTGTTGTATCTACAGGCTTTGCCACCACCTGATTCTATGAAAGCAATCGAGGGGAGTAAATACCAATCGAGATTATATTGATCGGCTACCTCTACAAAAAGCTCGGCGTGCTTTGCAGCAGGCGAGTTGTACTTTTTGAAAAAGCGACGTATTTTCTCGATTCGTTGGTCCTGTTTTTCATCATCCGTTGCACTCGGCGATGAGACTTCCTTCTTGTCCGTTTTGTTCTCAACCGTATCATTTGCTGATCTGGTTGAGCCATTTGCGGTCTCAAAATAGATCGGGTCTCCAAGTGTGTGTTTATGGGAAGCGTCCTCCAAACGCCGTTCACATTTCCCCACACAAACTTCATAATCATTCTGAGCACCAGCGCTGAGCGTGTTGTAAACAAGCAAAAAGCTCATCACAACACAGCAAATCGTGTGTGTCATTTTAGTATTTAGTTGATGAAAATAGCTTTCGAGGTTTCTGAAGAACGGAAGCCGAAAGTTTAGGCTGTAAGCAACTATTTAGCGTACCACTTATTCAATGGAAATTTGACAATCTTTACGTTCCCATCGATCTTTGGCTTTAGCTTCCGCTATTGTTTGCCATTGCATATTTGATGAATGATCTGCCCCACCGCACGCCAATGGTTTGATATGGTCAATAATCCATCCAGGACAAGCTCCTCTACTCTCACCCGTTGCTGGACAAGGATGCAACCGTTTAAATTGCGCCTTGGCCGTGTATGAGCGTTTAACGTGGCCGTGTGAATGTGAGGCACGCTTTACGTCCGCAGAGTTAACGAATAAAAGTATAGCTAAAAGTAGAATGAAAGTGAGAATTTTCATGCAACTTCGATTATACGATCAATTCGAAACGAACGCCAGTCTTGTTCATCTAAATCGAACACTGTAATTGTATCATTGGAATTTTGTTCTACATCCGTTTCTTCAGCCAGCAATTTGCTCTGAACCTTCTCGGGGAATAGATCAAATTTTAACGTGCAACGCATGATACGGAGGTCACCGTTAAGTTTGCAGAATTTTACTGTGGCTTCTTTAGAATGTAAAATTTCTAAAAGCGTTTCACGATTGTAAATGGCTTCTTTCATGGTACTAGCTTCCCATGAAATCAAAATCCGTCAACCGAAAAAGATGTGTCTACATTGCACCTTTAGAGAACTTTTTTCCGACGCTTTCATCGAACTGATCATCAATTGCAACTTTACCAGCAACAATTGTATCGGGGATGAATTCTATGCTGCGAAACGTTGTGTGTTTCTCGCCGTTCTTTGCTGCTGTGTGTTGCACCGGAGTTGCATGGGCCGCAAAGCAATCGCCGAGATAAATTTTACCTTCAAATTTTTCTGCTCGGTCTTGGAAAAATCCGATATTGCCGCTCCGGTCGAGCACTTTGAACATAGTGCTTTTAGAGGCGTCTGCACGACTAACGTAGACTAGTTTCCAGAAAAAGCGCTCGGCAGTGTTAAGTGTACCCATGAACTCGCCAGGATTGATTATCTTCGCCTGGGTCTCGTTGGGATTTAGAACTTTTGGTTTGCGAGGACGGAGCTTGCCATAGAGATGCGCCATGAACACAAAGATGGGAAATGTCAGCGTTGTGACCTCACTCATCACCGCCTCATGACACGATTCAAATTCAGCAGCATCACCACGTTCTTTGATCGATTTATAATCCGGGTGCTTATGTAGATCTCGAAAGAAATCGATTACTTCATCAGCAAGCTGTAGATAGGCAATGTCGATAGGTGGGTTTTTGGGATCACGCAATGCCGCAATAACCAGAGCATTGGTGTTTTGATCCTTGCTACGTGCTGGTGAAACGTAACCCATCCTCTGATGGATGACCGACAGACTTTGCGCAACAATAGTCTGCGGAGAATAAGTTTTTTCTGTTGTAGATACTGCCACGTTATATACTCTCTATTACAAAAGAATCATCATACACCAATAACACATGGTTTAAGTGAGTGTCAAGATTGTAGTTCATGCTAGTAATCGTACCGTGTTTGTCTGGATCATTACTTTTGTCTCGAAGTACTTTAGTGCGAACAGTATCGCCGGGTGTATGACCAACAATCTGATTCAAATCTGCAATGGGTTCAAACTCTTGATTCCAGTCCAACCAAACAACACCACCAACACGAGCGTCCCCACCACGTCCCCGTCCGACCTGTATCAACGGCGCTGCTGTTCGCTCAAAGGCAACACTATACATAGCCAACTCGCTTTTCTCAGCTAGAAATTTGCGATCCCAACCTTTAACTGGGTGGATGAAATACGGGTGCAGTCCTGCGTGGCTCAGCAACCATTCGCTACGATTTTCGTTCGGTTCTGGTTGCTCACCCAAAAAATGCATGAGTTTAAATTGCTTCCAGTGTTTGTTGGTAAAATGGTTTTGAATGATGGCCAGCTTCTTCGGGTCAAAACCGCTGCATACCAAGCCGTTTATCGGATAGGCATAGTGCAGATCGTGATTGCCCCACAAGAAGACATATTTGGGGTTGAAGAGATTCTCCGCAAGCCAGCGAGTCGTCTCATGTGTTTCCCAGGTCAATCCCCGAAAGGAATCAAACCAGTCGCCGAGAAAAGCAATCCAATCTACCTGAGGATCATATTTTTCAACGAGCGTCTTCAGTGTTCCGATTTTCTCGTGAACGTCAGGAATGATCACACCAACGAGTTTCTTAGCCATCACTCTAAAGTGTACCATACTCCAACCTACACGTCAACGCTCTTGACAAAGAAGATGTGTCTATGTTAAGTTGGTTGCATGATGAATGTAATTCGTGCAATCAAAAGCATTTTCAGTACTTCAAAAGAAGAGCTTGTCCAAGAACAACAAGAGATCCAAGCTATGGAGGATCAGTTTGTGTCTAAGGCTGTGGCTACAGGAATGTCTTCGGCGCAGGCTCGTCTGTTGTTCCAAACCTTCTCTCTACGGGGTCATTGTCACAAAGCCCGTGGTGAGTATTCTTACACAAGCACATCGATCCAGTAAGCCTATCGTGAAAGACTACAATAAAATCGCTGAGATCATCACACGCATTCATCCGACGATGTATCGAGCGATCCCAACCAAATTGGGCGTTTGTATTTTTTTACTGAAGCAGTGTGATCCGAATATGGCAACAGCATTTCTCGAAGGACACAATTTTCTTCGGACACAGGGAACACTAAAATTTCACACCAACGAAAAAGATGGTGTGATCTGTATTCGTTAAGCCTGTTGTGATGGAACTGCTATCTCGGCCTTCTTCTCTTCAGCACCCGGCATAAGCTTTGCAATACGTGGTTTGAAAATCTTTTGATCGCCTTTGGTCGTCTGAGCGACGGGTTGGCCTTTTTCGTCCTTTTCAAATCCCTTGATCTCAGCGGCACGATTTTTAAACTTACCCACAAGCAACGTGTCACCAACATTGAGATCAGGCAGCTTCAACGTATCATCTGAGTTGTCTGCCTGTTCCAGTTCAGCGATCAACTTGGCACGTTTCTTCGGATTTAGAAGAATGGTGCGCAGATTTTCAAGAATCGACTTCTCACGTGGGCGAATGATTTTCTTGCGATTGTATTCTTCAACAGCCATTGTAACCATGACGCTGAGGTTGCTCATACGTTTACGGTCCTTCATCACTTTACCGTCTGGGAGATGAGCTTCGACCAGTTTGATTGTCGTGCCTTTATGCTTCTTGACTGATTCGGCAACCTGTTTCAAGACAACGCCAATACGTTCATGTGAGACTGCTTGAGAAAATACTTTCTTACCAGCCTCATTTACCAGTTCGTATGTAAACCCAATTTCTTCTTTCATGGACTTCTTCGACAAATGCTTCACAAGAGCATTGGCATCCCCACCTTTACCGGATTTTTTTCCTTGGGTGTTATGAGCAACCCAAGTGTGATCGTCCAGTACGCCGATTGAACCATGTTTAGGATGGGTGTAATGATGCGACGTGTAGGCATCTGATGCAGGATGTCCTACTTGGTTATTTGTGCTCTCCCAATCGACGGCGGGTTGTGCTTCATGTGGTGTGGATTGTTGATGCGCCCAACCATGCGATACCAAATATTTGTGGTGCGGTAATGATTTAGCCAATGAATCGTTGAAAGTCGAGAGTCCCATACCTGTATTTATCAGGAAAGTTATTCTCCCTTGAAGCCGTAATAACAGAGATAGAAGCTGTCCACGATGTCGCCAACCGGACTCCCAACTTTTGCGGCCTTTGGTTGAAAGACGCTCATCAAGTCAACCCCTGCAAACTCTTGGAAAGCTTTGTACATGGCGTCTTTATCTGCATTGCCTTTGCCTGTTGCGAACTTTTTGATAACTGTGGGCGGCACAGGAATTACATTGATACCGTTCTTGTACAATTTGTGCTTGACGAGACCCGTGTTTTCGGCGATATGAAAAGTTTTGCCTTTGGACCCGAATGAGTAATCTTCGATGAATACGTCGGCGTCGTCAAGAGGAACGGAAGAGATGCTTTGAATGGCCCAGTCAGAGATCATATCAAAACGCTGTTCATTGTTCTTGTATTCACTTAGGCGTGTTGCAGTGATATTAGAAAATCCAGTTTTTGGGGGCTTCTCTGAAAGATAGTGGGCACGGCAGTTTTGAAAGACGAAATCTTGTCCTCTGTTGATTATTGTTATTGACGGACAAGACATAGAATAATCCATGCCCACAACCCATTGTTTTTTGCTCATAGATGACCTGCACCTATTTACACAGCTACCAACTAGTATTCGGTTGCGTCTCGTTCGTCGTCAATGTAGTCGAGATCGTCATCGTCGTCGTCTTCTAATTCTTCTGCATTGTAAAATGATTCACCACAAAAAGAACAAAATTGAGGTTTACCATCATGGTCTTCGGAGTACTTCATATGATAGTTTGCGCCACAATAATCGCACTCTACACTTTTTCTAACATCTGACATTCGGGTCTCCTGTTCACATGGCCAACTTTATAACCAATTGGCTCATCAGTAATTTATTCCTTTTCCATTTTTCACACCCGGTAAAAAGGAAAGGGCAGGCCATACAAGGGCCTGCCCACAGAATTCGAACGTATGTAGAGAAATTACGATTTTGCGCCGCTATTGAAGTCAACCGGGCACGCACCGCTATCGCAATTGACGTGTTCTCGACCAACTTCTTCCTTCAACTTGCTCAGTATGTATGTTTGATCGTCTGTCTGTATTTTCGACCATTCATCATTTGTTACTACGTCAAATTTGCTATTAATCTCTTGAATACTGAGCACTCGATTACGAATTTCTTTAAAATCTGCTTCGTTGATGGGTTGTTCTGGTTGATATTCGTAGCTTGAGGTATCCGACTGCGGCATGACTGAGCAGCAACGAACTTGTGATTGATACTTGAGAATCATTTTCTTGAAGTGTTCATAATCAACTACTTCCGGTTGATACTTGAGAGTATAGCTAATTTGATTGCCGTAGTTTTCTTCAAGAGGAACACCCTTTTCATCGGTACCATGAATCCAATACTTCTCACCAAGCATAAGCCACTGGAATTGCTCTTCTGGTGTGGCTTCGGCGGCTGTGACAAGCTTGTCGCCCATGCCTAGTGTAGTGATGGCTGGAGCGGTCGGAAAGCCCACAATGCTTGTGCCAGAGTACTGTACAAGCTTACGAACAGGATACCCCGCCATGCGGTACGTCTCGACAAGCGGATCATCGTTTCGGAATTGGACCCAACGCAAAAACTCACGCATTGACGGTAGATGCCAACCTTCTGTCAAGAGGAATAGTTTGCTTGTAGTGCCAGCAGGCTTGATCGTGGTCATTGTATGAGGCGGTTTGACACCAAGTTCTTTGGCATAGCTCACAGCCTCTTCATAGACTGCACGATTGAAACGTGCCATTGTCAGCCAGAAATTTTTGCTCTTCTCTTCGTCTAGTAAATCACGGAAGCCATAACCAAAGAATTTGAAGGCGAACTCGTGAACACCAGTCAGACCGATGCCGATACGATTCGTTCGTTGAACCTCTTTAGAATAGATTGAATCCATGAGGTTCACACGCATGAGGGCACGAGTAACAACACGGAAACACTCTTCAGCTTCATCTAGTGTTTCGCAATGGAAGGGCACTACGTCGGCGATCACACAAAACGCTCCAAGTGTGTTTAGTACAATTTCTCCGCAAG
>Ga0075163_10005159_pt1 | contig 17456 bp, 15 predicted proteins | sample JI1023141ADNA_FD_71478 | JGI IMG/M metagenome (GOLD analysis project Ga0075163, IMG submission 71478) | Wastewater effluent complex algal communities from Wisconsin, to seasonally profile nutrient transformation and Carbon sequestration -... | ecosystem: Engineered > WWTP > Effluent > Algae...
GAACAGGTGCAGGCGGTGATGCGCGTGGCCAATGCGCACCGGTTGCCGCTGTGGCCCATCTCGCGCGGCAAGAACTTCGGCTATGGCGGCGCGGCGCCGCGCCTGCCCGGCTCGCTGGTACTCGACCTGGGCCGGCTGAACCGCGTTCTCGAAGTGAACGAGAAACTCGGCTACTGCGTCATCGAGCCCGGCGTCACCTTCTACGACCTGCACGAGCACCTGACCCGGGCCGGCATCGCGCTGGAGTTCGGCGTCCCCAATTTCGGCTGGGGCAGTCCGGTGGGCAATGCGCTGGATCGCGGTTTCAGCTTCCGTGGCGACCACAGCAGCAGCATCTGCGGAATGGAAGTGGTGCTGCCCGACGGCAGCGTGCTGCGCACCGGCAATGGCGCGATGCCCGGCAGCGCCATCTGGGCCACGGCGCGCCACGGATTTGGTCCCTCGTGGGACCAGGCCTTCGTGCAGGCCAATTACGGCGTGGTAACCAAGATGGGCCTGTGGCTGCACCCTGTGCCCGAGCAGGTGATCAGCGTGCAGGTGGCGCTGGATGCGCAGGATGACCTGGGCTGGTTCGTCGACGAGGTCTCGCCGCTGCTGATGCGCGGCGTGCTCGGCGGCAACATCGCCATCAGCACCGCCACCAACTCGGTGATCGACAGCTCGCAGCGCCAGGAGTGGTACACGGGCCCGGGTGCACTGCCCGACAGCGTCGTGACCCGCATGATGGCCGAGCGAGGCATGGGCTGGTGGAACGGCACGGTGCGCATCTCGGGCCATGAGGATACGAACCAGGCCAACCTCAATCGACTGCTGTCGGCGATGGGTCGCCATACGCGGCGTGAATTCCAGGTATCGCGGGCCAGTGGCGCCTCGCAGGCCGCGCGTGGCCCCGTGGTCACCCGCCTGAAGGTGCTCAACTGGTTTGGCGGCCGCGGCGGCCACGTGGGTTTTTCGCCGGTGATGCCGGCCAGCGGTGCGACCGTGCTGGGCCAGTTCCGGCGCACCAAGGCGCGCTACGACGAACACGGCATCGACTACAACGGCACGTTCTATCTCAACGGCCGCTCCGTCACCAACGTCAACCTGATGCTCATCAACCTCGACGACGCCGACCACAGCGCTCGCACGCAGCGGCTGTTCGACGTGCTGGTGTCCGACGCCTCGGCGCAGGGCTACGCGGAGTACCGCACGCACCTGGACTACATGGATGCGGTGGCTGCTTCGTTCGATTTCAACGACCACGCGCTGCGCCGCTTCAACGAGCGCGTGAAGGATGCGATCGATCCCAACGGCATCCTGGCGCCGGGCCGCAATGGCATCTGGCCCTCTGCCTGGCGCAATCAGCGCGGATCGGAATAATCGAGCTTGTCGACCAGGCTGAGCGAGCGCAGCTTGCGCTCTTCTTCCTGCATGAGCTGCAGGTTGTGATCGATCTGCTCCACCGTCTGGCCGCTGACCGGGTCATTTGCTCCGGGCCGGCGAATGATGCGGGGCGTGATGATCACCACCGTCTCGGTATTGTTCGTGTTGACGGCGCTGCTCGAGAACAGGCGGCCGATGCCCGGCAGATTGCCCAGGATCGGCACCGCGGTGCGGTCGCTGCTGCTGGTGTTCTTCATGAGCCCGCCGATGAACACCGACTGGCCGTCCTCGCACATGAGTTCCGTCGTCACTTCCGTGCTCTTCTTTTCCGGGATGCCGGCAATCAGCGTGGTGGAGCTGACTTCCGGGTGCACCCGCAGATGCACGCGGCCCTGTTCATCCACTGAGGGCGTCACTCTCAGGATCACGCCGGACTCCAGGAACTGGATGCTCTCCGTGGTGACCTGGTTGATGGTCGTGGTCACCCGGTAGCCGGTGCTCTTGCCGATCACGGCCTTGGCTTCCTGATTCTCCATGGCCAGCAGCTTCGGCGTCGAAAGCGTGCGGACCCGATTGCGCGTGCTGCGGGCTTCGAGGAACAGCTCGAGATTGCGGTTGGCGAGGCTGAAGAAGAATCCCGGATCGGAGGGGCCACCGGTCACGCTGCCACTGGCCAGGCCGTTGGTTCCGTAGACGCCGTTTGCGCCGTTCGACGACCCGAACACCTTGTTCCAGTCGACGCCGTAGGCCTCGCCGTCATCCAGCGTGACTTCCAGCACCTTGGCTTCGATCAGCACCTGCCGTGGCTCGGCGTCCAGTTCGCGGAGCAATTGCGAGGTGCGCTCGAGAAATTCGGCGGTGTCTTCCACCACGATCATGCGTCGATCGTTCAGTGGCGTGACCTTGCCGTAGCGCGAAAGGTACTTGGCCAGAATCTCCGCAACCTGGGCAGGGTCCGAGTACTGCACCTTGAAGGTCCGCAACTGGGTCAGTCCGCCAGGCTGGTCCAGCCCGGCTTCCTTTCTCTCGACGATGATGTAGTCACCGCGGCGAAGCTCCACCGCATATCCGGCGGCCTCCGCTACGCGGTAGATGGCCTGCTTCACCGTGACGTTGTACAGATTGACGGAGACCACGCCCGTGACGCCCTTGCCCAGGATGATGTTGACGCGATCCTTTCGCGACAGCACATCGAACACCTCCTGGATGGGTGAGTCCCGGAAATTGAAGGTCACCCGGGTGGGCGGCGCAGATTTCGGGGCATTGAGCTCAGCGGCAGACAGCGGCAGCATGCCGGCAATCACCAGCAGCGCCGCAAGCAGGTGGCGGATGATCCGGTTCATTGCTCGCCCCGGTTCTTCGAGGGAACGGGACTCGGTGCGGCCATGGTCAGCACGTAGGGCTGCCCGTCCTTTTCCACAACGACTTCGCTGTCCCTGACCGACAGCAGGCGCAGACCGTCAACCAGCTCGCCGAGCTTCAGGATGCGGCCGTCGATCGTCGCCAGCGAACTTCGGCCCGCCACCATCACAGCGGTAAGCCGGGGATTCCACTCGGTCGGGGGGCTGCTCGCGGGGCTGTCCGGCGGGGCGGCGGTCAGGGCCGACAGCGTCGGCCGGGCGAAAACGTCATGCCGCAGCGGCTCCGCGGCACCCGCCGGTATCGACAGCAGGGTGCCTGCCAGAAACAGCGATGCGTGCGGCCAGTCAGAAGCCATGGGTTCCCTCCAGCAGCTTTATCGGCCGATACAGCGCAATGTTGAATGTCAGGAATACCTTTCCGCCTTCGCCCGCGGCCTTCATGTCGAAATCTGTGATGGTGGCACTGCCGCCCAGCGTCTGTTCGAAGTCGAGCATCCAGCGGCACAGCTGCAGGTAGTTGCCATTGCCGATGACGCCAAACGACACCTCTTCGAACACCGATACCTGCCGGCGGGGTCCCGGGGTCATGCTGGTGAGGAAGATGCCGTAGCGCGAAGCGGACCGATCGAGCGCCCCCATCAGGTTTGCCACCATTTCATCATCCGATGCGGCCATCTTCAGCTGGCCGCTGAGCTTGGTCTTCAGCAGCTTCAGCTCGCCCACCACCTTCTCCAGTTCTCCGGTCTGGTCGGCCGCGGGCTGCAGCGACGATTCCAGCATCGAGTGCGTCGCGTGCACGCGCCGGTATTCTGCGAACGGCTTGCGCAGCGCCAGCATCCAACCCTCGGCCGCGACCAGCAGCAGCAACATCAGCATGATGGCGGTGAGCAATCGGGAATCCAGAGAACCGATCAGCTCTTTCAGTCGCGCGTTCATGGCTGCTCCCTGCCGCGCAGCCGCAGCGCCAGTCTGAAATCGATGATCTGCACGCTGGTGTACTTGCGCGCCGATGTGTCGATGAGCCGCAGATCGGCCACTGCGGGCTGCGCTCCCAGACGCTCCATGAAGGTCGCCAGATCCGTGTGGCTGGCAGCGTGACCCACGATCTGTGCGTCATGGAGCACATTCACGGTGTCGACGCCTGACGGGTCGTCCGCGGCGCCTGCCGCCTCGCCCGCAGCGGCATTCGCGCCCGCGCCGGTGGTGTCGCTTCGCTGAAAATGGATGTTGTCGAGCCAGATGTGCTCCTGGTAGGCGTCATCCAGTGATCGCAGGAACCGATCCACCAGGTCATTGCCCTGCAGCAGGTCCAGCGTCGCCAGCTGTTGCTGCGTGACCATGCGCTGCTCGCGCAGGGACTGGGTTTGCGCCTGGGTCTGCGAGATCGCCTGCTGACGCTGCTCCAGGTTCACCACCTGCGCCTTCTCGCGCCAGATGAGATATCCCAGTGTTGCCCGGGCTGCCCCAACCAGGCCCACAAGCAGCACCAGCGCCCAGATGCAGCGGCTCAGGTTGCGACGCAGGGTCAGGCCCCGGCGAAATTCGCTGGGCACCAGGTCCATGTCATTCATTTTCGGGTACTCCGCGCAGGGCGAGTCCGGCAGCCAGCGCCATGCCCGCAGTCGTGCCCAGCGCTTCGTCATGGCGCCGCCCGATGGGCGGTGCAAAGTCGACGGCCGGATTCAGGATGTGTACCGGTACCTTCAGAATCTGCTGCAGGCTCTCGACCACGATCGGGTAGCGCGCCACCGGCCCGGCAAGAAACAGCGCATCGATGGATTTTCCGCGCGTGCGCGAGGCCATGTAGACCAGCGTCTTGCTGATTTCCTGATGAAGGAGATTCAGGTCAGGCTTGATGACTTCCTCGACGATGCCGCGACCTTCCGCCTTCGACGCGGAAGCCTCCTCGTCGCGGCATAGGATGCGCAGCGACAGCTCGCGTGGCATGTCCAGCACGGTCTTCAGGCGTTCGAAAAGCCTGGATTCACCAAAGCCAATCACGCGGTCCAGCACCGTTCGCCGGCCCCAGATCACCGTCAGGTAGCTCGATTCCGCGCCGAAGTTGATCAGCAAGGCGTTGGGCATGGCTGGAAAGCCGGGGAAATGACGCGCGCTGGTGTGTTTCACGCAGCGCGTCAGGGCAGCCGGGCCGATATCCAGCGCAGCGACTTTCAGTCCCGCATCGCTGAGCAGATGCAGGTACGCCATTACCTGGGTTCGGGGTGCCAGCGCCACCAGGGCCTCGCGTTCGGCGGTGTCGCCTTCGTCCCTCCTGAGCGGCATGTAATCCACGACCATCTCATCCAGTTCGTCCTGCAGCCGTCCCCGCAACTCCACAGCGACGGCCTGGTCGTCGGTCTGCCCGTCGGCAAGCACATAAGACAAAGAAAGAATCTTGACCTGATCGGCTGGCAGGCATGACACCACGGTCTTGCCGCGAAATGGTTCGGAAGCAAAGGCCTGGCGCAGCAGTGCCCTGAGTCCCGCCGGATCACCCAACAGTTGCTCGCGCGCCTCCGGCAGCGCGATGGACGACATGGCGCGCAGGCATGCAGGCGCGCCGCCGTTCATCTGCACCAGATCCAGACGGTCCGGACCCAGGTACAGCCCGATGGGTGGTGCCGACCCGAGCGCAGGCGATACCCAGGGCAGGCGCCTGATCAGGCTGGAGAAGAGTGCAGACATCAGTACGTCACAACGAGCTGCGGCGTCTTGCTGCTGCTTTCCCGACTGCTGATGCTGAGCTGGTCAGCGCCTTCGGACCAGATCACCAGCCCGTTGTTGGGGCGAATGCCATCCACCCATTCCTGCACCAGTGCAGTCAGGTCGAACGTGATCCAGCCCTTTGTGAAGCCTGCATCGAGCGGAGAGGCGGACGTGGCTTCATCGGCTGCCGTGGCCAGCGGGGTGGCGATGCCCGGGTCGAACTTGTAGTGATTGCCAAAGTAGGTTCCCGTGGTCGTGTCGCCGCCCATGACGTGGATCCTGTCGCCCACGACGCCGGCCGCGGGCTCGTTCACCGCCAATGGATAGTTGAGCTTGCTGCTGAAGGAGTTGTTGACCGTGTCGTAGGCAGTCACCGATTTCACGGTTGCGGACCCCTGGAATCCGCTGATCAGATAGATCCGGTTGCCCAACGCGGCCGAGGCCATCGAGTCCGTCGCGACGGGCAGTGGTGCCGTGGCGGTCCAGGCATTGGTGGCGGGGTCATAGACTTCGGTGTTGGCGATGCCAGTGCTGCCTGTATAGCCGCCCAGCGCATGCACCTTGCCGCCGACGCCCTGCGCGGCGAACCACATGCGCGCGGTCAGCATCGCCGCTCTCGCCGTCCACTTTTTCGTGGCGGGGTCGTATTCCTCGTTGGTTTTCACCGCGGCGGTGTTGGTGGTGCCGCCCAGTGCATAAATCTTGCCGCCGATCGCAACTGCCGACAGGTTCGCCCTGCCCGTGAGCAGGTTTGCCGTGTTCACCCAGGAATTGGTGGCCGGGTCGTATATCTCGGTCTTGTGCTGCACGGACCCGTTTGTGCCGCCCATGACATAGATCTTGCCGTCCAACACGGCCGCCGCTGCCTCGGCGCGCCGGGTGGGCATCGCGGCCCGGGTGGCCCAGCTGTTGGTGGCCGGGTTGTACTCCTCCACCGTGTTCAGATATCCGGAGCCGTTGATACCGCCGATCACATAGACCTTGTTGTTGACGACCGCCACCGAGTGCCCTGTCCTGGCGGTGGGCATGGACGCCATCGCCGTCCAGGACTGCTGCGTATTGGGCGGATGCACGGTGGTCCAGCTGGTGCAGCCGGTGCTGTAGTTCCAGCTGGTGCCGGGCGTCGCGGTGGGGCAGTTCTTGTTCGTGTTCGAGCCGGAACCCTCGACCCAGGCCTCGGGGATGGCGTTGGCCCAGATCGACTTGCTCTTCGCCGTGGCATTGGCGACGGCGCCGACATACAGGCGCAGCACGGCGCTCTTGATGACCGCCCCCGCAGGCACCGACTGCACATCAAAGCGGATCGGGATCCGGTTTTCGCGGGTTGGCGTGAAGTAGACCTTGAGGGTGGTCGCGGCGCCATTGTTGGCTGTCGCCGCGCCGCTGTCGTTGAAGCTGTCGGCCGTGGCATTAAGCGTAACCGTGCCGCCCGGCGTGTCCTCCGGTCCCGTGGTGCCACAGGGCAGCAGGTAGCTGAAGGTGATTCTTGGGCGTTCCGTCGCAGCGGAGCCGTCACTGCTGGTGAACTGGAAGGCAATCAATTCGCCCGTAGACTTGATCAGGATTCCATGATTAGGGTAACGCCCCTCCAGCCAGGCAGTTGTGACCTGCGTGGCATCGAGGTTCAGCCAGCCGGGGCCTCCGGCTATCGCGACCATTGCATTGAGCCTGGATGAATGGATGTCTCCTCCGGGCGTCCAGCCCGTGCTTCCGTCATGGGTGTTCCACGTGGCTCCGTCCGGAGGGCTGGTGGCGCCGCTGCCCTCATTCCAGGCGCTGTGCATCCGGTAGAAATTTAACCCACCGAGAAATCCAGCTGAAGCACGCAATCCCAACGTGGCTGTGAGAGGACGACTGCCGGGTGGGAAGGCGGACAGGTCGAACTTCAACAACAGGCTCTTCTGGTCCTTCTTGAGGCTGAGTGTTCCAGCGGTTCCAAAATTCGACTCGGTCGTGGAGTCGATGTACGTATCCAGACCCGCCGCCGCGCCCGGCTGCAGCGTGTAGGTCTTGGGCGTGGCCTGGTACACATATACATTGCTGCGGGTGAGCGTGACGGAGGTGCCATTGAAGGCGCCGGTGGAGACCAGCCCCGTGGTGTTCCCTCCCGCCGAGGAGGCATAGGCTGAATAGCTGGCGCCTCCAAAGCTGCTGTTCAGCACGGGCGTGCCCACCAACGGGAACCCGCCGGAGCAGCTGCTGGCCTGGACTTGAGCGTTCACCGCCTGCAGGCCTGCCTCGGCCGCGAAGCGTGCGCGATCGGCATCCTGCTGATTCGAAACCATCACGGCATTGATGCCGTTGTCGCGGTTGAGCGTGAATGCCACCGCCGCGATCAGGCCCATGGCCAGCATGACGGGGAGCAGCGTGAAGCCGCGCAGGCGGGAAGGGGCGTTAATCACAGCGTGCCACCACCCAGCCGGACGCTGGCAGAAAGCGCCACGGCGGCCGCGCCTCTGGCCAGTGCCAGGCTGACCACCGCGATGGGTCTATCCACCGCCCCGGCCCCGGTCGGGGCATCGGCGGAAAACGCTGAAACGTTGCCGGCAATGACCGTCGCGCCTGCGCAGGCCGTATCGGTGGTGGTAGTTTCGATCAGCTGACTGCTGCCGTTCAGGCAGTACATGACGCAGGCGGCAGCACTGCATCCGGTCGGCGCAAACCAGTCGCCGGTCGTGTTGGCGGCAGGGGCGTTCAGCGGCTTCGGCGTCACCTGGCGTGCCCGGTCACTGATGCGTTCCAGTGCGAAGCGTCCCTGGTAGGTCAGCTCGTTGATGTCACGGCCCTGGGTCTGGGCATCCGCGCCCAGCTTGACCAGCCCGTTGATGGCGCCGAGCACCATGGCGCCGATGATCATGCCAATCAGCAGCTCGATGAGGGTGACACCGCGTTGGCGCGCCGCAATCGTCATGGCTACCACCACCGCCCGACCAGCGTGGACATCCCATTGGCGGCGCCTTCCGACTCGTAGTAGGCATTCACATACAGCAGCCCGGTATCGTTGCCGGTCAGCGCATTGGTCGCGATGTCGTAGCGGTACAGAACGACCACCAGGCGATCCGGCGTGCCGACGGGGTCGGACCTGGCTGCGCTCAGCGAAGTGGTGGTGTTGCCTCCCGACAGATACGTTTCCGCATACAGGTCACCGAAAGGCGTGGCCAGCACCTCCTCCAGTCGGCTGCGAAGTGCGAAGTGCCTGTTGGCCACGGTGTTGCCGCTGCCCAGGATGCCGGTGCCCAGCGCCTGCAAGGCAGGCGTCAGCAGGACTGACAGCAGCAGTACCGACAGCAGCACCTCGACGTAGGCAAATGCCTGTTGTCGACGCCCAGTGGTGATGAGGCGACGTGGCATGGCGCTATGGCACGCTGACCATGCCGGTCGCGCTGTCGATGGCGATCGTCGCACCCTGCGAGCCAAAGGCCAGCTGGATGCCGCTGCCGGCCTGCAGTGCCCCCTGGCTGCTGCCTGCGCCGTCAAACCCGCGCATCTGGGTCAGTCCGGGGCCGATCAGCAACTGGGGGCGCGGCTGCCCACCGGCCATGAACCGTGGCGTCAGCGTGACGCCCTGGGAATAAGGATTGGCGGCGACGTCCAGCACTGCCGCGCGCTTGGTCAGGGGATCATTGATGGCTGAGGTGCCGACGACGGGCGGCACCTCGGCATTGACGTTGGAGAGATACAGCTTCAACTGGCCCGCAGTGCTCTTGCCGTCCACCAGCACATAGCCACCGGTGCGACTGGCTTCGCTCATCGCGAAGCGCAGCAGGTTTGCTGTCTCCTGGGCGGCAACGGTCAGCTTCTGGGGGTCATTGCCCGACAGCAGGGGTACGGCCACGGCCGAGACGATGGCCAGGATGCACACGGCAACCAGCATCTCCAGCAGCGTAAAGCCGGTCGCGACAGGATTCTTCATGGCGCCACCGGCGTACTGGAGCTCGCCTGCTCAATGCGTTGAGTAGGCGGCTCCCTTGCTGTCGACGGCATTGCTGTTCATGACGATCTGGCCGGTCTTCACGTCATACGCCCAGCCGCCGGTCGCGGCCGAGGGGGCGAGCGGCGTGCCCGCGGTCGCCACCGCAATGGCGGCGCTGTTGCTGATCGGCTCGGCCGGCACGCCCTTGCGCAGGTACGGTCCGAGAAGCGTCGTCGGATCCGCGCCGCTGCAGGTGGTGCCCGACGCGCTGCTGTACTTGGTGAGCTGGTCTATGACCGCCTGCGCGGTATTGATGGCGCCGGTGCCGGCCGTGCCCACGGTGCAGGTGGCGCCAGTGGCCGCAACCGCGCCCGGGTACTTGCCGTTGTGCTGCACGCGATAGAGGTCGATGGCCGCGCGCATCGAATGCACGTTGGCGTCCAGGGCCGACTCCTGGGCATCCACGGTGGCGCTGGAGAACTGCGGGATGACGATCGCCGCGAGAATGGCCAGGATGATGACGACGATAAGCAGCTCGACCAGCGTGAACCCGCGGGGTCTGGACTGTGCGGCAATTCTCATGTTTGATCCTTGGGGAAAATGACTGCTCCAGGGGCCTTTACGGCTGTGGCGGAGCAACCTTTACCCGTATCCCACCCATCCGTGATCCAGCTCTCACTAGTGGATGGCGCGGGACAGCTTGAAGATCGGCAGGATCAGCGACACCACGATCAGCCCGACCACGATGCCCATGACGATCAGCATGATGGGTTCGATGGCCTTCGACATGGCGGTGATGCGGCGGGTCAGTTCCCGTTCGTAGAATTCCGCAACCCGTGTCATCACCATGCCGAGGTTGCCCGTCTGTTCGCCCGTGGTGATCATCTGCTGCACCAGCGGCGGCACCAGCTCGGATCGGTTGAAGCCCACGGCAATCCCGCGGCCCTCGTTCACGTGCTGCTTCAGGTCCTCGAGGAAGCCGGCGAAGAACACGTTGCGCACCACGCCCTGGCTTGCCTTCAGCGCCACCGTGATGGGCACGCCGCTGCTCAGCGACAGCCCCAGCACGCTCAGGGTCTGGCTCAGGTAGATCTGCGTGAAGATGTCGCGTATCACCGGCAGGCGCATCTTGGCCCGATCCAGCGCGAGCCTGCCGCGGACGCTGCTGATCCAGCGATGCGCTGCCCACGTGCACGCGCCGCAGCCGACGCCGAGCACCAGCCAGTGGTTGCGCAGCAGGCCTGACATCGCCATCAAAAAAAGCGTGGTCGCGGGCAGCTGGTCGCGGATCGAGGCGAACAGCGCCTCGAACTTCGGAAAGATGAAGACCAGCACGAATCCCACGACCAGCACCGAGAAGCCGATCAGGAACAGCGGATAGGACAGCGCGGCCTTGATGTTGCTGCTCAGCTGGCTGTTCTTTTCATCCATCTTGTGCAGCTGCGCCAGCACCTGCGGCAGGAAGCCGCCTTCCTCGGCGGCTCCCACGAGGCTCACGTACGTGCTTGAGAACATTTCCGGGTGCTTGCCCAGCGCGTAGGAGAAACTCTTGCCTTCGCTCACGGTGTCGGCAATCGATCCGATGATGCTGGCCAGCAGCGGCGATTCCGGTTGATGCTGCATGGCCTTCAGGGCCTCGAACAGGCTCACTCCCGTCTCCAGCAGCAGCACCAGGCGCTCGGTGAACGTGATGCGCTGCTGCAGCGTGATCCGGGGTGCGCGGAAGCGGATCTCCATGTTCCACGTCGGCGCGCGGGAAGCCCTGGGGGCAGCCGGGGCCGGCGATCGGGTTGCGGGTATTTCAAGGGGCATGGGGCCTGGAACCTTGCATCACTCGGCGTGGATGACGCGGTAGATTTCCTCCACCGTGGTCTTGCCTTCGAGCACGCGCCTGAGTCCGTCATCGAAGAGCGTGGCGTACTTCTCCCTCTTCATGAACGAGGTGAGTTCCTCCTTGTTCGGCGCCTTCGCCATCAGTCGTTGCAGGGAGTCGCTGGATTCGATGATTTCGTGGATGCCCAGGCGCCCGCGGTAGCCGGAGTCATAGCACGACGAACAGCCACGACCCTTGCTGATCAGCGTGCCCGCTGGCCACTGGAAGCGCTCCAGCAGTTCGGTCGGCGCCAGGAACGTCTGCTTGCAGTCCGCGCAGATTCCCCGCACCAGGCGCTGCGCGATGACGCCAGCCAGCGCACTCGATAGCAGGTAGGGTTCGACGCCCATGTCCATCATGCGCGACAGCGCGCCCACCGCGTCGTTGGTGTGCAGCGTCGACAGCACCAGGTGTCCGGTGAGCGACGCCTGCACGGCGATTTCCGCCGTATCGCGATCGCGGATTTCGCCCACCATGATGATGTCCGGATCCTGCCGCAGCACATGCTTAAGCATCTTCGAGAACGACAGGCCGATCGCGTCATTGACCTGGTTCTGGTTGATGATGTCGAGCTGGTACTCCACCGGATCCTCGATCGTGACGATGTTCTTCTCGACGCTTTTCAGGTGGTTGACCGAGGCATAGAGGGTGGTGGTCTTGCCGCTGCCGGTGGGGCCGGTGACCAGCATCAGCCCGTAGCTGCGGGCCAGCAGCTTCTTCAGCAGCGCCAGGTTCGGCTCGCTCATGCCGAGCTTCTCGACATCGAGGATGGAGTGGCTCTTGTCGAGCACTCGCAGTACGACCTTTTCCCCATAGATTCCGGGCAGCGAGCTGAAGCGCAGGTCGACATTGCGTCCCTGCGTGGTCACCTGCATGCGTCCGTCCTGCGGCAGCCTGCGTTCGGCGATGTCCAGGTTGGCCATGACCTTCAATCGCGAGACGATGGCCGGATGCATGTCGGCGCGTGTCGACAGCGCCTCGTACAGCAGGCCATCGATCCGGAACCGCACCAGCGAGCGGCTGCGCCCGCTCTCGATGTGGATGTCGCTGACCCCGTCCCGCACGGCGCGCTGTATCAGGCCATTGACCAAGTTGATGACCGGGCTGCCGCCCGCCATCTGGTCGATCTGCGCGTAGTCGGATTCCTGTCGCTCCACCAGCGCAATGTCGGTGGCGGCGTAGTCGACCAGTTCGGGGTCGAATCCATTGCCGCTGTAGGCGTCGATCTGATGCTTGAGGATGTCTTCGCGGGCGGCGAGCACCAGGCGCAGTTTGAGTCCCGTCAGCTCCCGCACCTCGTCCTGGACCGGGATGGACTGCGGATCGCTGGTGGCCAGCGTGAGCGTGTCGTGCACCTTGAACAGCGGCAGCACCTCCAGGCGCCGCGCCACTTCCCGCGGCAGGGTTGCCGCGGCCGCAGCTTCATACAGGCCGGCGCGCAGGCGCAGGTGCGGCAGCCCGAACTGCCGACCCAGGGCGGCCAGCAGGTCGGCATCGGTGATCGTGCCATTCTCGACCAGCAGCCTGCCCATCCGCTTCCCGCTGCGCGATTGCAGCTGCGCGGCGGCGTCGATCTGCTCCACAGTGGCGACACCCATGTCGAGCAGGATCTCGCCGAACTTGCGCGGCGGCAGCGGGGCAGGGTCCTCGCCAATGGAAATCAGGTCACCCGGGTCGGCGCTGCGCATCGAGTCCGCATCGCCAAGACCCACGACGGTCAGGATGTCGCGCACCAGCGCGGAAGGATTCATCAGCTTCAGCCAGCCGCCGCCATAGGACAGATTGACGTTGGCCTCCTGAATGATCTCCAGCGCCCGCCCGTCAACCAGTGATACCTGCTCCAGATCGAGGATCACCTGCAGCTGGTTCGAGGCGATGCATTGCGCGAGAGACTCCTGCAGTGCCTCGCTTGCCGCGCCCGCCGTCAAGGCCCCCGCTGGCGCGAGGTAGGTCATCGAGCCGATCTGGCTGAAGGCGACCTGGGCACTCATGGCGTCAGGCGGCGTCCCGCCGGATCTGGAAGCGCTTCAGCCATTCCGGCTCCGCCGCCGCGATGTTCTGGAAAACCTCCACGATCGCCGGATCAAGCTGCGAGCCGGCGACGCGCACGATTTCCTTCATGGCCACTTCGTGGCTTCGACCGGCGCGATAGGCGCGCGAGCTGGTGATGGAGTCATAGGTGTCGGCAACGGCGATGATTCGCCCGTGCAACGGAATGTTGTTGCCCTTCAGGCCATGCGGATAACCCTTGCCGTCATACATTTCCTGGTGATGGCGCGCGCCGAGCACGGCCTTCTCCAGGTGCTTAACGTGGCGAAGGATCTCGTAGCTGCGCTCCGGATGGACCATGATGAACGTGTATTCATCCTTGCTGAGCCGGGACGGCTTGCACAGCACGGCATCCGGAATGCCGATCTTGCCCACATCGTGCAGCAACGAGCCCCAGTGCAGGTCCTCGAGTTCGTCCTCCGGCAGCCCCATGGCCCTGCCGATCTCCATGGACAGGTGATGGACGCGATCGCTGTGGCCGCGTGTATAGGGGTCCTTGGCTTCCACGGCCTCGATGAGGGTCATGGCCAGCTGCTGGTTGAATTCGCGCATGCCCTCGAGCAGCAGATGCATGTTGCTCAGGCTCGAAAGCTGGTTGGCCAGGATCTCGGTCAGGTTCCGGTCGCTGTTGCTGAAGTCCTTCTTGTGCATGTGGTTGATCAGCACGACGATCGAATCGACCCTGCCGTCCACATGCATGGGGCAGGCCAGGATCTTGTAGGGCATGTCCGTGAAGATGTAGGCCCGGCGCGGATCGGCTGCCTCGTTGATGACCAGCGAATCCCGCGATGCCTGGATGAACCGGAACAGGTCACCACGCATCTCCACCAGCACCAGGTCCAGGTTGTGGATCTCCTTGCTGAGGTTGGTCGCGTACTGGCAGATGTCCTTCGACGGCCGCACGAAGGCGACCACATCGGCGTTGAGGTGCTCGGCCGCGGAGTGCAGCAGGTCGTGAAAGACCCCGTCGTGCTTGCGGGTCTGCGCCTGCACGTGCCGATCGACCGAATAGACCAGATGCAGTTCCTCGTAGCGTGAGCCGAGTTCCTCGGTCATGCTCCGCAGCTCGGATTTCTGCCGGTACTCGTCGGCAATGCCGATCGACAAGTCATCGAAGGCCTCCACCAGGTGATCGAGGCTGGGCGGGGCGGACTTGTCATCCAGCGAGTCGACCAGGATCGCCGACCAGCCCATCTGTCCCACGCCAGTCATCACCAGCGGTTTGTACAGCACCATCTGGCTGTCGCCCCAGGCAAGGCGATGCACGCCTTCCGCCGCATCTCCTGTCGCGGCGATGGTCCGGCCGATCTCGGCGGCCTGCGCGCGACCCTCGCCCCAGACAACATCGCCCTGTTTGCCCAAGACCATGAAGCAGGTGGGATGACCGGCCGCGCGGTCCAGCCAGCGCTGGTAGCGCGCGAAGTCCATCAGGCAGAGGATTTCGTTGCTCATGGGGTTGCGCCCGCGACGACCCCGGAACCCAGGTGCTTCTCCAGCCTCGAAAGTACCGATCGCATGCTCACCGGCTTTTCGAGGAATTCGAGCAACGGAATCGCCGCCGTCCATTCGCGCTCCTCGCGATCGGTCCTGGAAGTCATCACCAGGATGGGGAAGGTGCGTGCGGGCAGCGCCTGACCGATGGCCAGGCACAGCTCGCGACCGGTCATCAGCGGCATCTGGATATCGGTGATCAGCGCATCCGGCGCCTGCCGGGTGACGGCCTCAAGGCCGGCCTTGCCGTTGTTGGCGGTCTCGATCGCGTAGCCGGCCCGCTCCAGGTGCATCTTCAGCACCAGTGTGATGTGCGCTTCATCGTCGACTATCAGGATGCGTTTCATACGGCCTCGGACATTTCAAGCGTGACCGGCTGGGCTTTCAGCGTGACGGTGAATTCGGTTCCCTTGCCGAGCTCACTGGCCACGCTGATCGTGCCCTGGTGAAGCTCGATGATCTGTTTGGCCAGGTACAGGCCAAGGCCGTGCCCGGTGCGCGAAGCCGCCGCATCGCTGGATGATCGATAGTACTTGTCGAAGATCCGCCGGCAGTCCTCCGCCGAGATGCCGATGCCCTGGTCGCGCACCTTGATCTGGATCTGTCCGTCGTCCAGCGTGCCGACGCTGACGACAATCCGGCCGCCGGGGTTGCTGTACTTGATCGCGTTGCTCAGCAGGTTGTCGACCGCAATGCGGAACAGGTATTTGTCCAGCCTCACGGAGCCGATGTCGGGCGGAATGGACAGCTCCAGTTCAATGGACTTGCCGAGCGCGCTGTTGTGCAGGCTCTGGAAGGCATCCTGGATCAGGTCATGCAGCCGCACTCGGGCCCGTTCTGGCTTCAGTGACCCGCCTTCCATCTTGCTGATGTTCAGCAGATTGTTGATCAGCGTTGCCATGCGCTCGGTTTCAGAGCGAATGACATTGACGGCATTGACCTGCTCGGCTTCCGAAAGTGTTGATCGATGCAGCAGCAGTTCGCTGTAGCCCAGCAGCGCATTCAGCGGGGTCTTCAGTTCGTGCGCCACATGGGAGACGAAATCCGATCCGGCCTGCCTGGCCTTGTGTTCGATGCTGATGTCGCGGAACACGAACATCATGCCGGACAGATTCGTCCGGTCGCGCGGCGCAAACAGCGGTATTGCGGCGATCCGGATCCGGCGTTCCGGGTCGCCGTCCGGTGCATAGTCGAGCATGGCGTTGCGTCCGGCGACTGACGCCTGCTTGTGGCGCAACAGGAAGTTCATCACGTCCCGGTTCTCGCACCACTCCTGCACGGACTTGCCGACCAGCTCTTCGCGGCGGCGATCCAGCAGCTGTTCCAGCTTCAGGTTTGCAAAGGTCGCGGTGCCCGTGTCGTCGAGCACCACGATGGCGTCCGGTAGGCTGTTCAGTGCGTACTCGGACTTCTCATGCTTGTAGGACGTCAGCCTGGCCGCCGTCTGTGATTCGGCCTTTTCCTGCGCCAGGCCATCCACCCTGGCCTGCACCACCCGCAGGAAACCGTCGAAGCGTCGCATCAGACCATCGTTGCCGCCGGCGGCATCGACGCCGTGCAGTTCCGCGCCGTAGGAGCGCGACACGGCGTTCAGTTTCTCGCCGAGCTGGGTGAGTGGCTCGATCTCGCGCCGCAGCAGAAGGTAGGCGAGGGTGGTCAGCAGGAAGATGGGCAGCGCCATCAACCCCATCAGCGACAGCTGGTGACTGGCAAAGGGCCTGTAGGCCTCGAAGTAACCCGCCCGGACAAACCCTGCCAGCTGTCCGTCGCCCATGACCGGCGCGAAGAACTCCCTGATCGCAATGCGATCCCCGGGCGAGGCGAGCGTGTGCTCGCCAAACCAGGCGTAAGCCTCCGTCGGCATCGTCGCGGCCGGCACGATGCTGCCCGGCGACACCAGTTCCCTGAGCTTCCTTCCAGAGGTGTCGACCACGACGAGATAGGCGAGGTTGTCATCGTTCTGGAGCGTGGCCAGGCTGCGCAGCAACGGCTCCCTGTCGAGGCCGGCGATCGCCGCTGATGCGTCGCTGGCGGATTCCATGCCGGACACGGCGCGGGTGAGGGCGGTGCCGCTCACGCGAATATTCTGCCGGTGGACCTGCAGTCCATTGCGGTAGACCAGCGCACCTACCACCGCGATGGCCAGCAGCGAGGCAGCGATCAGCACCAGGCCGAGACGGTCCTTCTTCATTTGTCGCTGCCATGCCTTCAACGCTGGCTCGGTGGTGCCAGTTCCCACCGTATTAGCGGCCTCGCGGCGCGATTCTTGAAGGTTGGAGCGGCCTTTCGAGCAGCCACTACCCGGGTGCGCGGCCGGCCGCGTCCGCCAGATGGAGCTGGTTCACACTTTGCGCAGGTGCGGGCTACTTGGCTTTGGCGGCCTTGCGGCGCGCCGGTTTGGCTCGCTTGGCCTTCGCCTTTGCCTTTTTCGGGGGTGCAGGGCGAGGCGGCTCGATCTCGATGCGCGGCGCGCGACCGGTACGCCTGGGCAGCAGGCCCTGCTGGTGAAGATCCACCGCGCGCCACATGTACCAGCAGGCGGCCGAGCGATAGGGTTTCCAGCGCTCGCCGTAGGCGTGCAGAGCCTTCGGTCGCGGCATTCCCTTCAGGCCGTAGGCCAGCCGGAAGCCGTTGCGCACGCCGTAGTCATCCACCGGCATCACGTCCGGCCGTCCGAAGTGGAACATCAGCAGCATCTGCA
>Ga0075163_10005161_pt1 | contig 17455 bp, 11 predicted proteins | sample JI1023141ADNA_FD_71478 | JGI IMG/M metagenome (GOLD analysis project Ga0075163, IMG submission 71478) | Wastewater effluent complex algal communities from Wisconsin, to seasonally profile nutrient transformation and Carbon sequestration -... | ecosystem: Engineered > WWTP > Effluent > Algae...
ACCCGCATCGCCCGTCACCGGGCCGAGCGCCTGCGCCGGAGCCTCGAGGAGGCCCTGACCCCGCAGGCGGCCGGGGGCGATGCCGCCGCATCGGCGTCGCTGCCGGCGCTGCTGCGCCAGTACGCCGGCGAATTCGACGCGCTGCTGCCGGCCGCCGCGCGGGGCATGGCGATGGGTCCGGTGCTCACCGGCGCAGGAGGATGAGCGGCGATGCCGTCCAGCTCCGTCGTCGCTACCCCCGGACGGGTGCCCGAGGGCTACCTGCACGCCGAGATCGCGAGCTTCCCCCTCGCGTCGGAGACGGCGTTTCGCAGCGCGCTCGTCGCCCTCGATCCCACGCTCGCGGACGGCAGCCCGACGCGCGCGCTGTGGCGGGTGTGCGAGGCCCAGACGGCGGACCACACCAGTTGGTCGCTCGACCGGCTCGTCGCCATCCGTGACCGCACATGGTTCGACACCGGCTCCGCGCGGACGGGCGAGCGCGCGGCCGCCGTATCGATGACGACCTACCTCCGCAACCTCGCGCGCACGCACTTCGAGCCCGCGCCCGGGCTCACCTTCGTCGCCCAGCCCGACGGCGACGCCGGGCCGGACCCCGAGATGCGGCGTCGCTGGCTGTCGTTCGCGCTCCCTGAGGACCTCCTGCTCGGCGGCCTCGGGGTCGAGCCGGCGCCGCAGCGGGTCGTCTCCGACGCCCCGCTGCTGATGCGGCGCCTGCTCGACCTCGGCGTCGCCGAGATCCACCAGCACGTCGGCGCGGGCATGGAGTTCTCGCTGCTGTGGACCTCGGCCCTCGCGGCGCTCGCCACCGATGACGTCACCGAGGACGCGCTCGCCGGGCCCGGGGCGTCGTTCTCGGGCGGCGGCCTGCTGGTGCGCTGGCTGCTCGCGGCCGCGGTCGCCCGCTGCGTCCTCGGTGAGCACCTGGCGCGCACCGCCAGCGGGCGCGGCGAGGCGACGCTCAGCACCTACCTGGCGGCGCTCGCCGAGCGCCGGACGCAGCCGGTGGCGGCGCGTACCCGGCAGATCCTCGCGGCCCTGGGCGCCCTCGCGGGCGGCGACGACGCCCGCCTGCCGGGCTTCCTCGAGCTGCGCGACCTCTACGCCGAGCTCCACCCGGGCGCCCGGGAGCTCGCCCACCGGCCGCTGGCGAGCGTCGAGGACGCCTACCGGCGCTGCGATCCGCTCGCGGTCCGCATGGGCCTGGGGGGCCGTGACGCCGGCGAGCGCTGGTGGATGCGGGAGGGGCTCGCATACATCGAGGAACGCGATGACCCGCTGTTCACCGCGCTCTTTTGGCAGGTCGTGCGCCTGCGCGTCCAGTACTACCGCGCGATCGTCGAGCGGCCGATGACCGCCGGCCTGCAGTGGTTCATCCGCTTCTACGACCGCATCGGCAAGCTGCGCGCACCGCTCGCGCCGATCCTCGTCGAAGCGTCATTCTTCGCCGCGGGCGCGGGACGGCCGATCGCCGCGCTCGAGGTCCGCACCAGCGTCGGCGAGACGGCGACCAAGATCGCGGAGGACCTGCTGCAGAACCTCCGCTCGTGGCGCCGCGTGCTCGCGCGGGCCAGCGAGCGCCCGACGGCGCCCGAGTTCGGCGTCGTCCTGCACTTCGTCAAGACCCGCGACGCCGACGCCTCGCGCCCGTGGGCCCGCGGCGCGCCGCAGGCGTTCTGGGCCGGCACCCACGCTGAACCGATCGTCCGCGCCGACACGCGGACCGGGCTGCGCGACCTCCGGCCGGGCCGGTTCCTCGCGTTCTTCTGCGCACAGGCGGCCCGGGCGCGGGCCATCGCCGAGCTCGTCGAGGCCGCGCCCGAGGCGCTGTGGCTGCTGCGCGGGGTCGACATCGCCGCCGACGAGCTCGGCGTCCCGACCTGGGTGTTCGTCCCGCTGTATCAGTATGTCCGGCAGGCGGCCGACATCGCGTCGCTGCGGCCGCAGGCCGGACCGCCGCTCGGCGCCACGGCGCACGTCGGCGAGGACTTTCGCCACCTCCTCGAGGGCCTGCGACGGATCTACGAGCAGACCCGCTACCTTCTCGGGCGGGGCGGCGGCCGCCTGGGCCACGCCGTCGCCCTCGGCGTCAACCCGCGGTCGTGGGCCGAGTCGGCCGGGACGGTGGCGATGCCGGCGGAGGAGCGGCTGTGGGACGTCGTCTTCGAGTGGCGGCTGTACACCGGCCACCGGACGCCGGCCGAGTTCACGGTGGCGCCGCCGGCCGGGCGCATCGAGCGGCTGCACAACGCGATGAGCGAGCTGTCTGACCGGGTCCTCGGCGCGGTCTACACTCCGCAGGACCTCGGCGAGGCCCACCACGCCCTGCACAGCTTCCTCGCCCCCGACGACCTCGGCCCCGCGCCAGCGGTCACCGGCGGGCTCGACGTGTTCGCCCGAGCCCTCGATCGGCTGGCCCGAGCCGACAAGGTCTATGACCACCGCCGCGTGGCGACGATCCTCCGCAGCGTCCTCGAAGACGAGCAGGTGTTCCGACGCGGCCAGAGCCTGATCGACGTGCCGAACGACGATGCCGAGCTCGCCGCGCTCGACGCCATCCAGGCTGGCGTGCGCCGGGGCGTCGCCCACCGCGGGATCGTCGTCGAGGTCAACCCGTCGAGCAATCTGCTGATCGGCGACCTGGCCGACCTGCGCAACCACCCGATCCTCCGCCTCTTCCCGGTCGAGCGCGAGCCCGGCGACCCGCCGCCGATAGCGATCGCGGTCGGCTCCGACGACCCGGTGACGTTTAGCACCTCGCTGCTGCACGAGTACGTGCTGCTGCACCAGTGCGCGCGGGCGGCCGGCTACCCCGAGCGCAGCGTCCAGGCCTGGCTCGAGTCGATCCGCCGGAACGGCATGGACGCGCGCATGACGGTCGCGTGGCCGACCGCGACGGATGGGTCCGAGATGATCGGGGCGGCGCTCGCCCGGTTCCTCGGCGAGCCGTCGCCCCGCCGCGCTGGCCGCGCGGGGTAGTACCGCGGGCAGCCGCGAGGCGCTCCTGAAGAGGGCGTCCGCCTCAGGGGCCGGTCCACACGACGGTGGCGGTGCCGAGGGTCGTGATACGGCCCTCTGCATTGGCCACCCAGATCTTCAGATAGACGAGGCGCTGCTCGCCGTCGACGACCAATCTTCGCACCTCTCCCGCGCAGGTCAACGGTCGCCCGACGGTGTCGGCCTCGCCGTAGCGGCACAGGAGACGGCGGACGAAGCCGTGGCGTCCCGCCCACTCTGCGACGAGACGCCCGAGGCATGCATGCTTGAAGCGCCCCGGTACGATCAGGCGCCCGAGCTCGCGGGTCTCCGGAGCGTCGGGGTCGAGGTGAGGCGGATAGAAGTCGCCCGAGGCGGCCGCGTACTTGGTGATGTCCAAGCGGCTGCAGGCATGGACCCGGGCCGGCAGGGCCTGCCGCTCATGTAGCGAGTCCCAGGCCATTGTCATGACAGCGCCTGCAGATAGAGGGTGGAACGGCGCTGACGCGCGACGACGGCGCCGCTGGGCTCGTCACAGAACACCAGCTCGCGGACGACGAGCAGGCCGTCACCGTTCGGGCGAATGTCGACGACCGTGGTCGTGGCGAGCAGCACGTCACCGGCGTGTAGCTGGGCGAGGTGCTCGGTGTCGGTCCCGAGATCGAGGACGCGCGGCAGGCCGTGGGGGACGTCGGGCTGGCCGAAGCTGGGCTCGCTGAAGACCTCGTCGGAGAGGCCCGGCACATAGACGGCGACGCCGAGGAAGCCGGGCGGCGCCGGGAGGTCGCGAAAGCCGGCGGCGCGGGCGGTGTCGAGGTGATAGTAGACGAGGTCGGCGTAGCCCGCGGCGCGGGCATAGGCGCGGAGGGCGGTGCTGGTGAGCTCGTAGCGCCACGGGAGCGAGCTGGCGCCGAGGGCGGCGCGCAGCGGCGGCGGGAGCTCGTCCGCCCGGCCGCCGTCGGCGTGGCTCATGGCGAGGTGCTCCTCGCGGGTCCGGCGGCGGGTGGGTCGTCGACGGGGAGCGCGTGGGCGTCGGCGGTCTTCAGGATCCTTCGGCCGTAGGACCAGGCGCCGAAGGTGTGGCGCAGCAGGCGATTGAGCAGGCCCGGGAGCAGCGGGAGCGGGCGCAGGACGTCGACGATGAGCACGGCGCGCAGCTCCGTGGCTTTGTTGTAGATCTCGTGCTCCCAGCTGTCGTCGAAGAGGACGCTCTCGCCTTCCTTCCAGGTGTAGAGCTGGTCGCGCACGCGGATGTACGGGGGATCCTCGGCCGGGACCTTGAGCGCCAGGTGATAGCGGAGGTAGCTGCGCGTCGGGCCCTCGTGCGCCGGGATCGACTTGCCGCCCTCGAGGATCGAGAAGAACGCCTGGCTGAGGTTCGGGAGGCCGTCGAGCACCGCGCAGGTCCGGGGCGCCCGCGCGCGGTTGGCCTGCGGACGCGCGCCGTAGCTGTAGAGCATGAAGACGTTCCAGCTCTTGTCGCGGTGATACCTCGCCGACGCGCGCACGAGGTCGCTGTCGATCTCGTGGTAGCGCGGCAGCTTCTCGCGGTGCGGCAGCAGGGCCAGCAGCTCGGCCCGGATGTCCGCGTAGGCCGCGTCGAGGCGCCGCAGCTCCGGGCAGGTCGCGTCGATGTCGAAGAAGGTCGGCCGCCGCGGGCCCCCGGTCCACAGGTCCCACACCGGGTTCCACACCTTCGACAGGTTGTAGAGCGCGAACCGGTCGCGCCAGCGTCGCAGGGTCCGGCGCAGCGCCTTCATCGCGCGGCCTCCGCGGCGTCGGCGTGGCCGAACGCGAGCACCACGTTGAGGCCGCCGAACGCGAACGAGTTGGACAGGGCGTGGGCGATCGGGCGGCTGCGACAGACGTTGGGGACGTAGTCGAGGTCGCACTCGGGGTCGGGGCCGAGGTAGTTGGCGGTCGGCGGGGCGACGCCGTGGCGCAGCGCGAGCACGGCGGCGATCGCCTCGACGGCGCCGGTGCCCCCGAACATGTGACCGTGCATCGACTTGGTGGCGGACACGGCGATGCGATCCGCGGCCGCGCCGAACACGTCGCGGATCGCGGCGGTCTCGGCCCGGTCGTTGGCGACGGTGCCGGTGCCGTGGGCGTTGATGTGGTCGATGGCCTCGGGGCGCAGGCGGGCGTCGGCGAGGGCGGCCCGCATGGCCTGGGCGGGGCCGGAGGGGCTCGGATGGACCGGGTCGCGGGCGTCGGCGGACATGCCGGCGCCGAGCAGCTCGGCGTGGATGCGGGCGCCGCGGGCCCGGGCGTGCGCGAGCTCCTCGAGCACGAGGACGCCGGCGCCCTCGCCGAGGACCATGCCGGTGCGGTCGCGGGAGAACGGCCGGCAGGTGTCGCTGGCGAGCACCTGCACGGCGCCGAAGGCCCGGGCGACGGAGTACAGGATGCTGGCCTCGCTGCCGCCGGTGATGGCGCTGGTGGCCCGGCCGAAGCGGATGAGGTCGAAGGCCTGGGCGATCGCGTGGGTCGAGGCGGCGCAGCCGGTCGAGACCACGAAGGCCGGGCCCGTGATGCCGTGCTCCATCGAGACGAGGCCGACGGCGGCCTGGTTGTTGGTCTTGGGGACCAGCATCGGGTGGCAGCGGCCGCGCTTCTCGGCGAACAGCTGCACGGCGGCGTGCTCGCGGCTGGTCTCGCCGCCGCCGCCGGTGCCGAGGACGATCGCGGTGCCGGCGGGGTCGGCGGTGAAGGTGATGCCGGCGTCGGCGATCGCCTCGCGCGCGGCGATCAGGGCGAACTGCGCGAACGGGTCGCGCAGGAACAGCTCGGGGCCCTTGAAGTGGCGCCGCGGCTCGTAGTCGGGGACCTCGGCGGCCGGGAAGCGCACGGTGTCGCCGACGAGGGTGCGCTCGATCGGGCGGATCGCGCTCTCGCCGGCCTGCAGGCGCCGCCAGAAGGTCGGCACGTCGGGGCCGAGCGGGGTGATGCAGCCGATGCCGGTGATGACGACTCGTCGCGGTTGCATGCGGCCTCCTGTCAACCGGCGCGGCTGGCCACGAGCTCGAGGACCGTCGCCGAGGCCTCGCCGATGGTCTCGAAGTCGTCGAGGTAGGCGTCCTTGATGACGATGCCCCAGCGGTCCTCGAGCTCGAAGGCGAGGGTCAACATCTCCAGCGAGGTCATGCCGAGCGCCTTGAACGGGGTCTCGGGCGTGAGCACGACGTCGCCGAGGTTCTTCAGGTCGCGCAGGGTCTGGTAGATGGCGGTGTGCACGTCGAGGACGGAGAGCGCTCCGTCGAGCTTGGGGGCGGCGGCTGTCATGGTCATGGCTCCTGGGTGGGCGAGGGGACGTGGGTCGTGACAGGCATCGAGTCGATCGGGTGCGCCGACGCCGAGCTCGACGCTCCCGCGGCTCCCGGCCGGCCGGCGGCTCCGGGCGCGCCGAAGCCCTGGTTGGTCGGTCCGGCGCCCGGCGATCCGGGTCGTCCACCGGTGCCGGGCGCCCCGGGCTTGCAGCCGACGTTGGTGAAGGTGATGGTCGCGCCCGGCTCCAGGCGCTGGTAGAGGACGAGCACCGGCCCGGTGCTGCCGCCGTTGCCGCCGTCGCCGCCGTCGCCGCCGTTGCCGCCCGCGCCGCCCGGGCCCTGGGTCGGTTCCGCGGCGCAGGGCCCCCTGGCGCCGGGCGGGCCGCCGTCGCCGCCCTGACCGCCGTCGCCGCCCTGGCCGCCGTTGCCGCCGTTCCCTCCGCCGTACCAGACCAGGAAATCGCCCTGGATGACGTTGACCATCACGCGCCCGCCGGGCGCGTCCGCGCCGTCGCCGCCGCGCGAGCCGGGGGCGCCGTTGTGCCCCGGGCCGCCCGCGCCGCCGCTGGTCGGCGGGGTCTGGCACCGGCCGCAGCCGTCCGCCGTCGCGTCGGCGCCGGGCGAGCCGGGTTCGGCCTGCGCCGGCGTCGCCGGCTGCGTTGGGGTGATGCCGTCCCGGGCTTGAAACTGGAGGTCGGGGATGGTCGTCATGGCGACTGGCTTCTGGCTCAGGGGGTCTGGACCGTGACGGTGAGCTCGCTCGACACGGTGGTCGTGGCCTGGGTGGCGACGAGGACGTAGGTCGTGGTGGCGGACGGGGTGACCTGATGGCTGCCGTTGCCGTGGGCGTCCGAGGTGACCGGGACGTTGCCGGGCTGGAGCACGAGGGCGGTCGCGGCGGCGGTCACCCAGGTCAGGGTGACGGGGGTGTTCGGGGCGACGGACGCGGTGCTGGCGGCGAAGTACTGGATCTGGACGTGGTTTCCGGGGTCGGGGCCGAGGTACTGCACGAGCGGGCCGCCGGGGCCGGTCACGGTGTAGGTGGCGAGGCCGTCGCCGTCGATGGCGACGGCGCCCCGGCCGTTGACGCAGTCGAACTCGATCCGCTTGGCGGCGAGGTCGGCGTAGCGAAAGTAGAGGATCCGGGCCGGGTTGAAGCTGACGGTGACGCGCTGCGGGGCCGGCAGCGGCTTGAAGCCGCGCGGCGTCATCGTGAAGGTCACGTCGCTCTGATTCCCGGACAGATAGACGCTCGGGTCGAGGGTGCGGGGGCCCTTCGCGGGCACGAAGCCGGTGCCGGTGCCGGGTTGCAGCAGGATCTGCGACGCGTACTGGACGTCCCAGTCGAGGGTCACGCTGGCGCCGAGGTCGATCGGGGCGGTCGGCGCGACCGTGAACGGCTGGGCGAAGCGCGGGCTCGACAGCTGGATGGTCGTGGCGGTGGCGAGCTGCTGGTTGTCCGGGGTGACGACGAGCGCGGTGAAGGTCGTCTGCGGGACGGTCTGGTTGGGCAGCGCCGACTGGGTCCCGGCGTAGTTCGGGCCGGGCCCCACGAGCGGGATCGTGATGTCGGGGCCGACGCCGCGGATGATGACGCTGGTCCCGCCGGTCGCCGACCATTTGAGGTTGGTGGGCTGGCCGAGGCCGACGGTCGGCGGGTCGGGGATCAGGGCGATGTTCAGCGGCGAGGTCACCTTCGTGACGGTCAGGCTCGCGTCGTTTTCGCTGCCCTCGATGATCTCCTGGACGGGGAGGTGCACCGGGATGTCGGTCGTCGTGGCGGTGCTGACGACGATGTTGGCGAAGCGCAGCTGGACGATGCCGCCCTGGGTCGGCACCGCGGAGGCCGCCTGCGGGAACAGCTGGAAGCCGATCGTGCCGTCCTGGATCGGCGCGAGGTTCCAGCCCCAGCCCTTGGTCTGCGAGGACGGGGCGATGGCGCCGGCGCTCGCGCTGGCGAGCAGCGCGTTGATCTGGGGGCCGATCGGGAAATAGATGTTGATGGTGATGTCGGCCGTCGGCCGGGTGCCGGCGGGGATCGTCACCGTGAGCGTCAACGTCACGGTCGCGCCCATGTAGAGCGTGGTCGGGCTGATGTCGTAGCTGAATTGCGTCGTGGCGGGCGGGTCGGCGCCGAGGCGCGCGCTGGAGTGCTTGGAGATCATGGTTGCCTCAGGGCTTCACGGGTTGCATGGCGCCGCTGAGCTTGAGCCAGCCCTGGCTCAGCCGCAGCGGGCGGGCGACGAGGTCGCCGTTGCCGGTCTCGGGGGCGACGTCGCTGTCGGACCAGGTCGTGACGTCCCTGCGCTGGACCCACGACCACGTGCCGCGGATGTCGGCGGGGAGCGGCATGGCCAGCTGCTTCGGGTCGGTGAGCAGCGGCCCGGTGCGGAAGGTGATGTCCATGTGCTGCAGGGCGGCGGTGACGGGCCCGGGGTCGAGCGCGACCTGCACGACCGGCAGCGCGCCGGAGACCGCGGGGATCATGCCGCGGGGCGACACGAGGATCGTCAGGTGCACGACCGGGCTGCCGGCGACGCTGGCGGGCAGCCGGATCACGTGGTCCTGCACGACGTAGCCGCCGCCCGGGGCCGGCGCGCCGGGACCCGGGGCCGCGAGGGTCGCGGCGCTCAGCGCGGCCGGACCGCGCGCGACCGCCAGCCGCAGCTCGCTCGCGGTCGGCGCGTAGCCGTACACCGCGTAGAACTTGGTGTAGTCGTCGTCGACGAAGTAGCCGACGACGCCGTTCTTCTTGAAGCCGAGGTCGCCGACGCGGACGAAGAAGTCGACGCCGGTGAAGCCGTGGGTCGCCTGCTGATCGGCGGTGGCGAGGCTCTCGTCGTAGGCGGGGTCGCCGTGGAGCTCGATGGCCACGGAGGCGCGGACGACCGCGAGCGGGCGGCTGGCGAGGGCGGCGAGGTTGCCGGTGTCGAGGACGCCCCGGGGGTCGGCGGCGAACTCGGTCGCGTCCATGACGTCGAGGAGGCCGTCGAGGGCGGGCTGCCCGGCGAGGCCGGCCTGCAGCAGGCCGTCGACGAGGGCGCGGACGTGGGGGTTGCGGACGTTGGGCGGGGAGCCGAGCGGGTCGAGCGCGCCGGGCACGGCGTCCCAGCGCACGGCCGCGTCGCCGCCGGTGACGCCGGTGAGCGGCTGGACGGAGCCGAGGTTGTCGCCCTGCGGGTCGAACACGGTGAGGCTGCCGTCGATGAAGTTGGGCACGAGGTAGCCGGCGATCGGGCTGGTCAGGCTCGAGGAGCCGGAGACGCGGGTGTCGTCGTCGGCCTGCAGGAGGGTCAGGGCCAGGCGCGCGGGCTGGGTGTAGCGCGGGGGCAGCTGCACGTAGGCCTGGTTGCCGGCGCCGGGGGTCAGCATCGACTCGGCGCGGTAGGGGGTGACGTTCGTGCCGTCGGGCGTGGCGGGGAGCCGGCGGCCGAACACGTCGACGACCCAGAGCTTGTTGATGAGCAGGTGGCCGGCGCGCAGCGGATAGAACGGCGTGAGCACGGCGGGGATGCGGGCGTCGGTGTCGTCGCCGAGGGCGCCGTCGATGTCGGCGTCGCTGACGGGGCCGATGATCGCCGGCTGCCGCATCATGAGCTGGCGGGTCAGGCCGGTCAGGCTCTGGGTGATGATGTCGGCCTTGCCCATCTGGTCGGCGATCTCGCCGAGCTCCTTGATCTGGAACGGCGCGAGCTGGCCGAGGTTCGGGCTGTGCGCGAGGAACTGTTGCAGCTTCTGCTGCAGGCCGAGCGCGCTCTGGGTGTTGAGCAGGGTGCGGCCGGTGTAGACCTGGACGGTCGCGCCGATGGCGGGTGTGCGCCAGGCGAGGTCGATCTCCTCGAGCTGCCAGTGGTCCGCGAGCGAGTCGGGGCCCCACGTCGGGTCGCCGGGGTCGGGGAACCATTGCACCTGCCAGTCGAGGTACAGCGGGGTCCAGGGCGCCCGGGTCCACGCCTGGACCGCCAGCGGCGCCGGCGGGGTGCCGACGAGGCCGACCGCCTCGGCGACGACCTCGTGGTCGAGGGTCGGCTCGACCGCCGCGTTGGCGGTGGCGGTCTGGATCTTCGCGATCACGAGGGTGAGGTCGGCGAGCTGCTGCGCGGTCGGGGTGACGCCGACGGTCGTGAAGAACAGCTGCGCCAGGAAGCCGGCCGCGGACGGGTCGAGGAGCAGCATCTCGGACCACATCGCCGTGACCTCGGGGAGCAGGCGCGCGGGGGCGGTCGGCCGGGGCAGGGCGCCGGCGAGGGCGGCCTGGATGGCGGCGGCGGTGAGCGTCGCGCTGTGGCCCGCGAAGTCGAGCGCCATGCCGGCGACGAACTGGCCGGAGAGGCGGGTCGTGAGGGTCGAGTCGTCGGACTGGCGGCTGAACTTGTCGTCGACGTCGGCGCCGGCGACGAGCACCACCGGGTCGGACGGGCTCTGGTAGGCGAGGTCGTCGCGGGTCCGGATCGTCCAGGTGTCGTCGGCGAGGGCGCCCGGGGGGAGCCCGAGGGCGGCGACGAGGGCGGCGAGGGCGGTCGTGACGGCGGCCTGGGCGCTGGTCAGGGCGGTCTGGGTGGCCGCGACGGCGGCCTTGAAGTGGGTGATGCCGCGCTGGACGGCGGGCTTCTGGCTCGCGTTGGCGACGCCGAGCTTGTACCAGGCGGCGTAGAGCGACCAGCGCTGGGTCTGGAGCGCGTCGGAGAGGCGGTCTGCGGCCCGCTGCCGGGCGTTGAGGGCGACGAGGGCGTCGGTGGCGGCGACGGAGAGGGTGACGGTCTGGTCGGCGTCGCCGGCCTCGTCGGCGTCGGGGGTGGAGACGACGCGCCAGACGGTGCCGCCGCCGTGCGAGGCGAAGCCGCCGGCGTGGAGCTGGGCCTCGAAGGCGACGGGGTCGTCGAGGAAGTCGAAGATCGCGTCGCTCTGGAACGCGAGCAGCAGGCGCTCGAGCGCGGCGATGTCCTGCGGGGCGGTCGGGTCGTCGGCGGGCGTCAGCTTGTTGGCGACCCACGCGGCGATCGCCTCGGAGGGGTTGTTGCCGACGGCGACGTCGACCCCGACCGCGCCCGGGCCCCCGGGGATGCTGTCGGCGGTGTAGGACCGGGCGCTGCCGCGCCACGGGATGCCGTACACCATGCCGTGGCTGAGGGTCTGGGCCGGGAGGGCGAGCTGCGCCGGGGGGACGCCAGCGGCGGGCTGCCCGGTCTGCCAGGCCGTCCAGGCGGCCTGCGCGGCGCTCAGCGCCTGCTGCGAGCCGTCGCCGACCTGCCACGCGAACGACTGCATGAGCGCGGCCCAGGCGTCCTGGGTGGTCCAGCCGAGCGGGTCGTCGGCGGAGGCGCCGAGCAGGGGGTCGGCGCCGGTCGGGTCGTACCAGCCGCAGACCATGTAGGTGTAGGCGCCCTGGACGTCGTCGCCGAGCGGGTCGTGGAAGCCGAACACGTTGCCGACGTTGGCGTAGACGGCGGAGTAGGCGACGTCGCCGGGGGCGACGGCGCGGAGGTAGGGGCTCGCGCCGCCGCCGTCGCCGGTCCAGGCGGCGAGCGGGGTGACGCGGCCGATGAACTGGACCTGCCCCGAGCTGTCGGGGTCGGGGTAGGGGTTGGTGCCGGTGTCGAAGTCGCCGCGGAAGTCGCTCTCGACGACCCAGGCGAGCAGCGCGGGCGTGCTGGTCGGGGTCCGCATGTAGCTGCGCACGACGATCCAGCGGTTGGGGGCCAGCGGGAACTCGACGGCGCCGCTGGCCGCGGTGTGACCGCTGCGGAAGGCGTTCGGCAGGGTCCACAGCAGGTGCACGCCGGTGCCCGGCGCGGTCGCGGGGGCGAAGGGCGTCGGCGGCGACGAGCGCGGCGCGCGGTACACCCGCGAGTAGTCGATGGTGAGGTTGACCCACGTCTGGCTCGACTGATCGGGCGTGCCGACGACGAGGGCGTCGACGACCATCGGGAGCAGCAGGCGCGGGCCGGGCCACAGCGGCGGGGTGGGGGTCGTCATGGTGTTCACTTCGCTCCCGTGGGCAGGAAGGCCTGCAGTCCGGCGCTGCGGACCATCTCGATCGCCAGCTCCGCCGACGTGAAGGTGTCCTGGCCGTCGAGCGCCCCGAGGCTCTTCAGCGTCGCCCGCATGCCGACGAACGCCGGGCTGGTGGCCCCCTCCACGAGGGTGCGGACGTCGACCACGCCGGAGCGCCCGCCGGCCCGGAACGGCACGGTCTGGCGCGGCGTGCCGGGCAGCTGCTTGCCCGCGGCCTGGCCGTTGTGACCGAGGCCGCGCAGGAAGGTGTAGCCGGTCGGCGCGTCGGCGGAGTCCTTGCGCACCCCGAAGTGCAGGCCCTCGGGCGGCTCCATGATGTTGACCGCGTCGGGCACGCCCGCGAACAGGACGAGCAGGATGTCGGGCGCGAGCCGGTCCATGCGCAGGAGGGGGAGCGGCTGGCCGGCGTTGGAGCCGCGGACCTCGAGGCCGGGCCAGCCGGAGACGACGAGCGAGCGCATCACGAAGCCGGCGGCGGTGGCCCCGAGGGCGGCGGGGTCGGTCGAGGTGGCGGCGCGGAGGGCGTCGCGCACGCAGGTCTCGGCGGCGTCGACCTGGGCGCGGACGGCGGCGGCGGCGGCGGCGTTTTGCAGGGCGTCGCGGGTGCCGTGGACGCCGATGCTGAGGGCGCCGTCGACGAGGCGGTCGGTGAAGTTGCGGTCGAGGAAGAAGAACCGGACCGACTCGGCGGGCAGCATGCGCCAGTCGGGCACGAGGTACTCGATCGGGACGCCGTAGAGCAGGCGCAGCTGGGCGAGCCAGGTCGCGGCGGTCGTCGGCAGCGGCGGGGGCTGCGGGGCCGCGCGCGCGGCGGTCGTCGCGGTCGCCGCGGTGGCAGCGAAGCTCGTGGCCGCGGGCCGCGGGGCGGCGGCGGCGGCGGCGGCCTGGACCAGTCCGGTGAGGTGGGTTTGGCGTGGCTTCCAGCTCTGCATGGGGGCTCCGCGCCTAGCGGCGATCCTTGTGGACGTGGGCGACGATGGTGTGTACGAGGTCCTCGCCGTCCTGCCGGGCCTGCTCGAGGCTCTGCTGCGAGAGGACGCCGGGTTGCCGGCGCGGGTCGAGGCGGCGCCGGCGTGGGGTGACGGTCGGCAGGTCGCCGCCCGCCCGCGTGAGCGGCCCGAGCTGCGCGCGCAGGACCGACTGCAGGTGCGCGTGCTGCTGCTCGCCGCGGCTGCGCGGCGGGGCGGCGTCGAACGCGAGGGTGGCGGCCGGCGCGGGCAGGCGGGCGGTGAGGAGCGCGTCGCTGCCGGCGTCGGCGGCGGCGGCGTAGGCCTGCCGGCGCCAGGCGATCATGGTGCGGGTGAAGCTCGCGTCGGACAGCGCGAGCTGGCGCCCGACCTGCCACGCGGCCGCGTACGAGTGATCGAAGACGCCGACGCCGGGGTCGTAGCGCATCGCGCTGTCGGAGGTCGGGTACGGGCCGTGGAGGTCGCGCGTGGTCGCGTAGGCGGCGAGCGGCGAGCGGTACCAGGCGGTCGACCGCTCGCCCGAGCGGGTCTCGTCGGTCAGCGGCACGTAGCCGATGTCGAGGGCCATGCGGACCTGCTGCTGCGCCGCGGTGGTCGCGGGCAGGTCCCTGTGCGGGACCTGAGCGCGGTCGACGCCGACGGCCTGCATGAGGTCGATGAAGTCGCCCGGGAACGCGCCGGTGGTGAAGCTCCAGCTCGCCATGGCGAACAGCCGGACCTTCGTGTTCGCGGGCGGGCCGCCCTGGTCGGGGAGGTGGGCGGCGTGGCCCTCGAGCGAGACGAGCAGGACGAGCGAGTCACGGGCGGCGCCGGCGGCCGAGTCGGCGAGGCGGTTGCCGACGACGACCGAGTAGAAGCCGGCCTGGACGCCGCCGCCGGTCTCCTTGTCGGCGGTGCTGACCTGGCGCGCGTGGGCGAGGTACTGCAGCTCGTCGAGGCGCGGGGCGATCGCCGCGAACAGGGCGCCGTCGATGTCGACGGCGAGGCACGGCTGGCCGGTCTGCAGCGGGTCGCCGGCGGTCGCGGCCCCGAGGTCGGGTCCGACGACGCCGGCGCCGGGGGTGAGCACGTCGCCGACGGTCATGCGGGTCGGGCGGGTCACGAGCTCGCCCTCGGTGGCGACGTACACGGTCAGCAGGGCGAGCCACGGGGTGTGGGCGGGCGCCGGCGCGGGCGGCGAGACCGGGGCGATGTCGCGGACCCACGGCAGGTCCGGCGAGCTCAGGACGACGTGCGGGAACGACGTGCCGAAGTCGCCCTGGTGGTTCGCGGGCGGGTACACCAGCTGCACGAGGTCGGGCGGCAGGGTGTAGCGCGGGCCGTCGACGCGCAGCTGCTGGGCGACCTCGTAGCGGGCGAGCTCGGCGGCGTGGGCGTCGGTCGGCCGCTGCATCGCCAGCAGCGTGTAGTCGCCGGCCTGCACCGGCGGCAGGACGGCCTGGAAGAACGTGATCTGGCCGGCCGGGAGGATGTCGGAGCTCGCGTCGAGGGTCGCCGTGGATGTCATGGTGCGTGTTCCGGGCTTTCAGAGGGCGCCGCAGAGGAGGGTGACCCTGGCGTCGGCGTCCGGTCGGGAGCCAGCGACGAGGCCGCGGGCGGCGAGGGCGTGGCCGGACCAGGCGGCCTGGAGGTCGACGAGGTCGCGGGTGGAGGCGAACACGCCGCGCAGCTGGCCGAAGCGCCGCGGCGCGACGAGGACGCCGAGGTGCTGCTCGGCGCCGGCGAGCGCGTCGACGGCGAAGAACAGGGCCTGTCCGCCGGGGCAGGCGAGGCCGGAGCGGGCCGCGAGGTCGACGTGGCGGGCGGGCTGACGGGCGCCGGTCTTGCCGGCGACGCGGACCGCGGGCAGGTCGGCGCCGGCGTCGACGAGCACGACGACCGTGCGGACATCGGCGCGCACGAGGGTCTCGATCCAGCCGGGGCGCAGCTCGCCGCGGGCGCCCTGGACGCGGTTGCCGGCGAGCACCTCCGCGGCGTCGAGCAGGCCGTGGCGCAGCGGCTTGCCGTCGCGGCGCAGGCGCAGCGCCGCCTGCGGGCGCAGCAGGCAGTCGTCGCCGAGCAGGTGGCGGTCGTTGACCTTGAGCAGCGGGGTGTCGAGCTGCCAGCCGGACAGCGCGGCGTCGGCCTCGCGGCGCCCGTACAGGACCACGTGGGCGGTCCCGGGCGGGAGCGCGCCGGCGCGCTCCGGGGCGAGCTCGAGGTCGGCGAGGAGGTCGTGGTCGCTGTCGAAGGCGCAGGCGCGCAGCGGCAGGGCGCCCTCGAGCTGGACGGCGGCGGGGTGGGTCGGGTCGACGGCCCACAGCGCGGCGCCGCCGGCGTGCAGGGTCACGGGGGCGGCCTGGCGGGCGGGGGCGGCGGCGAACAGGGCGCGCAGCGTCGGCGACTCGGCGGCGTCCCCGGCGTCGACCCAGCGGGCGCGGGTGCGGCGGGCGGCGGGCAGCATCACGCCGTCGGGGCTGGGGCTGCCGTGGCCGAGCTGGTAGCGGCGGACGGCGCCGAGCAGCTGCGGGGCGCGGCCGGGGGCGAGCGCCGGCGTCGCGGCGAAGGCGATCGCGGCGGGGACCGGCTGGACGCCGGGATCCGGCGCGGCGGCGAGGTCGGAGCCGACCTGCGCGAGCGTCGGGGGCGCGACGAGGATCGCGTGGGCCCAGGTGGCGAGGACGTCGACGCCCGGGTCCAGCGGAGCCGCGAGGCCGCGGTCCTGGATCGCCTGGAACACCTGGTCGCGCGCGGGGCCGACGGTCGCGAGGGTGCGCTGGAGGGTCGCGAAGGTGGGGTCCTGGGCGAGCTGCGCCGTGGCCGGGTAGGGCGAGGGCGCGAGCGGCAGCCAGCGGGGCTTGTCCTGCTCGTAGGCGAAGGTGTCGAGCGGGATCGGGCCGATCGGGTCGAGCGTCTGCAGCTGGTCGGCGGCGATCCGGACGCTCATCAGGGCGCCGTCGACCATCGCGGCCGAGGGCGCGGCGTCGGGGTCGAAGGTCGTCGTCGCCCACAGGCCGCTCGGCGCCCCGGACGGGGGTCGTGAGATCGTGACGTGGGCCGGGAGCAGGCTGACCGCCTTGCTCGGGTCGGCGTCGACGAGGCTCGCCGGGGCCGCGCTCGCCGGGTACAGGGCGATCGTCAGCGGCGTGGCGATCTTCGAGAGGTCCATCGGGCGCACGCCGATCGCCGGGCCGGGGGGCAGCGACGGGCCCTGGAACACGGCGGTCTCGGTCGGCGGGATGACGGTGTCGACGCCGAGCACGAACCCGAACGGGCGCACCAGCAGCGTGCTGGTCCCGTCGTTGGCGCTCGGCTGGCCGGTGGCCGTCGCGCTGTCGGACAGCAGGCCGTCGGCGACGCTGAGCTTGAGCACCTGCTGGCGGGCGGCCGGGGCGGCGGCGGCGGCCAGCCGGGCGAGCCCGACGGGCGGGCTCGCCGGGTCGCTCGCGGCGGGCAGCATCGCGTCCTCGAAGCCGGCCCAGGTGTCGTAGGGCGCCCGGTCGAGGGTCGCGGGCTCGCCGATCGGGATGCGAAACGAGATGACGTACCAGTCGACCTCGACGAAGCCGTTGACCGGCGGACCCTCGAGGTGCAGCGTGGCCCCGAGCGAGGCCGACAGCGTCGAGGACACGCCGAACAGCTCGACCTTGAGCGAGACGCCGACCGAGATGCTGATGTCGACGATGAAGTAGAACGGCTTCCAGGAGATCAGGAAGTCGGCGCCGGCGCGCAGCCAGGCGCGCAGCGGGCCGGCCTCGAACACCAGCGAGAGGTGCGTCCCGGCCATGACGGCGTTGGGGGTCAGCGCGAAGTAGGCGTCGCCCGAGACGCCGATCCGCGGCGAGCTGCTGATCGGCCAGTTGAGCCCGAGCCGCGGGACCGCGGGGTAGTGGTCGGGCCTGGCGAACGCCGGGTGGTAGCCGCCGAGGCTGATGACGAAGTCGCCGGCGTGCGCGCCCGCGAACCACAGGAAGAACGCGAAGCCGCCGGTCAGCTTGGCGTCGCGCGAGAGCACGAAGGAGTTGGGCGTCAGCTGGGCTTGCACCGACACGACGCCCTCGCTCGGCTTGAACGCGACGACGAGGCCCATCTCGACGTAGGCGAGCAGCGCGGGGGAGTCGGCCGCGATCAGCGGCGGCATCGACAGGGTCGAGGCGCCGATGATGTCGATCTCGAACTCGCGCCCGAACTTGATAAACAGGATCGCGATCGAGTTGATCAGCTCGAAGGACGTGAACTTGATGCCGG
>Ga0075163_10005162_pt1 | contig 17454 bp, 15 predicted proteins | sample JI1023141ADNA_FD_71478 | JGI IMG/M metagenome (GOLD analysis project Ga0075163, IMG submission 71478) | Wastewater effluent complex algal communities from Wisconsin, to seasonally profile nutrient transformation and Carbon sequestration -... | ecosystem: Engineered > WWTP > Effluent > Algae...
CACCACCGTCGTGGTCATGCTGTGGTTCTACCTGTCGACGATCGCGATCGTGATCGGCGGCTTCGTCAACGCGGAGCTCGAGCGCCACGCCGGTGCCCCCGATCCCGATCGCTCGATGTACTAGAACCTTCACCTGATCCACGCGTCCAAGGAGCCCATGCATCTCTCCCCGTTCATCTTCGTGCTCGTCACGGCGTGCGGTGGGCGCGCCCCGGCTCCCGCGCCGACTCCACCGCCCACGCCGGTGACACCGGCGACGAAGGAGGCGAAGGAGGAATGTCAGACCGACGAGCAGTGCCCGGCGACGTACACCTGCCAGTGTCCCGCCGCCGGTGTCCCCGGTCGTGATGGCCGTGCCCAGTGTGCCGGCCCGCATGCGTGCTATCCGCCGGGCACGGGACCGCTGGCGCGACCCTAGAGCGAGTGGGTCTCGAGAAACGCGGCCATCTCCGGCCAGGAGACCGCGAGGAACGCAAACTCGCCGGGATACGCCGCGGTGATCGACGGTGCGGTCTGACTCGCGAACGCGCGCACGATCCGCAACGGCCGCGTGACATCCGCGGTGGCGCTGCTCTCGTACTCCGACCAGTGCTCGTCGAACAGCTTCGCGGCGACGGCGGCGCGGCCGTCGCGACACGCGATCACCGCCTCGGCGAACGCCTTGCCGGCGGCGTAGCTGCCGTGCGCGCGCACGGACCGCATGCCCGCTTCGGCGACCGCATGGCGAGCCGGTTCGAGCTCGCCGAGTAGCGCGTGACACAACCCGCGATCGAGCGCGCAGATGCTGTCCAGCTTGTTCGCCTTGAGCCCGCGCAGGTGCGTGCGCTCGAGCATCGCGTAGAGCTCGAGCGCCTTGCGCAGCTCGCCGCGGCGCAGCGTCACCCACGCGATGTTCTGCCAGGTCGCCGCGATCACCACGCCAGGCACGGTGACGCCCTGTCCCCATCGGCCCCAGTGCAGGATCGCCTGGTCGTACTCGCCGCGCGACAGCATCTCCATCGCCTCCACCGAGCCGGCGTTGAACGCCTTCGCGTGGATCCGCGCGAACGCGGCGTAGGCGAGGATCCAGATCACCACCGCGACCCCCGCGGCGATCGCCGCCTGGGGCACCGTCACCAGCTCGAACGTGGTGGCGAGGCCGACCAGCAGGCCGATCGAGATCGCGATGATCAGTGGCACCGGCTTCATCGCGACTCCAGGCGTGCCATCGCCGACTCGTATAGCGCATCGTCGACGACGATCGACGGCGTGCCGCGGATCGTTTTGCCCCGAAACGACGCGCACAGGTTGAGCGCCGCGATCGGCTCGCGATGGCGCGTGCGCAGCAGGTCGGGCAGCGCGCCGGTGTCCGCGAGCTCGCGCAGCACGTGCGGGCTGGTCAGGCCGATCGCCTCGTACTTCGGCAACGTCACCAGGCGATCGAGCCCGGTGAGGAACCGCGTGCCGAGGGCGAGGGAGTCGAGCGCGCCGCTCGCGGCATCGATGATCTGCATGCAGGAGTCGCGATAGCAGGCGAGGAGCGAGCTCGCCGCGGTGAACGAGCACACGCAGTTGTTGACGCGGTCCTCCGCGATCCCGGGCTCGATCCAGACTTCGCGACACAAATAATGCTCGCGGGCGTCGGGCAGGCGCAGGGCGCCGAACACGAAGACGTCCGCGTCCACCCACACCGCGCGATCGGCCCCCTCGACGAGCGCCGCGGCGATCGCGTGTAGGCGTCCGAGATCGGCAAGCATCTGAGGCAGATGCCCGGCGCGGAGGCGGAGGCGCGCGGGCAGGGGATCGAACAGCTCGTCACCGAGGAACCGGTAGGTGAAGCCGCACTCCGCCGCCCATGCCCGCACCGACGCGAGGCATCGCGCCAGCCACGGTGGGACGTCGTGGGTGCGGTAGGACTGGATGACGATAGTGGTGCCCATGCGCGCGGACGCCGTATGATGGACTCGTGCGCCAGATGAGGTCCATAGCTCGCCTGCTATGGACGGCGTCTGCCCTCACCGCCTGCGGCCGCTTCAACTTCGAGCCGTTCGAGCTCAGCGGTCAGGCGATCGTGCCGGCGCAGCTCGAGCTCGGCGCGCGGTGTGGCGCCACCACCGGGACCACCGGGACGATCGAGATCGAGAACGCCGGCGACGCCGAGCTCGAGGTGTTCTCCGCCGCGGCGACGAGCGGCTTCGTCGTGCTGACGCCGACGCCGATCGTGATCGCACCCGGCGCCCGCGCGAACCTCGACATCCAGGCTCCCGCCGCCGTGGTGGGCACCGACATCCCGGGCACGCTGAAGGCCGGCGTGCTGACGCTGACGCTGAACGACGGGCTCGCCACCGTCGATCTGACCGCGACCGTGACGGGCGCCGAGCTCGCGGTGACCAGCGCGTCGATGCCGGGGATGCCGCTGGTCCTCGATCTCCAGGGCACGAGTGGCCTCTGCCCGAGCGTGATCGGCGGGATCGTCGAGAACACGGGTGGCGGGATCGCCGTCCTCACGCTGTCCGCGAGCTCGGGGTTCGCGATCAGCGGGTTCTCCGGCGGCACGCTCGCCGAGAGCGAGAGCAGCAGCTTCTCGGTCCGCGCGATCACCAACGGCTCGTGCTCCGGTGTCGGGACGATCTCGTACACCGCGACCGGCGACGTCTGCGCGACGACACCGACGGTGCTGGCCGCGACGTTTGTGATCACCGGGTCGTCGACCTGCCTGTGCAGCTGACTATGCTGGGGCATGCCCCGTTGCATCGTGCTCGTTCCTTACCTGACTCATATCGAACCGGGGTGTGAGCGCGGGCTGCGGGAGCTCGAGAAGCGCGGCCTCGAGGTCCGCCGGTATCCGGCGAGTGCGGCGATCGATCGCACGCGCTCCGAGATGGCGACCACGGTGCTGGCCGAGGGCTGGGACGAGATCATGTGGATCGACTCCGACATCGTGTTCGAGGCGGACGATGTCGCTCGCCTGCGCTCGCACGAGCTGCCGTTCGTCGCCGGGGTCTACGCGAAGCGCGGGGTCGGCGGGCTCGCGTGTCACCTCGAGGCCCTTGCGACGGAGCTGCGCGTCGGTGATGGTGGTGGCCTCGTCCCCGTGCGGTACGTCGGGATGGGCTTCGTGCTCGCGCGTCGCCAGGTGTTCGACGACGTCGCGACCACGTTCGCGCTGCCGCGCTGCAACACCGCGTTCAGCGCACCGGTGGTGCCGTACTTCTTGCCGATGGTGATCGAGGACGCGCGGACCGCCGGCGGCTACTGGTACCTCGGCGAGGACTACGCGTTCTGCGAGCGAGCGCGGCGGGCGGGGCACGCGATCGTCGTCGATTCGACGATCCGCCTCGGTCACATCGGCGCGTACGTCTACGGCTGGGAAGATGCCGCGCAGACCGTGCCGCGTGTGGCGGGCGCCGTGTTCACGATCCAGCGCTAACAAAAAAACGCCGCCCGAAGGCGGCGTCTCGGTCACGCGCGGCGCGACCAGAACCATTCGCTCGCTGCTTACATGCGCGAGCCGTAGAACTTCGCGGGCGCGAGCGGGGCCGGGGTGCCGGCGTAGCTCAGCTCGCCGGTGTACGAGCCGGTCTGGATGTCGTCCATCTTGCCGTCCGCGTTCTTGTCGACCGCGCGGGCCGTGCCCGTGAGGTTGAACTGGAGCGCCGCGGCGTCCATGTTGTCGAGCGCCTTGTAGAGCGCGTTGCCGGCCGCGGTGAGACCGCTGTTGCACGCCGACTCGAACGTCGACGGCGAGCCGATGTCGATCGCCTCGTAGACGTACTGGCCAACCGCCTGGCAGTTGACGAGGTTGTGGAGGACGTCGCCCAGGTTCGAGGCCGACGGGTCGAACATCGGGATCAGCGCGTTGTCGATCGCGAGGCGCAGGACCTGGCCGTACTTCATCGGCACCATGTGCTGGCTGACCGAGAGCTGGCCGCCCGCTGCCATCGTGACCTGGAGGTTCTCCACCCGGGTCGGCTCGATGTTGTAGTCGGCGAACGGGAAGTCCATGTCGACGTTGTCGACCTTGAAGTGGAGGCCGTCGACCGTCTTGACGGCCTTGCCGCTGGTGTCGATCACGAGGACCTCGGTGGTGCCGAAGTTCTTGGTGATCTGACCGAAGCCGTCACCGAGCTCGACCAGCTTCGACAGGAAGTCGGGCGCGATGTCGAACAGGCGGTCGTTGAGGTAGCCGGAGACGAACGCCGTCGAGTTGGCGAGGAAGTTCTTCACCGAGCCATCCGGCAGCGCCTTGATCAGCTCGTCGAGGATGAACTTGGTCGGGTCATCCGGGTCGTCCGTCGCGCTGATGAAGTAGTTCGCGATGGTGCCCGGGGTGCCCGGGGCGTTGGTCGCGATGTCGAAGGTGCTGTTCACGCGGAACGAGCCATCGATGCTCTTGGGCGGCGGCGAGTCCGGGTCCGACGGGTCGTTCGGGTCCGAGGGGTCGCTCGGGTCGTCGGGGCCCTGCGCGTCGGCAGCGCAACCGGTGGTGGCCACGAGGCCGAGAAGGAAGGTCATCGAGAGGTTGCGCATGGTCATCATCGTCATTTTCTCCGTCGAGGATTGGTGACCAACCACTGTGCAGCGCATGTGCCACGCGAGATCGGCGAGGCCGCCCGTGATCGATCAACGCGTTAGCGGATCGACTTCGCCGAACCGGCAACTACGCTAGTCGGGCTCGCGAGATTCCGTGGAGACGGTTAACCACGATCGATTTCGCGACAGCCCGAAACGACGAATGGCGCGGTTCGGGAGGTCCCGAACCGCGCCGAAAATAAAACCGGCCGGGCAGAATTGCCCGGCCGGCCAGCCATCCTCGACGAGCTCACCCTCGTCGAAAAACCATTACATGCGCGTTCCGAAGAACGTCGCGCCCGCGAGCGGGGCCGGGTTGCCGGCGTAGCTCGCCGTGCCAGCCCATGCACCGGTCTGGATCTTGTCGATCGCGCCGTTCTGGTCGGTGTCGAGCGCCTTCGCGGTGCCCTCGATGCCGAGGTCGAGCGCCGAGCTATCGAGGCTCGCGATCTTCGAGTAGATGAGGTCCGCCGCCTTCTGCAGGCCGAGGTTGCAGCCCGCCGCGAACGGTCCCGCGCCGAGGCTGAAGCCCGTGGCGTCGGCAACGGCTTCGTTGACGATCTCGCCGACGACCTGGCAGTCGATCTGGTGCTGCATCAGCTGGCCGAGGTTCGCGGCCGTCGGGTCGAGCGAGGGGATGATCGCCGCGTCGAGGCCGATGCGGAGGACGCTGCCGTACTGGATGCCGACCGTGTGCTGCGCGAGCGTCAGCTTGCCCGAGCTCTCGACCTGGAGGCCGACGCCGGGGACGGCGACCGGCGCGACGCCGTAGTCGGCGAACGGGTAGTCGGACTCGACGCCGTCGATCTTGAAGCGAGCGCCCGTGACGGTGTGGTTCGCGAGCCAGTTGCCCTCGGCGCCATTGACCTCGAGGGTCTCGTTGAGGCCGAAGTTCTTGGCGATCTGACCGAAGTCGTCACCGACCGCGATGATGGTCGAGACGAAGTCCGGGGCGAAGTCGAGCAGGCGGTCGTTGAGGTAACCCGCGACGAACGGCTTCGCGCCCTGGAGCGCGGTCTTGATGAAGCCGCTGGTGTTCTCGATGATCTTGTCGAGGATGAAGTTCGTCGGGTCGTCCGGATCATCCGTCATCGAGATGAACGTGTTGGTGATGTCACCGACCGTGCCGGGGGCGTTGGTCGCGAGATCGAAGTTCGACTTGATCTGGTACTTGCCCGAGAGGTCGACGTCGTCCGGCAGCGGCGGATCGACCGGGTCCGACGGGTCGGACGGGTCGGAAGGATCTTGGTTGGTGGGGGCGTCAGCAGCGCAACCGGCGAGGGCAGAGGCGCTGATCGAGAGGGCGAAAGCAAACTTGGTGAGGTTCTTCATCTGGATGGCTCCGGCTCGGGTGATGACGAACCATTGTGCGAAGGGTGTGCCGGCGATCCAGGCACGTCAGGATGCACACTTGGAGCACCGCTGGCGGATCCGCTTGCCAGCGACTCTCGTTTTCCGTGGAGTCGGCTGGCCCCGATACCCCCCGGATTTCCAGTGGCTACACGAGTAGTTACCTGAGGCCTTTTGTGGGCAGCGGGATCTACACCGTGAAGTAGAACGTCGCGCCTTCGCCCTTCACGCCATCGGCCCAGACCCGGCCACCATGCCGCGCGATCACGCGCTGGACGACCGCGAGGCCGATGCCGGTGCCCTCGAAGTCAGCCGCCGTGTGGAGGCGCTGGAACGGTCGGAACAGCTTCTCTGCCCCCGTCATGGCGAAGCCGACGCCGTTGTCGCGCACGAAGTAGGCGGTGCGCTGCTCGTGGTCGGTGGTGCCGAACTCGATCCGTGCCTCGGGCCGGTCGCGGGTGAACTTCCACGCGTTGCTCATCAGCTGTTCCAGCGCGCTGCGGAGCAGGTCGGCATCGGCGTCGGCCCTCACGCCGGGCGCGATCACCAACTCGACCATGCGCTCCGCGTGCCGCGCCTCCAGCTCGGTGCCGATCGCCTGCACGATCGCGGTGAGGTCGACCGGCGCGCGATGGAGCTCCCCGGCCGCCACGCGAGCGAGGCGCATCATGTCGGAGATCATCGCGTCCATCCGCTTGGTCGCCGCGACGATCCGCTCGATGTGCGCCACGCCGGTGTCATCGAGCAGCGGCCCGTAGTCCTCGGCGATGATCGAGGCAAAGCCGCTGATCGCACGCAGCGGCGCGCGCAGGTCGTGCGACACCGAGTAGCTGAAGGACTCGAGCTCGCGGTTCGCGCGCTGCAGCTGCTCGGTCATCGCGTGGAGGGCCTCGGCATGCTCGCGGCGATGCGCGTCCTCGAACCGGAGCAGTGCCTGGATGCGCGCCACGAGCAGGCCGTCGTCCGCAGCGTTGGCGATGACGTCATCCGCCCCCTGCGCGAGCCCCGCGATGACCGCGCGCCGATCCTCGACGGTGGAAACCAGCACCACGGGCAGCGCCGCGGTGCGCGGGTCGGTGCGGATCTCTCCGAGCAACGCGAGGCCCTCCTCGCCAGCGGGGAGGATCGCGCACGCGATCGGATTCGCTGCGAGCGCGGCGCGCCCCTCCGCGAGGGTGCCGGCCTCCACGGCCTGGAAGCCGGCGCGCGCGAGGACCTCGACGAGATCCCGCCGGACGGCGACGCGGTCATCGACGATGAGGATCTTCATCGCAGTCGCCCCAGCCTATCCCGACCACGGCTTCGAAACCTGGCTGTTAGATGTACTTCCAGCCACCTTCAGTGGTGGCTGTGACAGGGAGCTCGGTGAGCGAGACCGAGGCTTCGGCGTCGGTCGGTCGGGAAGCGCATCAGCAGCGCGTGATGCTGGGCCCGCAACGCGCCGTCAGTAGCCGCAGGTCTGGCCCTTGTTCTGCTCCTCGAGCCAGGTCTTCAGCGGCGCGAAGTACTCGAGGATCGCGGTCGCGTCCATGTCGCGCGAGCCGGTGAGATCGAACAGGATGTCCTGCCACGGCTTGCTCGCGCCGGCCTGCAGCATCTTCCAGAACGCCGCGCCCGCCTCCTTGTTCTTGTAGATCGAGCACTCGTGGAGCGGCCCGGTGAAGCCGGCCTTCTTGCACAGCGCGCGGTGGAACTGGAACTGGAGCACGCGCGCGAGGAAGTAGCGCGTGTACGCGACGTTCGCCGGCACGTGGTACTTCGCGCCCGGATCGAAGTCCGTCGCCGCGCGCTCGACGGGCGGAGTCACGCCCTGGTACTTCGCGCGCAGATCCCACCAGTGCTTGTTGTAGTCGGCGGGCTTCACCTTGCCGGCGTAGACGTCCCAGCGCCACTTGTCGATCACCAGGCCGAACGGCAGGAACGCGATGCGCTCGAGCGCGGACAGCATCTGGCCGTTGATCGTCGCCTTCTCGTTCTTGACGACCGTCTTGAGGAGGCCGCGCTCCTTGTAGTAGTCGGGCGTCGCCGACAGCACGATGGTGTCGCCGATCGCCTCGTGGAAGCCATCGTTCGCGCCGGCCTGGAACAGCATCGGCAGCTGGTAGTACGCGGCGAAGTAGTAGTTGTGCCCGAGCTCGTGATGGATCACCTCGAGCTCTTCCTGCGTCTTCTGGATACACATCTTGATCCGCAGGTCGTTCGCGAACGTGACGTCCCAGGCCGACGCGTGGCAGATCGCTTCCTTGCCCTTCGGCTTGTCGAACATCGAGCGCTCCCAGAACGTGGCCGGGAGCTCGGGCATCCCGAGCGACGTGTAGAACTGCTCGGCGAACTTCACCATCTTCTTCGAGTCGTTCATGGTCTTGACGATCGTCGGCGTGACGTCGATCGAGGCCTGACCGGGGAACGGCTCGAGCTCCTTGTAGAGATAGGTCCACGTCTGCGCCCACATGTTGCCGGTGAGGTGCGCCTTGATCGCGCCCGTCTTCGGCTGGACCTTGTCGCCGTACATCTTGTTGAGCTTGCGGCGCGTGTAGCAGTGCAGCTGGTCGTACAGCGGCTTCATCTGCCCCCACAGCCGATCGGTCTCGGCCTCGAACTTGTCGGCGGGCATGTCGTAGCCGCTCTTCCACATGTTCGCGACGTCGGTGAAGCCGACGCCCTTCGCGCCCGCATTCGCGAGCGGGACGAACTTGCCGAACAGATCGCGCTCCGCGCGGCCGACCGAGTCGTGCCACGCGGTCCAGATGCCGAGCAGCTCCTCGGGCTTGCGGCTCTTCTGCATCGCGGCCGAGGCCTTGTCGATGTCGAGGCACGCCTTGCCCTTCACGCACGCCTTGCCCTTGCCGTAGATCGACGACATCTCGGCGCCGATCTTCGCGAGCTGGTCGGCAGCAGCCGGATCATCCGGCGCGGGCTGACCGGCGAACTTGAGCAGCTCGAGCTGGCGGCGCGTCGCGGGGTCGAGCTTCGCGAGGATCGGATCGAACTTCCGCGCGGCCTTGATCTGCTTGGTCAGGAACTTCGCCTGCTCGGCGCCGGTCTTCGCGGCCACGTCCTCGTGCGCCGGGGTGATGTCCGTCTCGTTGGCCCACGCCGCGAGCGAGGCGTCGACGGCGACCTTGCGATAGGCCGCGTCGGTGTCGACGACGAACTGCTTCGCCTCGGCGATCAGCGCGTCGTCGTTGCTCTGCGGCGGCATCGGTGCCGGCGTAGGAGCGGCGACGTCACTGCCACCGCTCGGCGGCGGGGCGGGCATCGTGTCGGGGGCCTTGGGGCCGCCACAGGCAACTGCGGCGAGAGCGAGAACCAGCGGAGTCTTCAACACGCCCGGACTCTACGCCTCGGCGGCCGCGCGACGTCAAGTGTCGCGAGGGAGCGAGTTCACGGCTCGAGAGGCACGCCGTCCTCGGACGGTTTCGGAGGGGGCGGCTCGTTGCCGATCGGCTTGGCCCCGCCCGGCGTACTGATCCCGCGCTCGTCGAGCAGGCGGCGCGCCTTCTCGGCCTGCGGCGGATCGAGCAGCGCGAACGCCTTGTCGAGCGCGTCCTTGTCGTTCGCCTTCTTCGCGGCGTGCAGCTTCGCGGCATCGGGCGTGGTCTTGATCTGCGCGCCCGGCGCGTTGTTGTGGCGAGGAGGCGGCTTGTCCTTCTCGCCGTGCTCCTCGTCGGGTCGCTCGATCGTGCGGAGCTGGGTATCGATCACGTCGTTGCGCGCCGCGAGGCTGGCATCGATCTGCTTGAGCTTGTCGAGCTGCTCGGCGCGGAGGTCGAGCTGCTTCGCGCTGTCGACCAGATATCCGACGGCGGTGCCGGAGGCGGGGGGCAACGGCGGCAGCTCGCCTTCCGCCGGGGACATCACCGGTGGATCCTTCTTGCAGGCAGCGAGGGAGAGGAGCGCGAACAACACGAGGCGCAGCACGCCGGCACAATAGCGCGGCTCCGGCGGGGCTGCGATGTGATTTAGGTCTTGCCGACCATCAGCCAGCGACTCGGTCACCGCAGGTGCGACTGCCGTTCCTTCGACTTGCCTCGCACGAGGCCGATCACGAGCGGCACACCCGTGGTCAGCACGGAGATCGCGGTGCCGATCGCCGGATTCGCCTTGTACTGTGCGGCCACCGCACGGAGGAAGTCGCCGGCCGCCTGCTCGGTAGACAGCGCCAGGACGAACGTGCCGATCGCGAAGCCGACGGTGAGTGACAGGACGGCACCGAGCACGAGGGGCAGGCGCTGCATCGGGAACGCGATCACGCGGAGCACCGGCACGAGTAGGGACGTCGCGGCCATGTAGAACGGGAAGATCATGCCGACCGAGAACATCGCGAACCACATCGCGCGCTGCGCCTGCGGGAACGCCTCGGGCGGGGTGGGATCGAGCGGGCCGATCGAGATGTTCCAGGTCTGGAGCGGGATCAGCACGACGTAGATGAAGCCGAAGGTGAGGGCGAGCTTGACCGGCTTGCTGCGGATCGACATCCACTTCGGGAGCCCGGTGGTCTGCTCGCCGTAGTCGAGCCGGGACTCGAAGTAGCCGGACAGGACGAGCAGCGGGAACTGCGTGGCCATCACGATGGGCGCGACGACATCGGGGAGCTTCGCGGCGAGCGTGTCGAAGCGCGTGGCGATCGCGAGGAGATGGATGACCGCCGCGAGCACGAAGTAGGGCGCGAGGGTCTCGGGACGGAGCTTCGTCACGCCACCACCATATCGCCTGGCGGATCACGCTTGGCGGATCGCGCAGGCACTTCGATGCTTGACATAGTTCGTTCGACGAACTATCTATATGAACATGCCGCGACAGCACCAGCGCGAGCTCGCCAACCTGCGAGCGTGGGTCCTTCCTGCCGTCGCCGCGGCCGAGCGAGTCGCCACGGCCACCCTCGAGCAGGAGCTCGCCGCGCTCGGCATCACGCTCGCTCAGTTCCGGGTCGTCGGTGCGCTGCTCGGGGAGACCGAGGGCATCTCCCAGCGAGCGCTCGCGGCGCGTCTCGGCATCGAGGCCCCCACGCTGTCGGTGACGATCACCAAGCTCGAGTCCGCGGGGGTGGTGGAGCGCGTCGCGGATCCCGACGATGGCCGCGCGTGGCGCGTGCGCATCGCCGGCAGCAGCTCACTGGGCGACGTCATGAAGATCATCCGATCCGTCGAGAGCCGCGCGACCCGCGACATCCCGCTCGCGGATCTCGAGACCACGAAGCGCGTGCTCGCGCAGCTCAAAGCCAACCTGGAGGAACCATGAAGACTCGAATCCTGGCCGTGCTCGTCGTCGCCGTCGCGGGGGCCTGTAGCCCGACGCTCCCGCCCATGCCCACCACCGTCGCCGCGCCCGATCGCGCGGACCTCGTCTTGGTGTGGGTCGGACGAGGAGAGGCGCAGCGCTGGCGCGATGGCCGATGGCAACGCGATCCGTCGTACGACTACGAGTTCAGCGTCGTGCAGCGCCGCTATCCGGATCGCTGGGAGTCGATCAAGTCGATGCACCGGCGCCATCCGTCCTACGATGGCAAGGCGGGCGCGCGCGACCAGAGCTACTTCTTCCGGCTCGGGCTCGCACCGGCCCCGGACGGCGTCGCGCTGGCGGTCGCGTCGAACCTCGGCAACGGGACGGGGCGGACGGATCGCGAGTTCCGCGAGGCCACGCTCGAGATCACGCCGTCGCAGCGCGGGCGCTTCGTGCCGTACGACCGCTTCACGCTGACCCAGCGCTACGGGTATGCCGAAGGCCGCCTCGACGAGGTCGTCGAGTTGACCGATGCCGGCGCGCCGTTCATGAGGAACGAGGAGCACGCGGTGCTGTTCGGGAGCCAGCAGTTCACCGAGGCGCCGACCCGGTTCGCGATCAAGGATTGATCAGAACAGAAAACTCTCGAAGCGGAGTCGCGACGGGTCGAGCTGGTCCAGCCACGTCCTGACGTCGGCCATGAATCCCTCGGGACCGCAGACGAACACGGTCGCGCGATCCAGCAGCGCGTGACCGTCGAAGTCTGCCGCGCCGAGCCGCCGGCGATGGACCTCGCGCAGCCCGGGGACCTCGGCGTCGGAGGTCGAGTCGAAGATCCGCACCCGGACGTCGGTCAGCTCTCGGATCAACGCGACGTCGTCTCCCCGGCACGCATACACCAGCTCGATCTCGGGCAGCGGCTGGCCGGACTCGCGAAGCGCCCGGTACATCGCCAGGAACGGCGTGATGCCGACCCCGCCCGCCACCCACAACATGGGTGGCACGGCACGGCCGGGCTCGAAGCAGGTGAACGTGCCGCCGACGCCCAGCAACTCCACCTCGATCGAGGGTGCGGACAACGCGTGCAGGTACGACGAGACGACACCCGCCTTCTTGACGGTGATCGAGATCCGACGACGGTCGCGGGACAGCCTCGAGACCGTGAAGGTCCTGACGTGGTCGTCGTTCAACGATCGGGGATCGAGATCGTTCATGTGCCGGTACTCGCGCCTCACCAGCTTGGAGAAGTCGAAGATCGCGTGCCCGCCCGGCACGAGCTCCACCGGCGCGGGAAGCGCGAACGTGAAGGTCGAGATCAGGCGGGACTCCGGCACGATGTCGACCAGCGTCGCCGTCATCGCGACCGGCTGCGGATCACCGGGCACCTCGGAGGCGAGCACCCTCGCCTTGGGATTGTAGGGAGACAGCTGCTCGAGCCCGACGAGCTCGAGATCGAGCGCCCCGCTGGTGACGACGGCCTCGTCGATCGAGATCAGCGTGACCAGGGTGGCCCCGGGCATCAGGCGTTCGGCCGCGTCGTCGTAGAGGTTTCGCGCGCGCCCGGTGACCTGCAGCAGCGCGCCCGAGCGGAAGTCGGGCACGGCCACGCCGATCACCGGATCGGTCTCGACGTTGCCGAGCGACTGGTAGCGATTGCCGGAGTAGTCCGGGAGCACGAGGTGCGAACCCTGATCGTCCTCGAAGTAGCGGAGGAACCCCGGTGGTCCGCCCCGATGGTTGAAGCCCATGTCGGACTCGCGCGGATCGCTGTCGACGTGTCGGGTGGCGATGAAGATGGTGCTCGCCTGCTGCACGATCTCGCGTGCGAGCGGCGGCAAGCGGCTCCCGAGCGCGGTGGTGTGCGGGCTTCGCTCGGTCGGGCGCAGCTCCCTGACGGTGATGTACTTCGGACAGTTTCCCATGTGCTCGTTCGTCCGCAGCGTGAGCGTCAGCGTCCGCCCGTCGAGCGTCGCCGCGTCGACCGAGCCGGCGAGCTTGATGCGCGAGCGGCTCGTGAAGTCGATCGCGACGCCCGCAAACGGCCGCGCGCCCGGCGAGCACACGACCCGCACGAACGGATCGTCGGGGTTCACCGTGGCCGCGATCCGCAGCAGCTCGCTGGTCAGCGCGGTGGTTTCGGGATTGCACAGCACGGTGGCCCATGGCCTGCCGCTGGCGTCGGTGACGCCGATGGGGAAGTAGCGCAGGCGTTGGTAGTAGTCGACGTGCTGCCGCGACATCTCGTCGCGAATCACGCCGGCGATCATCGAGGTCAGCTGCGCAGGGGTCTGCCGTCGCGCCTGAACCCGCAACTCGCCCTCGTGCTGGCGATGAGTCTTGTGGATCATGGGGCGAGCTTGGTCTTCGCGATCGCCGCCATGCCCTTGGCCTTCGTGAACAGCGGGCTCTTCGCGAAGTGCTGCTCGAACACGGCGAACACCTTGAGCGAGCTCGCCCACGCCTCGCCCTTCTCGAAGCACACCATCGCGTTGTAGAGCGCCATGTCGCTGTCGCGCGCGAGCGGATCGACGTTGTACTGCTCGATGAAGGTCTTGCCGCACTCGACGGCCTTGGCGGGGATGCCCTCGGCGTCGAGGGCCATCGCACGCTTCGCGAGCGCGGTGCGCTTGATGGTGACGAGCATCTCGCGCAGCTGATCCTTGCCGGTGAGGAACCCCGCGTTCGCGAGCAGCTGGTCGGTGAACGTGATCATGTCCGCGAACCGCCCGAGGCGGTTGAACGAATCGAGGGTGTACTGCACGGCGTACTCGGCGACGTCGGCATCGATATGTTGCTTGACGATCTCGCGAAACATCGCGATGGCCTCGTCGAGGCGGTTGTGGCGGCGGTAGATGTTCGCCTTGAGGAACTTGAGGTCGGGGACGTCCGGATCGTTCGGATCCTGGATCCTCGCGATGTAGAGATCGAACGCGTCGATCATCCTCGTCTCCTTCGCGGACAACGGCGTGACGGCGTCCGTGGTGCCCACCACCTCGGGCGCCTTGACCTTGACGTCGGCGGTCGCGAGCGTGTTCTTCCACGCGAGCAGGGCGGCGTAGAGCGCCTCCTTCTCGAGCGCGGCTCCCAGCTTGCCGGTGCGCACGGCCGTGGTGAAGGCGACGGCGGCGGTCTCCCACGCGGCCTCGGTCTTGAGCGCCTCGGCACGCGTCCAGGCCTGCTCGGCGAGGAAGAAGCTGTGCTGGGGGGACGAGGGCGCCTCCGCACCCGCCACGGCGATCGGCGTGCGCGTCGTTCGCCGCGGCGTGCGCGTGGCCGGTTTGGCCGGCGCGGGGGCGCGGCCGTAGCAGATCGCGACGTTGTCGCCATCGCGGCGAGCTTGCAAGCCCGCGGGACACGCGCAGCCGACGCCTGGCTTGGTCGTGCCGGGTTTGCACCGGTAGTCACTCGGCGGCGCCGCGTGCGCGAGACCGCCGAAGCCGACGAGGAGCAGGACCCAGCTACGCAGCATGCCGGGCAGGGTAGCGCGTTCGCGGCTCGATCAGCGCGCGGGCTCCGGTCGCCGACGCAGCGCGAACATCACGAAGCCACCGAACGTGAACCAGCCCGGCACCGACGAGCTGCCCGCATCGCAGCAGCCCGAGGCGGCCGCGCGATCCGGTGCTCCGGTGCAGTCGTTAGATGGCCACTCGTGCAATCGTCGCTGCCGTCGGCATCGCATCGGTGATCCGGGGCTCGAAACGTCGCGGATTTCCCGGACGTACATCCGCCGACCGTTAGGAAATCTCGGCGACTTCGAACGATTCCGTAGCGAATCCGCCGGCGTGCTCCGTTAGGAGACGAGGTGCGTCGCTATCAGCGGATCTCGCAGGGTTACTGGACGAGCACGATCGCGGAGCGCGGCTCGAGCGTCACCGGAGCGCGAACGGCCTCGCCGGTGAGTGCATTCGTGTAGTCGCCGGTCGGCAGGTTGAGCGCCGGCTGCGAGGCATCGCCGCGGTTGAGCGCGACGAACACCGTGTCACCCGGGTCGGTCATCTTGTAGACGAGCACGTCCTGCGAGACGCCGAGCTGTTGGCGGACACCGCGGCGCGTGGACGGGTGCTCCGCGCGCATCTTCGCGAGCGCGGCGATCTGATCGCGCAGCGCGAGCTGCGGTGCGAGGTAGTTGTCCCACTGCATCGCGTGGCGGTTGTCGGGATCGCCGGCGCCGTGCATGCCGAACTCGTCGCCGTAGTAGATCATCGGGATACCGGGGCTGGTGAACAGCAGCGCGTACGCGACCGCGAGCCGCTGATACGGGCTCGCCGATTGCGGCGCCCCGGGGCGGTTGGTCCACGCGCGATCCTTGCCGCCATCCCACGCGCCGAACAGCGGGGTGTCCTCGGCCATGTGCACCACGCGCGGGACGTCGTGGTTGCCGATGAAGGTCGACATCACCGAGCCGGCGCCGTAGAAGCCGTCGTTCGACGACAGGAAGCCGGCGAGGTCGTTCATCGAGCCATCGCGGCGGAGCAGGGTGGAGAGGATCTGGCCGCGCAGCGGGAAGTCGAACTGCCCGTCGAGCATCGAGTCGGGGTTGACGTACGACTTGATGAGGTCGCGGCTGCCGTCGAAGGTCTCGCCGACCATGTAGAAGCGCTGATCCCACGCGACCTCGGCGTTGACGCGGGCGCGGACGTCGGTCAGCCACGAGGTCTCGATGTGCTTGACCGCATCGAGGCGGAAGCCATCGACCCCGAGGCGCTTGGCCCAGCGGAGCGCGTTCTCGACGGAGTAGCGGCGCGCGTCACCGTTCTGGAAGTTGAAGTCGGGGAGGAACGGATCGAACCAGCACTTGATGCGGTCGTTGTCCCAGTTGCAGCCGCCGCCGCAGACGCAGTTGCCGCCGAAGCCGTTGTCGTTGGGCCAGAACCAGTCGGGGTGCTGCGCGTAGACCGGCGACTGCGTGTGCACGTGGTTCATCACGTAGTCGATCAGGACCTGGATGCCGTGCGCGTGCGCGGCGTCGACGACGGCCTTGAGCTCGGCCTCGGTGCCGAGCTTGCTCTCGGACGCCTCGAGATCGGCGGGCCAGTAGCCGTGATAGCCGGAGTACGCGTGGCCGTCGGAGCCCGGGTTCGCGTTGTTCGCGTTGTCGATCGGCGAGGTCAACCACAGCGTGTTGATGCCGAGCTCGTCGAAGTAGCCGTCGTCGATCTTCTGGCGGAGGCCGACGAAGTCGCCGCCCTGGTACTGACCGGGCAGCTCGACGCCGTTGATCGGATCGTCGTTGCTCTCGTCGCCGTTCGAGAACCGATCGATCATCACGAAGTACATGATCGAGTCGCGCCAGTCGATCGCGGCGCGCGGCGGGCAGGCATCGCACGCGGCGCGCACGACGCTGTTGAACTGACCGAAGCCGTCGGGCGTCTTGCGCGGGTTCTCGGGGTCGGCGATCCAGTTGCCGTCGACCACCAGCTTGTAGACGATCACCTGCTTGTTGGTGACCGGCAGCGTGACCTCGAAGTGATCACCGGTCCGGGTCAGCGGCAGGCCGACCGTCCAGCCATCCGCGGCGAAGTCACCGCGCAGGATGACCTCGCTGGCGTTGCCCTTGAAGCTGATCGTCACGCTACAGGACGGCACCGCCTCGCAGGTCTCGGGATCGATGGGTCCCCCATCGCCGGGCACGTCGTCATCGCCACCCGGGTGCTGCTCGGAAGGGCAGCCGGCAAGGAGGGCGACGGCGAGGACAGCAAGGCAACGCATTGGACGTGAGAGCATCAAGGGCTGTGCCACGCGCAGGAGAAGCCAACGCGTGAATTTGATCCAGCGAATTCGACGGTTGGACGTGCTGCCAGGATTGGTCAACGAGCCGTCGTTGCGAAGCGCAACGCACGTTTAGTAAACACTCGCCGCGATGCGTAGGCTGGTGCTCTTGTTGATCGTGGCGTTTGCCGCCCCCGCATGGGCCGGCGACTTTGTCCCTCGTCAAGCCAAGGCGCCGGCGGCTGCACCGATCATCTCGGGACGTATCCCGGCCGCGAAGCCGGCCCCGCGGCGCGCAAAACCGGTACGCAAGGTCACCAGGACGGCCTCCAAGCCGAAACAGAAGCGGCACCACGAGGCGTGGAAGCGACCGATGCCGTGAGCGACGTGCCGTCGTTGTGGATCGCAACGCCACGGTGACGGTGTCGCTTTAGATCGCGAAGTTGTGCGGTTGCGATGCGGGCATGCTTCGTGCTCGTGTGCGCCCAAATGCGGTCCGCGCTTGCGATGACGTTGGTGCTTGCGGGCACCCAACACGCCGTCGCCCAACCGGATGCCGACAAGGCACCTGAACCTCAGGACCCGCAGCCCCCTACCGTGGTCGAGCCTCCGCCCGAGCCA
>Ga0075163_10005164_pt1 | contig 17453 bp, 10 predicted proteins | sample JI1023141ADNA_FD_71478 | JGI IMG/M metagenome (GOLD analysis project Ga0075163, IMG submission 71478) | Wastewater effluent complex algal communities from Wisconsin, to seasonally profile nutrient transformation and Carbon sequestration -... | ecosystem: Engineered > WWTP > Effluent > Algae...
CAGGGCATTGTACTCATGGTTGCCCATCAGCGCCACGGCGCTCCCGGCCTCCACCATGCCGCGCACGATGGCCAGCGTCTCCCTGATCCGCGGGCCGCGGTCGATTGTCGCCCAGGAAGATCACCCTGCGCTGCGGGTGGCCGTAGCTGCCGCCCCGCCGGGTGTAGCCCAGCTTCGCCAACAAGGCCTCCAGCTCAGCGGCATGGCCGTGGATGTCGCCGATGAGGTCGAGGGAGGGAGGGACGGGAGGGACGGTGTTCATTGCCCAAACCTAAGGAAGGCCGGCGTCGAGCGGGGCCTGGATCGGCCCCTGCCCGCCTAAGGCCAGTTGGTCTTATGCACATGGGTAGTTCGAAGAACCTGTTGAGAAGTCGCAGCGATCAGATCTTGACAAAGCGGTAGGCGATCGATCTCTTTGAGGCATGAGCAAACGCCCTAGCCGAAGCCTGTTCGATGAGCAGGCAAAGCACCAGAAGCTGGAACAGATCAACGATGTGCTTCCCCGTCTATCGCGGATGGTGGATTGGGAGGCGTTCCGGCCTCAGTTGGATGGGGCCTTCCCGGTGCGTGACCCCAAGAAGGGAGGCCAACCACCATACGATCGGGTGATGATGTTCAAGATCATCGTGCTGCTGGAACTCTATGGTCTGAGCGCCGAGGCGATGGAATACCAGATCAACGACCGCGCCAGCTTCCAGCGCTTCCTGGGCTTGGAGCCACAGCATCAAGTGCCCGATGCCACCACCATCCGCTTGTTCGCTGAGCAACTCACAGCAGCCAAGGCCATGGAGCAGCTCTTCGCGGCCTACCACGCCCGGTTGACAGCTGCCCGGCTGGTGGTCAATGAGGGGAAGATCATTGATGCCAGCATGGTGCATGCACCCGTGCAGCACAACAGCCGCAGTGAGAAGGACGACTTGGACAACGGGGAGATCCCGGCCAACTGGTCAGCACGCAAGAAGGCCCAGAAGGATCTGGACGCCACCTGGACCAAGAAGCATGGCAAGAGCTACCATGGCTTCAAGAACCATGTGAAGGTGGATGCAGGCAGCAAGCTGATCGACCACTACGTGGTGACCACCGCATCGGTGGCCGACGGGGATATGGCTTGGCAACTGTTGGATGAGCGCGACCAAGGACAGGACCTTCATGCAGACAAGGGCTACGACTGGGAGAAGGTGAAGGACGGCATCGCACTGGCCGGGATGAACGACTGCGTGCTCAAGCAGGCAAGGCGCAACAATCCCTTGAGCGAACAGGACAAGCAGCGCAACAGCGAGTTGAGCCGCATACGCGCGCGCATCGAACATGTGTTCGGCAGCATGAACAAACAGCTGCATGGCCTCAGCGTACGGTGCATCGGCTTGGCCCGTGCCTCCTTCCGCGTGGGGCTCACCAATCTGACCTACAACATCCTGCGCTCCCTCTACCTTATACCCACATCATCCGTGGGGATCGTGTGACCTGTCGGGCCGGAAATGGCCTGTCAACAGCCCCCTAAGCCACCCCAAGAACCATGGCCCAACTCAACCCTGATGACCAACTTCGGCAAAACCGGTTCTTCGGACTACCCACATGGCATAGGCGTGTTCTTTCCATGAAGGCCGTCAAGTGCTTCAACGGTGCGATGAGGCATGGACCAACATGAGCCAAAAAATTGCCAGCGATGAAACTGACCCAGACGTGACTGAATTATTGCCGCGCTGAGCATAATTCTAGAGACCGTGAGAGACCCGTGTGAGAGTTTCTATAACCTTAATCACCTGAGAGATCAATACCCTGCCCAGTGTTCGCATCTCGAATGTGAGACCTTGCGCCGACCTTTTGCGCAACCGGGAACTGTTGAAGGCCGTTCCAGTTCGTATGCTGATCCGTTCCAAAGCAGTAACCTTTGTTGGGTAAATGCTATTATTGTACACTTGGTCAAGTCGGCGAACAGTTTACTCCAGTGGATCGAATACTACCTCCCTCCCACTGTAAGCTGGATAACCGAAGACCGAAAAGATCCCGGCCGAAGCTATTGCTGCGATGGCTTTCCCCACAGGCCGGAGTACTACTTGGCCTATTTCTGATCCTTGCCTCAGCTGGATCCGTCCTTGCCCAGCCCTGTGCGGTCACAATTGGAGGCGCAGCCAGCCAAACACTGAGCTGCGGAAGTACACTGAATGGAACAGCAAGTGGTGGCGCGCCTTACACATACGCTTGGAGCCCTGCGGCTGGTTTAAGCAATCCCGCTATTCCCAACCCTGTCGTCATCGCCAGTGGCACTTATACCCTGACCGTAACTGGCACCAACTGCACAGGCGCGGCAACGGATGTTGTCAATGTGACCATCACGCCCTCTACCACCCCCGATCTGTCCAGCAGCAATGCACCCGAATCGGAGTACAACGGCGCGCCCGCATTCACGATATGTGCACCAGGGGTGCAGAGCTTTGATTTCACTTTCAATGGTGCTGGTCCGAACATCCCCGGAGCTATCCATACTGTAAGCTGGGGGAATGGCAACAACTCAACCTACTCTACGTCAAACTGGAGTGCGACACAGACCTATTCGCTCGGCCTAAGCGAGGGTGTGTATACGATCACCGAACTGAACGGCTGCATATCGACCACGCCATTCTATGTTTTTGTCGGGGACGTGCCACTCGGTGGGCTAGCGGTCGTTACTCCTTCCATATGCACGGGCGGGGCCATTGATTTTTCCTGGTCCGGATATGTCACCAACCCGCCAGGCACGCTGTATATCATAGACTATGGAGACGGCAATATCGACACGTTGCCTCACCCGCCGCCGCCGATCATTCAACATATCTACACAGAGTCTTCGTGCAGTCAGCCCAACGGAGAGTACACTGCTGAATGGGAGATCAGTAATCCTTGTGATGAACGGACGGGGTCGATCAACCAGATCCGAGTTTCGGAGCAACCACTAGCGGACTTCTCGATCGCACCCAACGACACCATTTGTATCGGCACACCGGTCACACTGACAGACCTGAGCACCGGCCAACAAGCCCCACAATGCGCCGACCCGAATCACATCTGGACCATAAGCCCCGGCACCTACTCTCTGCTGAGCGGCACGCTGGGTTCCACGAACGGGTTCCCCGTCCTGCCGGGACAATGGACGAGCGGGTCTGATGCTCTGACCGTGCAGTTCAATGCCGCGGGAACATACACCATCAATGACATGGTGGGAAATGGTTGCGGAACGAACGATCTGAGCCTGACAATATGTGTGGAGGGCCCACCAGAGCCCAACTTCACCTTGAGCCCCTTGGTCGGTTGTTCACCTCTGGTCGTCAACAGCACCAACAATAGTGTCCTCAACGGGTGCGATGTGACACGCACTTGGGAGGCCACCCAGCTCACCCAAGGCTGTGCACCCCAACCGGGCAGCATCGCTTTCAATGCACAGGCCAATGCACCGCAATTCACCTTCACTGGGCAAGGCACTTACGAAGTGACGCTGACCTTGGAAAATACATGTGGTGAGTTTGAGCAGACGATCGCGCCCATCACCGTGAACGGGCCTCCGATCCTGGACCAGGCCACGCTTCCCATCATCTGTGCGGGACAGGGCTGCGTAACGCCAACGGCGGTCAGTCAGAACTGCAGTTCGCCGATCACGGCGTATGCCTGGACGTTCCCGGGTGGTGCGCCCGCCAATTCAAACCAACAGAGCCCCGGACAGGTGTGCTATTCCACGCCGGGGTCATATGCGGTAACCGCCAGCGCCACCAATGCATGCGGCACGGCAACGGATGTGGTGAACCTGGTGGTATCCACCTTGCCGATAGCGAATGCGGGGGCGGATGCCACGATATGTACCGGCAGCAGCACTACGTTGAACGGTTCGGCCTCAGGTGGAACCGCACCGTACGCCTTTTCGTGGACGCCTGCCGCGGGACTGAGCAACCCGGCCATCGCCACCCCCACAGCCAACCCTGGAATTACAACCACCTACACCCTCACGGTCACCGATGCGGGAGGTTGTATCGGGACCGATCAAGTGGTGGTCACCGTGAACACCCCTGCCACGGCGAGTGCGGGAGGACCTTATGCGGTCTGTGCCGGTTCGTCGGTTGCGATCACGGCTACTGCCAGTGGCGCCGGTAGCTGGACCGCACCGCCTGGGACCGGAACCTTCCTGAACGCCACCAACGCAGGGACCACCTTCACCCCGGCACCCGGCCAGTCGGGCAACAGCATCACCCTGACATGGACCACGACCGATCCTGATGGCCCGGGACCCTGCCCCGTGGTGAGCAGCACAGCAAGTGTGACGGTCAATCCACCAGCAACCGCAACGATCATTGGCACCTACACTGCCTGCAGCAATGCCCCGGTGAACATCGTGGCCACCACCAACAACAATGGAACATGGAGCACCAATGGCTCAGGAACGTTCGCCAACGCCTCCAGTGCCACCACCACCTACACGCCCGGGGCCAGTGAACCCAACAACCCGGTGACCATCACCTGGACCACCATCGACCCCGATGGCGCCGGACCCTGCACCTCGGCAACAGTAAGTACCACCATTGCAGTGAACCCCGCAGCCACGGCCAATGCTGGCGGACCTTACACCACCTGTGGCAACGGAGCCGTGAGCATCACCTCCTCGGGCAGCGGAGCAGGAGTTTGGAGCAGCACACCCGGAGCCGGAACATTCGCCAGCACCACCAACGCCACCACCACCTTCACACCGGCCAGTGCCACGCCCGGCACCATCAGTCTCACCTGGACCACGAACGACCCCGATGGGCCGGGACCCTGTGCGGCCGTATCGAATTCCGCCACGTTGACCGTGAACGCACCGGCCACAGCTGCCACAACAGGACCTTACACAGCCTGCAGCAATGCGCCGGTGACGATCGCTGCCACCACCAACAGCAATGGGACCTGGACCTCCAACGGAACAGGGACCTTCGGCAGCAACACCAGCGCCAACACCACCTACACGCCTGGGAGCGGTGAACCCAACAACCCGGTGACCGTCACGTGGACCACCATCGACCCGGACGGACCAGGGCCATGCACACCAGCGACCACTAGCACGGCCATCACCATCAACCCTGCTGCCACGGCCAACGCCGGAGGGCCGTACACCACCTGTGGAAACGGGGCAGTGAGCATCACTTCCACGGGCAGCGGAGCGGGGGTATGGAGCACCACACCCGGAGCGGGAACCTTCGCCAGCACCACCAACGCCACCACCACCTTCACACCGGCCAGTGCCACGCCCGGCACCATCAGTCTCACCTGGACCACGAACGACCCCGATGCGTCCGGACCCTGTGCAGCCGTATCGAACTCCGCCACGCTGACCGTGAACGAACCGGCCACGGCGACCATCAATGGCCCTTTCATCGCCTGCAGCAATGCGCCCGTGAACATCGCTGCCACTGCGAACAGCGACGGGACCTGGACGACCAACGGAGCAGGGACATTTGCCAACAGCACCAACGCCAGTACCACCTACACGCCGGGGGTGAGTGAACCGAACAACCCGGTGACCATCACCTGGACCACCATCGACCCGGACGGAACGGGACCCTGTACACCGGCGACCGCCAGCAACTTGATCACCGTGAACACGGCACCGACCGTAAGCGCTGGCTCTGACCTCACCCTGTGCCTGAACAGCGGAGCGATCACCCTTGATGGCACTCCGGATAATGGCGACTGGAGCGGTACCGGCGTCAGTCCAAGTGGTGCATTCAACCCGGTCACGGTCGGGGTGTTCGACCTGACGTACACCTTCACCGATGCGAACAACTGCACCAACAGTGACGCGATGACGGTGACGGTGAACGACGCGGCCACCGCGAACGCCAATGGGCCTTATACCACCTGTGGCACCACCACCATCGCCTTGAACGCCACCACCAATGGGACCGGACAATGGACCGGTGGAGCCGGAAGCTTCGCTATTGCCTCCAGCAGCACCACCACCTACACCCCTGACCCCAGCGAGGTGAACACCACCATCACCCTGACATGGGAGACCTTCGACCCTGATGGTACGGGACCCTGCCCCGGCGCGAGCGCCACCGCATTGCTCACCATGAACCCACCAGCGACAGTTGCGCCCGGTGGACCCTATACCATCTGCAGTAGCGATGAGGCCAACGTCCAGGTGACCACGACACCGGGTGGCGGAACATGGACAGGAGGTGCTGGGACGATCGGCTCACCGAACAACAGCACGACGGATTATACCCCCGACCCCAGCGAGGCCGGCAATACGGTAGTGCTGACCTGGACGACCGTGGACCCGGATGGTATAGGACCCTGCCCGGCGGTATCCGCCGATGTGACGGTCAACGTGCTTGAAGCCGCCATTGCAGCGGCCAATGGGCCCTATGCCACCTGCGGTACCGATGCGATCGCGCTGAACGCCACCACCAACGGGACCGGCCAATGGACCGGCGGGATCGGCTCATTCGCAGATCCGTCCAGCACCACTACCACGTACACCCCGGACCTGAGCGAGGTGAACACCAGCATCACGCTGACCTGGGAGACCTTCGACCCGGATGGAGCCGGTCCCTGCCCGGGAGCACAGGATGAAGCCCAGCTGACCATCAGCACACCGGCCACCGCCATCCCCGGAGGACCGTACACCATTTGCAGCATCGACGTGGCCTCCATAAGCGTTGTGACCACACCCGGTGGAGGTGCTTGGACAGGGGGTCTGGGCACACTCTCGACGCCCATCAACCCCTTGACGGATTACACCCCGGCCAGCAGCGAGGCGGGCACAACGGTGCTGCTCTCCTGGACCACTGTGGACCCGGACGGCACTGGGCCCTGTCCAGCGGTGTCCGCAGATGTGTCGGTCAATGTGCTTGAAGCAGCCATCGCAGCAGCCAACGGGCCTTATGCCACCTGCGGTACCGAAGCGATCGCGCTGAACGCGACCACCAATGGGACCGGCCAATGGACCGGCGGAGCAGGCACCTTCGCCGATGCCTCCAACACGACGACGACCTACACCCCGGCGGCGGGCGAGGTGAACAGCACCATCACCCTGACCTGGGAGACCTTCGACCCCGATGGGGCCGGACCGTGCCCGGGAGCTGATGATGAGGCCGAGTTGACCATCACGGAACCGGCCACCGCTGTGGCCGGTGGCCCGTACGACGTGTGCAGCAACAGTACCGTGGACGTGTTGGTCACCACCACCCCCGGCGCGGGCCTTTGGTCGGGAGGAACAGGGACCATCCTTGATCCGGTCAACCCCGTCACGACCTATACCCCGGCACCCGCTGAGGCCGGTACTGCGGTCATCCTCACGTGGACCACGGTGGACCCGGATGGTCCTGGACCCTGTGAGCCGGAAGTGGCGGATGTGACGGTCAATGTATTGGAAGCTGCCGTTGCTGTTGCCAACGGGCCCTATGCCGTCTGTGGCGCGGAAGCCATCAGCCTTGCAGCGACCACCAATGGAACCGGAGAATGGAGCGGTGGCAGTGGCACCTACGCCGATGCCAGCGACCCCAACACGACCTATACGCCCTCGCTCCCCGAGGTCGGAACCAGCATACAGCTCACGTGGAGCACCTTCGACCCGGACGGTCCCGGACCCTGTGAGGGTGCCGAGGATAGCGCGCCGCTCACCATCAGTGAACCGGCGACGGCCATCCCGGACGGTCCGTACGATGTGTGCAGCAACAGTAGCGTGGAGGTATCGGTGAGCACCACCCCCGGAACGGGATCATGGACCGGTGGCAGCGGAACCTTCCTGGACGCTACCAACCCGACCACGACCTATACCCCAGCACCCGCTGAGGCCGGCAACACAGTGATCCTCACATGGACCACCATCGACCCGGATGATGGAGGGCCCTGCCCGGCAGTGAGCGCCGCCGTGACCGTGAACGTATTGGCGGCAGCGAGCGCAGAGGCCAATGGACCTTACGTGACCTGCGGGCCGGACCCTGTGGACATCAACGCCATCGCCAACGGCTCCGGTTCCTGGTCCGGGGGCGTGGGCTCGTTCGGTGATGCGCAGAACGTGATCACCACCTATACGGCGGACCCGAGCGAATTCGGAAACACCATCACCCTCACCTGGACCACCAACGACCCCGATGGACCTGGGCCTTGTCCCGATGCGGCGGACACGGCGGAGCTGCTCATCCACACCTTGCCCATTGCCAATGCCGGGCTGGACCTCACCCTGGCCTGCGGCGATGTCATCACGGGTACGGCCACGGCGGGTGCAGGACCTGATTACACCTACAGCTGGAGCCCGACAACGGGGCTGATCACACCGAACGTCGCCGTGACGCCCGTCACCGGCTCGGGAACCTATGCCCTGCTGGTGACCGATGCCAATGGCTGTATCGATACCGACAGCGTGCAAGTAACCGTGACGGGCTTGGAGACCATGGCCCAGACGAGCGACGTGGAGGTCTGTCTCTTCGATGCGGTGGACCTGCAAGGCAATGCCACCGACGGACTGGCCCCGCACACCTTCACCTGGACCCCGGCGGCCTACCTCACCCCGCCCACCGGCATCGGCGCCACCGTAGCCTTCTCCTACGCGCTGCCATTGACGCAGGACTCCCTCTTCACCCATGTTCTGCAGGTGGTGGATGCCTTCGGCTGTGCGGATACCGACACCCTGACGGTGACCGTGCATCCGCTGCCCGTGGTGGTGGTGGGTGCGGATACCAGTCTATGTGCCTATGACCCGCCCTTCGACCTCAGCGGTGATCCCATCGGCGGCACCTGGGACCCGGCCAGCACCGTGGACCCCGCCGTGCTGGCGTTCGGGAATAATCCCTTCGTGTACAGCTACACGGACGCGAACAATTGCACGAACACGGATGAGCTGATCGTCACCGTGAACGAAGTGCCACAGGCCGACTTCACCAGCCCTGATACGGCCTGTGTGAACAGCAGCGTGCTGTTCACCAACCAGAGCAGCTGTCCCACCTGCACCGGGATCGCCTACGCCTGGGACTTCGGCGATGGCAGCCCCTCCAGCGCGCTCGTTTCCCCGCAGTACACCTACACCGACACAGGGCTGTACGTGGTGAGGCTCATCGCGGGAAGTGGCTTCGGCTGCAGCGATACCATCACCCGGCCCATCCGCATCATCAAGGTGCCCGAAGTGGGATTCACCTTCACCCCCGAGATCGGGTGCGGGCCGCTCGTGGTGGACCTGACCAATACCTCGCTGGGCTTGCCCATCAACCACCTGTGGACCATCGAGACCTTTGGAACCTCCACACTGGCAGACCCAGGACCCATCACCTTTCCCGCAGCGCCCTGCGACAGTACGTTCTACACCCTATCACTGAGCGCCTCCAACCAGTGCGGCAGCGTTACCGCGGTGGACTCCGTGAAGGTCTTCTCGCCGCCACAACCCTTGCTCGTGGTCAGTGCGGACACGGTCTGTTCACCCTTCAACCTCGAAGCTTACAACGAGACCGAGTGTGCCTGGGCCACCACCTATGCTTGGAATTTCGGCGATGGCACGGGGTCCAACACACAGGACCTGCTGGTGAGCCATGTCTACACGGCGGACACGGTGCCCGAGACCTACACCTTGACACTGAGCGCACAGAACGTATGCGGCACGGTCACCGCCACCAATTCCATCGTGGTGTATCCCAACACGGTGACCGCATTCTTCAATACGGCACCGCTGGTCGGCTGTCCGCCGCTGCCCGTTCAATTCACACAGAGCCTGCTGGGCATCACCTTCTGGACCTGGAACTTCGGCGACGGCAATACGAGCCAGGATGAGGACCCGCTCTATGTTTATGATGAAGAAGGCACCTATGCCGTGAACCTCATCGTGAGCAATGGCTGTGCGTGGGACACCATGACGCAGCAGGTCACGGTGCTCAGCCCTCCGGTCTTCGATTTTGTAGCCGAGCCGGACACCCTGTGCATCCTGCAGCCCACCACCTTCACCCCCTCGGGCAACAACATCACCGGCTGGTCCTGGGACTTCGGCGATGGTGCGACCAGTACCCTCACCACCCCCACCCATGCCTATGCCGCAGCGGGCGAATACCAGGTGGCGCTCACGGCTTTTTCCACCACCACCGGCTGCCCAGCCACCGTGGTCCATCCCGTGGAGGTGCTCATCACCCCGGTGGCCTCCATCACGGCCACGCCCAGCCAGGGGTGTGCACCCCTGTGGGTCCAGTTCGGCAATGGCTCCACGGATGCGGGATTCTTCATCTGGGACCTGGGGGACGGGAACACCTCCTCGGACTCCTTGCCGTTGCATGGGTACGAGGGAGCAGGCACCTATACGGCACAGGTCATCGCATCCAACTTCAGCGGATGTGCGGATACCACAAGCGTCGTGATCACCGTGTTCCCGGTCCCCGTCGCCTCCTTCACCTACGTCATGGACACGCTGCCCGAGCCCATCCTCCCGGTGGCCTTCGAGAACCTCTCCGAAGGGGCCACCGGCTATCAGTGGGCCTTTGGCGACGGCGGTACATCCACCTTCGTGCACCCCGACCATGTGTACCAGATCGGCGGGGATTGCTCCTACTCTCCCTCGCTCATCGCCATCAACCAGTACAACTGCCGCGATACCGTGGTGCGCATTCTGGATGTGCCTCGTGACCTGCGCATCTGGGCCCCCAACGCCTTCTCGCCTACCGATGACGGCCTGAACGAGTCGTTCGTGATCCAAGGTGCCGACATCGATCTGGCCACTGCCACGCTCTCGATCTTCGATCGCTGGGGACAGCTCATCCACGAATCAAAAGGACCCACGCCCAGCTGGGACGGCCGCGTGAACGGCACCCTCGCCAAGAACGACGTGTATGTCTGGAAGCTCAAGGCCCGCATGAGCTGCGGTTACGATGAGATGGAACGCATCGGGCACGTGACGCTGGTGCGCTGACCAGCGGCCTGGCATTCTGCCGTTGCCCTGTAAGCGAAGGGGTGTGAGCGGTGTTGGGCGGATGGCGAGCGGGAGCTGCGAACAACTCACCAGGTGCGCCCCGCCAGTTTATCTATCCGGGCGTTCACATCGCGGGCATCGCGGCTGCTGAAGTGCCGGTACATGTTGATGTTCACCGCTACCGATGCGAATGCACCATAGCTGGTCCAGGTGGACAGTGGGTCGTGCCATAGGCGTGCACCCAGGTCCAGGCGAAAGAAAGCAATACGCATGCGAAGAGCGAGCGAGGTGCTCAAAAACGAAGTACCCTTCTCCCAGCTGAAGTAAGACTCCGCCGAATTCTCGACGCCCATATCCAACAGGAAGACACGGAGGAACTGACTGCTCACACCCAGAAAAAGCCGCGACTCACCAACCGGGTTGGGGGCCAGGGACAATGCCTCGGGCATGGATTGATAGCGTTCATCGGTATACATCCCTTTGAGGCCCAACAAGGTGGCATGGGAGCGGTCCTTCCCTTTCTCCGTGGTGAGGTGCTTGATGCCGAACTTGCGGTAAAGCCCCAGACTGAACGAGGGGACCACTTCCGGGATGCCATCCACGCCCAGCGCCGACAGCTCCTCGTCGCTCAAGTAACGGGTGCGCAGGGTGATGGCCGGTTGGATGCAGTACAAGGGTGGCTTGGCATCCTTCACCGTTCTGCGGTATTCACGGTAGAGGCTTGTGCGGTATTTCTCTTCCTGGCCACCAAGCTCTTTGGCCTTCAGCGGGTACTGTCTTTTGGCAGCGATCAGTTTCATGTACGCGGCCTCATGCCTCCCGTCATCGGCCATGCGTTCACATTCCTTCAGGATGATGCGGGTCTCCAGTTCCTGGAGTTTCTCGTCCAGTCGTTCGAATCGGCTCTGGTCCACCTGGGCCAGGGGGCGTAGCTTGGAGAAACTATCACGGGCATGCTGGACGTCATCCACCGCAAGTGCATGCTCCATCGCGGTCGCCAGTTGCATGAAGCGCTGTTTGGCTGCATCCTCACGGAGAATGGTGAACACCGGTTCCCCGGGAACATACCGCAGGTACTGGTCCACCTGATAGAGTGCCGTCTGGTGATCGGCCTGGCTCATGGAATTGTGATACTTCACCTGTAGATCACTTCGCCATCCGTCCAACGCACTTTGCCGGAGCCGGGCCGACTGCTCGTTGCGCGGGTCAACGGCCAGGAGGGAATCGCACAGGATCACACAATCCTCAAATGCACCGGAGTTGTTCGCCATGGTCGCACGCTCCAGGGCCTCTTGGTACCGGGAGCGGCTCGCTGAGGCGCTCAACTGCGCCAAGGCGCCGGTGCATTCACCGAAGGCATCGAGCACCTCTTCGCTCACTGACCCGCTCAGGTAATTCAGTACTGTGATCCGCACCTTCACCTTGTCGAACGCTTCCTTCAAGCGTGCCTGTTCCGAGGCCCTCACGCTCTCTCCTTGCTGTGCCAATTGGGTGGCCTGCATGGTGATCATGCGCAGCGTACCGATGACCTCCGCCGTCTGGCTTTCTGCCATGCGGCCTTTATTGACGGCCACAAGGACATGGGCGATGCCGCGCTCCTTGTCCCAATGCTTGCGCTCTTCCAGGCCGATCAAGGTCAAGGCGGAGCGCACATCCACCGATGAGGAGAACGAACCCGTGAACATCTTGCTGCCACCCACCTCCGTTTCAAGCACCTTGGAGCGCTGGTCCGACGTGATCTCCGTGATCATGGACTGGGTAAGGCGCTCCATCGCGTTGGACTTCATGGTCGCCAGCAGGGCGTCCACCCGCTGAGGGCTTTTCTTCACCTCACGCTTCGACAGGCTATCCGTGCTGTATTGAGCCACCCATCCATCAGCGCCGGGAAAGGCTGCCTGGCGCCCGGCCGGAAGGACCCAATCCGGTGCAGGAGACTGACCCAGCAATGACTGCCCGAACAGGATGAAGGAGAGGACCAAGGCTGCAACCTGCCAGTCCTTTTGCCTCACGTTCCCAATACCCAAGTGGTCAATACTGAATAGTGTAGATCTCTTCATGCAGCGCCGAACAATGGTACCATATACACATATCGTAAACATACTGAATTTGTGATCATGGGCTTCGCTGTAATCATGCGAACTCCATTTCGATCACTCCCTGATATACTCCCCTGAAGGCCGTGGTGCGGCAGGGCCATGATCGGACACTGCGGCTAGGGACCGTAGGGCGCCTACACCTCGAACAGCTACAAGCACGCAGTTGCCCGTACGAGTCATGGATGTCGTTTCCCTCTCCATCTTGCGCCATGCTCCCCGCCGCCCTCCACCCCACCGACACGCTCCCGCTCCCCCTCTCCCACGCCATCGTGCACGTGGCGCTGTGCCGGGCGTGCTTCACGGCATACAGCGGGCAGCACAGCGCACACACCTTCGGCGGCAAGGACCTCCTCCTGGTTGATGGCCTGCCGCAGTTCGCGGAGGTGGCCATCCTGCGCGCCTTCCAGGCCGCCGGTTGGCAGGGCCGCTGGCTGGAGACCTATGGTAATGCCAAGATGAACCCCGGCCTCTGGAACGCCTGGCATCCCCACGGACCGCGCGCACAGGAACAACTGCCCATCACCGACGCGTGGGTGAACGAACGCCTCCAGGCCATCGCCGCCGAGAACGGCAACAGCTTCAGCGGCTGCTGGGATGTGGTGGCCTGGAAGAACGATCGCCTGGTCTTCGCCGAAAGCAAGAAGCGGAAGAAGGACGCGATGCGCGGCACGCAACTGCGCTGGCTGGAGGCGGCGCTGCATTGCGGGTGCAGCTTGGAGGACTTTCTGGTGGTGGAGTGGGAGCTGTGAGCATTTCCGGAGAAGCGCGATATTCGAAGGGACAAAACCCCTCATGGAAAAGAGCTCCTCCTCTATCGCTTCAAAAGTGGGCATCGCCGCTACCGTGGTTTCCCTGGTCGGCGGAACCGTTGCCCTGTGGGACCAGTTCAAACCGGGTGATGAGCACCCCGACCTGAGCGGGCGCTGGACCATCTCCAACACCGTGACCGGATCCAATGGGGGGAAGTTCGATGGGGAGGTGTATGTGTACAGTGTGGGTGTAATGCAGGACAAAAACCAAGGCTTGAAAGGCAACGGAGAGCAGACGCTCTACAATGGTAAGGTCGCTGCGAGCCGCTTCCCGATCCAGATCACTGACGGAAACCTGACCGAGGAGGGCATCAAGGCCCATTTCACCATCCAGGGCAATCGGGAGTTCACCGGAACCCTATGGTTGACGATGGTGCAGGACGACCCGAAACATTGGACCGGCACCTTCGAATACACCGCAGGTGGGACTCTGGGCAGCACGGAAGTGAGGATCAAATGACCTCACGCAAAAAGGCTCGGGGATGCTAGTCGAATAATCGAGGCTGCGGGTCCTCCGGATCATGGGTATACCGAAAGCCGCCATCACTATCAGGATCCTGCAGCCCGCCATAGCGGTTGATGGCCTCACGGACAATGGACAAGGACTCGGGCATCTCATAACGCAGCTTCGACGAGGTGAGCTGGATCACTTGCCAGCCGTAAGCACTTAGGAGGTTCCGGCGCCACTTGTCCCGCTCCACGCCTGCGTTGGTCATGTGGTATTCGTCACCATCGCACTCGATCGCCAAATTCATCGCCTTGCAGAAGATGGCGAAATCCAGCTTGAACCAATGCTTGCCGATCCGGACGTCGAATTGTCGTTCGCCGGGAATATCCGCCTCAATGAACGCCGACCAAAGCAGGTTCTCCAGCGGACTGTCATTGAACAGGTGGTTGATGTCTGTCGCGTTGAAGAGGCGTTTCAAGGTGGTGGGGAAGAATACGGACCGCCGGGGCCGCTTACTTCGTATGGGCTGATCCAGCTGACGCATGGCAGCGCAACCGACGACGTAGTATTCCTTCTGGGCGTTCGGATCATGCACCTCCAACGGGAGGATCTCGATGCGCTTACGGACCGCCAGACTTGTAATGGCCGAATACCACCGCACAGTATACCGGTCCTCGCCGAAGGCAAGAGGTTGGTAGAACGCAATGTGCGTGGCCTTGCCCTCCCTGATCAATGGTGGGGCCGTTGCCAGGGGGATGCGGTACCAACCCGCCTGCAAGGCCAGGGCAAGGTCTTTGGGTGACGGCAATACCGCCACCAGCACGTGGTTCTGCTCTGTATCCAGGATGATCTCCGGGGTCCGCATCCATCCAAGAATACAACAAAGCGATCGGACAGTACATTATCTTGCCTCTATGAACCACATTGGCCAGCAGCACCGCGCAATGGCGGCGATGAAGGATTTCCCCTTCGCATGCGACCCGCGCCTGTTCAGTGAGGAGCAGTATGCCCTCGTCAAACGCTGGGGGTATTGGTACCAAGGCTTGTCCAGCGGCACACTGCAACCCATCTCGGAAGAGCAGAAGCGTTTCGTGGACCTCGTTCATGGTGCAAGCCCGCCGAAAGAGACACACGCCGAGGCCTGGTGGCGCTATCTCAAGCGCGTGAAGATCGAAGCGGAACACGGAGCAGCAATGCACAGCTCACACCAAGTGGATGCGGATACCTTCTACAACCGGGACATGGCCAAGCAGGTGCGGAAGACGATGGGCGGCGTGAATCTGCGGGAACATAAGCGGGGCTGAAGAACCTCGACTCCTTGGGAGCTGGAAGGATGAGCCATTGTTGCCTTTATTGCAGGTCCTAATTCTCCCTCATGAACCAAGCCCTGCTGCTCCGCCAAGAACTCCCCCACCCCGACACCTATCCGAGCGGTGTGATCCCCGTACCGGAGGCCATAACCGGAACGGCCTTCTTCCCCGGCGGGCATGGGCTGTGGATGGAAGAGGGAGCCCCCAGCTTCCCGGTCGGGGGCATCATGGTGCTGGGACACGACTTCCATTCCGAGGTGGAGTATCACCGGTCCAAGGACAAGAAGATGGAGAACCTGAAGTCACCGACCTGGCGGAATCTGTTGAACCTGCTGAAGGAGGCCGGAGTGGCGCCACGCCAGTGTTTCTTCACCAACTTCTTCATGGGCCTGCGGGCCGGTTCGGCCACCACCGGTGTATTCCCAGGGCGCAAGGATTCGCGATTCGTAGCGGAGTGCAGTGCCTTCTTCCTCACCCAGCTGCGCCACATGAAACCACGGGGCATCCTAGTGCTGGGCAGTGAGGTGCCTTCACTGATCGCCCCGCTCTCGCCGCAGCTCAGCCCCTGGCTCGGCGCACGCTTGGGCGACATCGACCGACAACAAGCGGCCCATCGCACTGCAGTGCAGTTTACGCCGGACGCACCCGCTTGCACTGTGGTCTCACTCATCCATCCCAGCCTGCGCCACGCCAACCTCAGGCACCGCACCAAGGCCGTTGGCCGCGATGCACATGCGTATGAAGTGGAACTGGTGCAGCGGGCTTGGGGATAGACGCAGCCTGCCAGCCCCACCAGGATCACATCTGACAAGAGATCTTCGGCAGCTCTTTCAAACCGGACAACGAGCCGGAATGCAAGGCACATGAACGCTTCTCTTTCTACTTTCACCACACAACAACATGCAGATGGAAGGCGGTGAATTCCTGGGTGCCCTTCTCTTCCTTGCCGTACCGGTCGCCCTGGTCTGGCTGTTCATCAAGCTGCGCCGGACGAAGCGCGAACGGGATGAACTGACGAAGGAACTGCAGCGGTTGACGGTGCTGAAGGATGCCTTGGTGAAGGAGAAGGTGGAGCTCGAAGCGGAGAACGCGCTGCTGGGCGCGGAACACCTGAAGTTCCAGCTCCAGCCGCATACGCTCAACAACATCCTCGCCAACCTCAAGGCCATCTCCTCCAAGCTCAGCCGCGGGATGGATTCCCTCTCCCGCACATTGGAGTACATCCTGTACAAAGGGCGAACGCACCTGGTAAGCGTGGAGGATGAACTCGACTTCGTGGAGACCTACCTGAAATTGAATGACCTGTTCCTGACCGAGGTGGACGCCATCGTGATCGACACCAAGGAACTGGATAAGGGCTCGCCCCATTTCAAGCAACCCTGCATCCCCCACCTCATCAGCGCCTACTTCATCGAGAACGCGTTCAAGCACGGCGACCGGGACCATCCCGAGTTCCTGCGCATCCGCGTGAAGCTGGACCAGCAGCTCTTCCAGCTGCAGGTGACCAACCGGATCCGACAAAAGCCCGATGCCCGGCTGGGCGGACTGGGGCTCCAGAACATGGAGAAACGCCTGGCGCTGCTCATGACCGGACGCTACCAGATCGACACGAGCAGCACACACGAGGAGTACCACGCGATCCTCACCATCCAGCTGAGCGCATGAGCAAACTGAAAGTGGCGCTGCTGGAAGACAGTAAGGAACTGCTCAAGGACCTCAAGTACACCCTGGAGGAGATCGGGCTGGTAGAGGTCGTTGCCGCAGCCACTTCATCGGATGAGTTCTTGAAGAAGGTGGCCGCCACGAAGCCCGATGCGGTTCTCCTGGATATCGATCTTCAAGGAGATGCCATGAGCGGGCTCGATGTGGCGGTGAAGCTGCGGCTGCCGGTGCTCTTTG
>Ga0075163_10005165_pt1 | contig 17452 bp, 10 predicted proteins | sample JI1023141ADNA_FD_71478 | JGI IMG/M metagenome (GOLD analysis project Ga0075163, IMG submission 71478) | Wastewater effluent complex algal communities from Wisconsin, to seasonally profile nutrient transformation and Carbon sequestration -... | ecosystem: Engineered > WWTP > Effluent > Algae...
GCGACGAGGGTGCTGAGCCCGCGAGGGTATCTGGAGATGATGCTGACCAAGATGGAGCGGGCGCACGATGCGGAACATCCCACCGTTCCGTTTGCGCGACCGACGCTGGAAGAGATGGGAAGACTGCTGGAGGAAGTGGGTTACGTCACGCCGAGGGGACATGAGAAGTGGTGGCCGGCGCAGGTGGCGCATGTGCTGGAGGGGCGACTGGATGGGTACTACAGCGAGGGCAGGCCCGAGGAAATTTGGGAAGGGGAGGAGTTGTCCGTCTGACGGTAGGAGTCCGTCTGTGGTCGTGTTGCAGAGTGCCTGGGGGGAGCTGGGCATCGAACGTGCTGCGCTACTCTAGGATGCGACCGATTCATGGTTGAAAAGGCTCGCAACTTCCTCTGCATGTGAGAGCGTCACTGCGCGCTGTAGCCACGCGCTGAGCACAGCAATGTCTTTGCAAGCCCGTATCCGCCCCTCTACCTCCGCAGGAATCGGCACGCCACGGGAACGGAGAACCATCAAGATTCCGTCGCGTAGGCCCGCGAGTCCCTCCGCCTTTCCTCTCTCTTCGCCTTCCTGCAGTCCCGCAGATCGGCCTTTCTCCTCGCCAACCTGGATTCCCTCCGCTCGACCTTCCTGCCACCGCAGCTCCGCTCTCTGTTCTGCGAGTTCGGACAAGCTCTGCGCCCACTTCCCAAACTCTTGTGGATCAGTGGGAGGAGGTGGGAGATTCTGAAGCACCGGCTCACTCAGCGTCGGAGGTTCCGGCAAATCCTTGCGCATCGCGTCCGCTCCGCAGAACGTCGCGATCTTTTCCAGACACGCCGCGCGGACTCTGTCTGCGAGTAGGAGAACTCTCTTCTGCAGCTCTGCCAACTCCTCCGCCGTGATGCGATAGGACATCGAGTAACGAGCGTCTATGTAGGCTTTCTTCAGCAGATCAAACAGGTGTTTGTCGTCGGGCTCGGTCTTAGGAAGGAGGTCTACCATCAGCGCGTGCTGCTCACCTGCTTGGACTCCCAATAGCTCGATGTCATGGGTTCTCTGTTTGTATCCCGTGAACACGAGGATCGCCGCGTGATAGTAACGCTCCGTCGCCTGATGCAGTAGGAATGCGGCTTCCTTGAGCCACTGCCTCGCTCCTGCATCACGACTGCTTCGCCAAAACTTCCCCGCGCTGTCGTACCAGTTTTCAAAATTCCGTTCCGCCAGCGCAAGCCGTTCCTGAGCATTCAGCGCTTTCGGTTTCGCGAGGGAAAACCGCCGTCTGTCGAAGAGCATCACTCCTTCGTTCGCAATGTCGCCGAAGAAGTATTGCCCTACCCGAATCTCTTTGTTCACGAACTTGATGTCGTGAACGATGAACGTAAGTGGCGTGTCCCCGATGATCGCGCGCACCTTCCGTTCAAGTTCCCCCCACACAGTCAGGTCGTTCACCTGCTTCTCATTCTCGACGACAACCAGCAGGTCGTAGTCACTCCTATAGCCCGTTTCCTGATCGTCCACCCAATCACCGCGCGCACGCGAACCAAACAGGATGAGCATGTCGATAGGAATCGCAACATCAGGGCTTGTGAACACAGCCGTAATGGCATGAAGCACCTGCTGTTGGTCGTCGGGAAGGTGGTCGATTGTGGTCTTCATGGCAGAGCACATGTCGCGGAACCTAGCACGGTGCGACGGGAGTTGATAGGGTGAGGGTCGGCATTTTGGCCGTCTGTTCGGTAGAGTCCGCTGTGACGGAATCATTCCTCTCGGTGACGCTACGCACCGGAGCCAAATCTCCACGTCACGTAATGAACTTCTCCGCCAGACCTCCTGCGTACTCCATCCTCTTCCCTTGGTCGATGGCCACATCCCATGGGTCTCCCTTCACGCTTCCTCTATCTTCCCGCCCCCAAATATGGGATTTTCCCGACCCGCATGCTGAAGCTCGAAGACCTTCAAGTCGATACGCACGTCGTCGGCGTTGAGCCGTCGGGCCAGGTCAAGGTTCTCTACGTCAAGAAGGCCGGTCCCGATGCTGTGGACGTGACCTACGAGCTTCTTTCCGGCCAAGTGCTCAAGAAGACCCTGTTCCGCGCCGACGAGGCCAAGCTCAGCGTCGCGAGCGCTGCACGGGTGTTCCCCTTCGACGCCAAGCCCGAAGCCTTCAAGCTGGCTGCCGAGGCGACCCGCATCAAGCTGGCGTACCTCTTCGACTCCATGATGGCGGTCCACACCTCCGACGTGGAGCCGCTGCCGCACCAAATCTCGGCAGTGTACGAGGCGATGCTGCCGAAGCAGCCGCTGCGGTTTGTGCTGGCCGATGACCCCGGCGCGGGCAAGACCATCATGGCGGGGCTGCTTATCCGCGAGCTGATGCTGCGCGGCGATCTGGAACGGTGTCTGATCGTCGCCCCTGGCAGCCTGGTCGAGCAGTGGCAGACGGAGCTATCCGAAAAATTCGGGCTTCGTTTTGATATTTTGACCAATGCCCTCGTCGAGTCCACGGCGACCGGCAACGCCTTTGTGGAACACCCGCGCCTGATCGCTCGGCTCGATCAGCTCTCGCGCAAGACGGAGTGGCATGACAAGCTGCTGGCCGAGGCTGCGCGCTGGGATCTGGTCATCATCGACGAAGCGCACAAGCTGGCCGCGCACTACTTCGGGAGCGAGCTGAAGACGACGCGGCGCTATGACCTCGGGCAGCTCATCGGCAGCGCGGAGCGCACGCGCAACCTACTGCTGATGACGGCCACACCGCACAACGGCAAGGAAGAAGACTTCCAGGCGTGGCTCGGGTTGCTCGATCAGGACCGCTTCCACGGCAAGGCCCGCGACAAGGTGGAGCCCGTGGATATCACCGACATCATGCGGCGCATGGTGAAGGAAGACCTGATCAAGTTCGACGGCACGCGCCTGTTCCCGCCGCGGCTCGCCAAGACCCTGACCTACAAGCTCTCAGCCCCGGAAAAAGACCTTTACGAGCGTGTGACGGAGTACGTCCGCCACGAGATGGGCCGGGCCGAAGCGCTCGAAGGCAAGAAGCGCGGCATGGTCGGCTTCGCGTTGACCATCTTGCAGCGCCGCCTTGCGTCGTCTCCGAATGCCATCGCGCAGTCACTTCGTCGCCGCAGGGAAAAGCTGCAAGATCGGCTGGACAAGCTGAAGAACCCCGCCGCGCAGAAGAAGGGTCCGAGCTCGTGGGAAGACTACGACTTCGACGAGCTGGACGAGGAGCTGACCGCCGAGGAGCTGGAGCAGATCGAGGAGGAGCTGGTTGATGAAGCAACCGCCGCCAAGACCATTCCCGAGCTGTCCGGCGAGATCGAACTCCTCAAGTCGCTAGAGAAGAAAGCGCACGAGGTCTGGACGAGCGGCGTCGATCGAAAGTGGGATGAGCTGTCCAAGCTCCTTCAGTCCGACGCCCCAGAGATGTCGCTACCGGGTGGTCGTCGCCGCAAGATGATCATCTTTACCGAGCACAAGGACACGCTCGACTACCTGAAGAAGAAGATCACCGGGGTCGTGGGCAATCCGTCCGCCGTCATCGAGATCCACGGTGGAACCCGACGGGCAGACCGCTTGGCGGCGCAGGAACAGTTTCGGCAAAATCCCGAGGTTCTGATCCTGCTTGCGACCGATGCTGCGGGCGAAGGCGTCAACCTTCAGGTCGCGAACCTGATGGTCAACTACGACTTGCCCTGGAATCCGAACCGCATCGAGCAGCGCTTTGGCCGCATCCACCGCATCGGCCAGCAAGACATCTGTCATATGTGGAATCTCGTCGCGATCGAAACGCGCGAGGGCGAAGTATTTCAGCGCCTGTTCAACAAGCTCGAAGAGGAGCGCAAGGCGCTCGGCGGCAAGGTCTTTGACATCCTGGGCCGTTCGTTTGATGAGGTGCCGCTGAAGGACGTGCTCATCCAAGCCATTCGAGAGGGAGACACGCCCGAGGCCCGCGCCCGCATGTTCGAGAAAGTGGACGGTGCGCTCGACCATAAGCACCTGCAAGACATCATCGACCGAAATGCGCTGACTGCCGATGTCTTTTCGCAGGAGCGGCTGTACCTCGTGAAAGAAGCAATGGAGAAGGCAGAGGCCAAGAAGCTCCAGCCCTTCTATCTGCGCCGCTTCGTCGTCGAGTCCTTGGGCCGCTACGGTGGCGAGCTGAAAGAGCGCGAAGCCGGACGCTACGAGATCAAGCACGTCCCGGCTACCGTGCGTCGTCGCCATACCATCGAAGGGGGCCGGCGACCTGTGCTGGAACGCTACGAGCGGGTCACGTTCGACCGGCACCTGATGCGCGTCCTGCACAAGCCCACCGCGGATCTGGTGCATCCGGCGCACCCGCTGATGGCCTCGCTGATCGACCAGATCCTCGCTGACGACGAAAAGGCGCTGCACGCCGGGACGGTGCTCATCGATCCGACTGACCCCAGCACCGCGCCGCGCCTGCTGTTCATGATCGATCACGGCATCCGCGAGGGCACCAGCATGACGCGCCTCATCTCGCGCCGGATGCAGTTTGTCGAGATCGACGAGTCAGGCAGCGTCCGGCACGCGGGCGCAGCGCCCTACCTGAGTTATGAGAACCCGCCGCCCGAAGCCCGCGCAGCAATCGAAAAAATCCTGACCCAGCCGTGGCTGACGCAGGATCTATCCGCGCTGGCGCTGGCGTGGGCCAGCGAGCACTTGGTCAAAGAGCACTACGAAGAGGTTGTGGTCCGTCGCAAGGCGCTGATCAAAAAGACGCTAGAGGCGGTCCACCAACGCCTGACCCGCGAGATCAACTACTGGTCGCGCCGCGCCAACGACCTCGCCGCCGAAGTGAAGGCCGGCAAGCAGCCGCGCCTTCAGCCCGACAATGCGAAGAAGCGAGCCGAGGAGCTGAAGGCCCGCTTGCAGTCGCGAAAGACCGAGCTTGAAGGTCAGCTTCAGATCTCCAGCAATCCGCCGGTCCTTTCCGGCTGCGCGCTCGTCATTCCGCAAGGGCTGCTGGCCTCGATTACCGGCCAGGCCAAGCCGATGTACGAAGCCGACCCCGAAGCGCGCAAGCGCGTCGAGCTGTTGGCGATGAACGCGGTCATGGAAGCCGAGCGCAAGCAAGGCCACCAAGTCAAAGACGTAAGCCGCGAGAAGTGCGGCTGGGATGTCACCGCGATCACGCCCGCTGGCGAGAGCCGCCACATAGAAGTCAAAGGCCGCTACATCGACGCCGATACCGTCGTCGTCACCGCCAACGAAGTGCTTGAGGCGTTGAACCAAGGCAGCAAATTCTTCCTGGCCATCGTGCAGGTCGAAGGCGAAAAGGTACGCGGGCCGCACTACATCCGCGCGCCCTTCAGCAAGGAGCTAGAAGGCTCCGTGGTCAGCGTCAACTACTCCCTAAAAGATCTGCTCAAGCGCGCCAAAGCACCGCACCTGGCGTGAGGAATCCCAAGACCATGAAGGACTCAACCACGACGGCTCACCCGATTGTCGCCCCGAAGAAACTCATCGAAGTGGCGCTGCCGCTCGATGAGATCAACAAGGCGTCGGCGCGCGAGAAATCGATCCGGCATGGTCATCCCTCGACGCTGCACCTGTGGTGGGCACGGCGTCCGCTGGCAGCGGCACGCGCGGTCTTGTTCGCGCAGATGGTGAACGACCCGTCGTGGAAGTACACCGACGAGGAGCTGAAGAAGCCGCAGATCAAGAGCGCCATCACGCGCAAGCGCAACGAGCTGTTCACGCTGATCACACAGCTTGTGCAGTGGGAGAACACCAACAACGAAGATGTGCTGAGCAAGGCCCGCGCAGCGATTCGGGAGTCATGGCGGGAGACGTGCGAAGCAAACAAGAAGCACCCCGAAGCCAAGACGCTGTTTGACCCAGACAAGCTACCGCCGTTCCATGATCCCTTCGCGGGCGGTGGCTCGATTCCTCTGGAAGCGCAGCGTTTGGGGCTCGAAGCGCACGCGACAGATTTGAATCCAGTCGCTGTCCTGATCAACAAGGCCATGATCGAGATTCCACCCAAGTTCGCGGGACGGGCTCCTGTAGGACCGATTCCGCTGGGGGAGAAGCAGACCAAGGCGAAGGCAACACAAGACTGGTCGGGAGCAAGGGGCCTGGCGGAGGACGTGCGTCGCTACGGTGCCTGGATGAGGGAGGAGGCTTGGAAGCGGATTGGTCACCTGTACCCCAAGGTGAAGATCACGAAGACGATGGTCGAGGCGCGGCCGGATCTTGCAAAATACGAAGGGAAGGAACTGACAGTTATTGCGTGGTTGTGGGCACGGACGGTGCAAAGCCCTAACCCTGCGGCGCGCGGTAAGCATGTTCCGCTGGTTTCCTGTTTCGTGCTGTCCAAGAAAGCAGGAAGAGCGACGTGGGTTCAGCCGGTGGTGTCTGCTGAGGAATATAGCTTTCGGGTGCATGTCACAGGCTCACCGGATGCAGTACCTAGTGGCGCAGAGAATGGAACCAAAGTAGGCCGCGGAGCGAACTTCCGCTGTTTGCTCACTGGCGCATCGATTTCCTCAGAATACATCAAGTCAGAAGGACAGGCGCGACGCATGGGAGAACGGTTGCTTGCAATTGCCTGTGAGGGCGATCGTGAGCGTGTGTATTTAGATCCTGGCCCCGAGGCGGAACGCATTGCATGCGAAGCCACTGCAACATGGCAGCCCAACGAAGCACTTCCTAATGACCCACGCAATTTTTGGACCGTTAACTATGGTCTGACTCGATTTAGCGACCTGTTTACTAAACGACAACTACTGGCGCTTGAAACCTTCTGCGATCTTATTAGCGCAGTACGCACTCGAGTAGCTGAGGACGCCGAGAGCCACGGATTGTCTAGAGATAGAACATCCCTGGCCACGGGAGGGATAGGGCTAGTTGCATATGCTGAGGCTATTACATGTTATCTGAGTTTATCTATTGCTCGCTATGCAAATGCCTGTTCAACAATCTGCACATGGAATCCCGGAGAAAAGAAAGAAGATATAAGATTTACATTCTCTCGTCAGTCGCTACCGATGACCTGGGATTTTGCGGAAGGAAACCCATTTAGCGAGTCATCTGGAAATTTTAATGATAATGTCGATACATGGATGTTTAAAGCTATTTCTGCATTGCCAGCATGTGGTATTGCAACGGCAAATCAAGAAGATGCAGCAGAACCTCACTTGCATGGACTTGGTAATATTGTTTCGACAGATCCGCCCTATTATGATAATATTGGATATGCTGATTTGTCGGACTTTTTCTATATATGGATCAGACGCTCCATTGGACATATATTCCCAGATTTGACGAGTACAATACTTGTGCCTAAAAAAGAAGAATTAGTGGCAAATCCGTATAGACACAGCTCACGGGAAAACGCAGAAAAGTTCTTTCTAAACAATATGGTAAAAGTGATCACGCATCTGGCCCTGTCCGGAGAGCCAAGCTCGCCTGTCACAATCTATTATGCATTCAAGCAGGCAGACACAGATGCAGAAGATGGAACTGCTTCAACAGGTTGGGAGACATTTCTCGACGCTGTACTTTCTGGTGGCTTTTCCATTACAGGAACATGGCCAATACGAACTGAACGCGATGGGCGTTCTATCGGGATAGGCACCAATGCCTTGGCGTCCAGCGTAGTGCTTGTATGTCGGCAGCGCCGGGATGGAATCAGCATCTCGCGGAGAGACTTTCTTCGCGACCTGAGCCTTACTCTACCCTCTGCATTATCAGAAATGATAGCTGACCCGACTGCTGCCATCGCCCCCGTTGATCTTGCTCAAGCCGCCATCGGCCCCGGCATGGCCATCTTTTCGAAGTACAAGGCTGTCCTTGAAGCCGACGGCTCACCGATGTCCGTTCATAACGCCCTCATCCACATCAACAAGGCCATCGACGACTACTTTGCTCAGGCGGAGGGCGACATGGATGCCGACACGCGCTTCTGCATCGGTTGGTTCCAGCAGTACGAGTATGAAGTAGGTCCCTTCGGCCAAGCTGATGTTCTGGCGCGGGCCAAAGGCACTTCGGTCGAAGGTGTGCGCGATGCCGGTGTCATCCATGCCTCCAAGGGCGACGTTCGTCTCCTGCGCGTGAAGGAGTACCCAGCGGCCTGGGACCCCACGAAAGACAGCCGCCTCCCCATTTGGGAAGCCTGCCATCAAATGTGCCGCGCACTCGGCGAGAGCGAGTCCGAAGCCGGTGCGCTGCTCGCCCGCATGCCCGAGAAGCAGGACGCCATCCGCCAGCTTGCCTATCGCCTGTACACCATCTGCGAGCGCAAAGGCTGGGCCGAGGATGCCCGAGCCTATAACGAGCTGGTCACGTCGTGGCCCGCCATCGTCGAAGAGAGCCTGAAGACCGGACACAAGGGCTCGCAGATGAGCTTGTTGTGAGCGCCATGCCGACCCCGCGAAAAACCCCAGCATCGGAAAAGCCTGCCGCGCCAAAGCGAGAGGCAACGGCGATCGAGCATGCTGCGCCGGTTTCGGTGACGCTGTTTGACTATGCAGCGCTGCTCGACGAGCTGAAGGTCCGCATTCGCACGGCGCAGGTTCAGTCCGTACTGGCGATGAACCGCGGGCTCATCGTCCTGTATTGGGACATCGGGCGGTCGATTCTGGCGCGGCAGAGCCTGGAGGGCTGGGGAGCCAAAGTCGTCGAGCGGCTGTCGAGCGACCTGCGGCGCGAGTTCCGCGATTTGCAGGGACTATCCGCCCGCAACTTGCAGTACATGCGGGCCTTCGCCGAGGCCTATCCCGACGCTGAAATTGTGCAACGAGTCGTTGCACAATTGCCCTGGGGCCACAACGTCACCCTGCTGGAAAAGCTCAAGGACACCGCGGCTCGGCTCTGGTACGCCGAGGCGTGCAGCGAGCACGGCTGGACCCGCCCCATGCTGGCAGAGCAGATCGACAAGAAGCTGATCCAGCGGCAGGGAAAGGCCGCGACCAACTTCCATCGGACCCTTCCCGCGCCACAGTCCGCGCTGGCGCAGCAGGCCACCAAAGACCCCTACTTCTTTGACTTCCTGCCGCTGCGCGGTCGGGTCGAGGAGCGAGAGCTGGAGCGTGGCCTGGAGGCGCACATTCGCGAGTTCTTGCTGGAGCTGGGCGTCGGCTTCGCCTACCTGGGCCGGCAGGTGCCACTTACGGTCAGCGGACGCGAATACCGTCTGGACCTGCTCTTCTATCATGTCCGCTTGCACTGCTATGTCGTCGTCGAGCTGAAGGGCGCAGAGTTCAAGCCAGAGCACGCGGGCAAGCTGAACTTCTATCTGTCCGCGGTGGATGACCTTTTGCGCGGCCCCGGCGACCACCCCAGCATTGGCCTTCTGCTGTGTGCATCGCACGATCGCGTCATCGTCGAATACGCGCTGCGCGATGTCCACAAGCCCATCGGCGTCTCCGAGTGGCAGAGCCGCCTGACCGAATCGCTGCCCGAAGATCTAAAGGGCCAGCTACCTACCGTGGAAGACTTTGAGGCCGAGCTGTCCCGGCTGCGCCGCTGACCGCTCTACAGAGAAACGAGACTCCCATGACGCTAAAACCCTGGCGTGAAGTCATCATCCCCCATGAAGATGTGCTCGACGGAAACTTGCAGGAAGCGGCGTTCGCTGCGGACCTGACCAAAGTGGTGCAGGGGGTTGCGCCGCAGGAATACCGCGACCCGGTGCGCTTCTTTGAACGCACCGTCATCACCGAGGGCATGAGTCTGCTCTTGCAAGCGGTGCTCAAGCGCCTGTCGGGCAAGGGTGGCGAGCCGGTCGTGCAGCTTCAGACCGCGTTCGGTGGCGGCAAGACGCACACCATGCTGGCGGTCTATCACGTCGCCAGTGGCAAGGTCGCCGCCAAGAAGATGCTCGGCATCCCCGAGCTTTTGGACAAGGCGAAGATCAAGGAGCTGGTCCGCGGCAATGTCGCGGTGCTCGATGGCAACTCGCTGGCCCCTGCGGAACCGCGCGAGCACGGACGCATCACCGCGAAGACGCTGTGGGGCGAGCTGGCCTGGCAGCTCGGCAAGGAAGATGGCTACGCGCTGGTGGCTGCCTCGGATCGCGAAGGAACCTCGCCGGGCAAGGATGTGCTGGCGACGCTGCTGACAAAATACGGGCCGGCGGTGGTGCTGCTCGATGAAACGGTCGCGTACCTGCGGCAGTTCGAGGCCGGACGCAGCTATCCCGGTGGAACCTACAACTCCAATCTGTCGTTTCTGCAAGCGCTCACCGAAGCCGCCGCGGGCGTGCCGAATGCGATGGTGCTGGCCTCGCTGCCCGAGAGCGCGATGGAAGCCGGTGATCACCTGGGGCAGCAGGCCCTGGACTCCGTACAGAAAATCTTTGGTCGCATCGAGGCCGTGTGGAAGCCGGTCGGCATGGACGAGGCGTTCGAGATCGTTCGCCGCCGCCTGTTCCGTAGCTCCAGCGACACGGAAAGCGAGGCCGCGCGCGATGAGGTCTGCCGCGCCTTCGCCGATATGTACAAGAAAGACGCCGACAAGTTCCCCAGCGAGACGCGGGAGGGAACGTATCAGCGACGGATCAAGGCTAGTTATCCGATCCATCCCGAGGTCTTTTCGCGTCTGTACGAAGACTGGTCCTCGCTGCCGAAGTTCCAGCGCACGCGCGGCGTACTGCGCCTGATGGCCAAGATCGTCAACTCGCTGTGGCGCAGCGGAAATCAGGATCTGCTGATCATGCCGGGTCTGCTGCCGCTGGATGACCTGACCGTGCGCAACGAGCTGGTGAAGTATCTGCCCTCTGGCTGGGATCCAATTGTGGACCGCGACATCGACGGCCCCCAGGCCGAGCCGCAGCGCATCGACAACGACAACACAGCGCTGGGTAGCTTGCAGGCGTGTCGCCGCTCGGCCCGCACGATCTTTTTGGGCAGCGCTCCGTCCGTTTCCGAACAGAAGGTGCGCGGCATCGGCATCGAGCGCGTGCGCCTGGGCTGCGCTGTGCCGGGCCAATCCGTCGCCAAGTACGACGATGCGCTACGACGGCTCACCGACCGGCTGCACTACCTGTACACGGGCAACGAGCGGTACTGGTTCGATCTGCGCACGAACCTGCGGCGCGAGATGGAAGACCGCATGCAGCGGTACGACGAAAAGGGCGACCTTTATCCCGAGATCAAAGAGCGGCTGGAGAAGATGGTCAAGAGCCCCTTGTTCGCCGGCATCCACGTCTTCACCGACGGCAAGGATGTTCCCGACAAGATCGCCAGCGACCTTCGCCTAGTCGTTCTGTCCCCCGAGCACGGCCACCGTCGCAAGGATGGTTCCAGCAAGGCCACGCAAGCGGCGCAGCAGATCCTGACCCGCCACGGCGACCGGCAGCGCGAATACCAGAACCGCTTGCTGTTCCTGGCTCCTGATACCAACGCCGCGCAGACGCTGCTCGATCAGGTCCGGCGCTTTCTCGCCTGGCAGTCGATTGTCGAGGAAGTGGACGCGCTCAACCTCGACAAGCACAGCGAAAAGGAAGCCAAGAAGAACTGCGAAGACGCCGGCAAGCGTGTCGAAGCCAGCATCCGCGAAACCTATCGCTACCTGCTGGCCCCCATGCAAGATCCCGACACGGCCAGCGGCCCCGCCACCCTCACTTGGGAAGATGAGTCCCTCTCTCTTGCCGGTTCGTCTTACGAGCGAGCGATTGATTCAGTCACCAAGGAACGCGAGTGGATCATCCGCATGTGGGCACCCGCCCATCTGAAGTCGCTGCTGGGCAAGTGGTTCTGGAAAACCGACAAGCCGAGTGCGCAGACCAGCAAGGTCTGGCAGGACACTTGCCGTTATCTGTACATGCCACGGCTCGCTTCGTCTGAGGTCTTCTTGGAAACGATCCGAGACGGTCTCATGTCCAAGGAATGGTTTGGCTACGCCGCCGCAGAGCCATCCCCTTATGTCTTTGAAGGTCTGCTGCTCGAACGAATTGGCTCCGCCTATCTGGATGACCGAAGTGTCCTCATCGAGCCAAGCGCAGCGGCCAAAGCGCTTCCCAAGCCCCCGGAGTCTACGGGCTCCCACACCGAGGAACCTGCACCCGGCGTTGAGCCAGCCCCTTCTGCGTTCCGACTCGCGGAGCCTCGCACGGCGCGCGGGAACAGTTACGGATCAGGAACGGTCAGCACCGCGCCTGCTGCAATGCTGCGTCGCTTCCACGGGACCGTAGACATCGACCCCAGCGACCCAATTTCTAGCTTCACAGAGATCGTCCAAAACGTCATCGAGCACTTCGCCGCAAAATACGGAACCGAAGTGACAATCTCTCTCGATATCGCCGCCCGCAACCGCGAAGGTTTCGATCAAAAGCTCATCCGCATCGCCCGCGAAAACGCCACCACCCTCAAGTTCAAAACGGCGGAGTTTGAGGAGGAGTAGTGCGGCTCGCGCAGTGGTACAGCACGCCAGATGACAGCACACCGACGGAGCTTTCGCCGTCGAACCCACCGTTTATAACCCCGCGAAATCAGGTCTTGCAGCGCTTGCAGACGTTCCGTGCAAACGTTCCGGTTGCAGCCGCGCTCTGCAAGAACGGTTGCACCGCAACCGAATCACCCCAAAAGAAGCCCGGCTCAGCACTATTTCTTTTAGCGGGTCCAGCGCAGCCCGCCCCCCTCAACCCGAACCCGGCGCTGCAAACGCCTCCCGCTTTTGAGCGGCTTTCCCCTTCGTTGAGGAGGGCACTAACAGCTAGGGCTTACGGCTCTGACCGCCATCGTGGATACATTCGTCGGTAGAACCGTCGTGATGCCTGGTGACATCAATGGCCGTTCCGTCGGTCTTCACGATCGTCACACGCGAGTTATCACCGCCCACCGTGCTGGACTTCACCCCGGCAATACCGAAGCCAGCTGGGTCGACGGACGTTGTGATGTCACCTTGATGTAGGTGTGCTCGCAAGCCAGCCGGCGTCTGGGTAATGGAAAGCTTGGCGCCGTCCGGTAGGTTACGGATCACGGTATCGCCATTTCTCCCGAGCTTTCTCTCGTTCATCATGCCCTCCCACGGCCATTGTACCTTGCCGCAGCCGCAACCGCTCCAGCGAGAGGCATGGCCGGGGCAGCCTGGGTCAGGCGTCGGCGGGCGGAGGCTGATGAACTGCCAGGGCCGATCAATCAATGTGAGCAGTCCGAGCCTCGGCTTGAGCGCCTCGCCTCGCCGCGAGAAGTTCGTTCGTGACAGCGACCAGCCACCAACCGCAAAGTTGGCGTCCCCTTCCTCGATCCACAAACGAAGAAAAACCGCAAGCTCGGCGGGTGTTGGAATTGCCCGGAAGGGTACGGCTTCGTCACAACACGCCGTTCAGTAAGGTGCCGTCGCACCAGGTGATTCCCAAGACTTCAGGGGGAGTCGGCCCATGATTCAGGTTGGGTGTGGCACGACTGGTGTGCTTGGCTGGCTAGGCTGGGGGGGGCTCTTCTGCTCGTTCCTTCATGCTGTGGTGCGACTGTCAAGACGGCCCCTGGCATCAGCCTATCGAGCGCCTATTGACGATGGGAAATTGTAATCCTTGAAACAAAACATCCATTTGACGTAGGATGTCAGCTATTGTGGCCGAGTCCGGCAGCGACTGCGCGACGAGGGGGCTCGCGTTCCGCCACTTTGCACGCTTGCTCAACCGCATGCCCAGTGTGATTTAGGAGGACGATCTTCTATGACAACCCACAACAATGCCGATGAGAGCGTGGTGTACCTGGGGCTGAACCGCGAATCTCGAAAACAAGAAGCCGAGGTCTTCAAAAACAAAAAGAACGCGACCATCCTCACCGGCTCGGGAGATGACGAAACCATGCAGGGCAAGGTCCCGAGTCAGGACCCCACCAAAGGACCAATAGATCTCAGACAGCCAGAAGGGGTCATTCAGTTTTTGACCGAAACCGGTGTGGGCAACATCCGTCAGGATGCCAAAGGGGAGTCCATCGAGACCGAGAAAGAAGCCCAAGCACGGATTCAGCACTTGGCCAAGATTTTCGTCGGCTACACCGACGATCAAGGCCAGCAGCATCCCGGGCTCGACGTAAACATGCGCGATGAAATGGCGGGACTTGTACAGACGCTGCAGAACGTGCAGCAGGGCAAGCAGACCATGGACCGACTGGTAATCTCTGGTCACAGTACCGGAAGCAGGGTCTTTGGCCCCGATGGCGGGGTGTCCTTCCAGCAGTTCGGGTCGCTGATGAGCGAGTTTCCCAAGGCACAGGGTGGCGTCCAGGACCTGATGCTGTCGGCTTGTCACACCCTGGAAAAGCAGGCCAACACCCAAGGTGGCGAGCAGTATAAACAGATGCTTCCGAATGTGCAGTCGGTGTGGGGCTATAATGGCAAGAGTCCCAGGTTGGACCAGGGCTCCCCTGCACACATGCGGGACTGGCTGGGTGCCTCGCAGGGAAACAACCCAGAGAAGCTCAAGGCAGCCGCCAAGAAGCACAGCGGCCAGAGCGCCAAAGTCCTCACCGGAAAGCAGATTGGCAACGGAATTCCCAATGCCAACAAGTAACTGGTCCCCCGCGACGCAACTTACGGGGTCGTGCTGGCGGCAGCGAGCTCTGCTGCCACGGCTCGCTCGATCAGCCGGGCGGACTCCTCGCTGCAGCGGAGAGCGACCTCTTGAGTGAGAGCTGGAAGTTGGTGCTCCTTTTGAATCGCCGGCAAGCCATAGAACTTGGTGTAACTCTCGGCAATCTGCTTGACCTGCGTCGTAAAGTGGGTAGCCAAATCACGTAGGTCACGGTCGCGCTCTGGACGCAGAGGACTGGCCATTTCCTTCTGCCCCAGCAGCGAAAGGTAGCGAGACGTTTCCTCCGGCGCGAGCCCAATCACCACATCTTGCCGCGGTTCGTGTTGTGTTAGGTGCCAGTTGATCCGACCCAGCGTCCGGCTATAGCCTGGCGGCGCAAGATACGTCAGCGTCTCGACCGGGGTCGTAACGTCGATATCCAGCCGCTCGATTGAGTGAGCCCAGCGCGCGCCCGTGGTCAGCCGATAGTACACCGCCGCTGCACCCGCAAGTGGCACCTTGTAGCGTGGGTTCTGCAGCGGCACCGTGTAGCTCACCGTGAGTTCTACATGCTGGTTCTTGGCAAAGTACATCGGCCAGACCCAGGTTCCAGCGTGCTTGTTGCCACGCCGAAACCGAAGTGATACTGGACGACCTGCCACCGATACCTCAGGTCGCACCGAGCACGCCAACCCCACCACCGGTTCACTGGTCTCCCCTTGACATGGGAAGCCGACTTCAAGCTTCTCGGGCTTTGCACCGGGGTTGTGCAGGTCCAGCTTGGCAGACACCTTTACCACGGTGGGAAAGAGCCCGAGCGTGAGATCTTCCTGTGCCAACACCACCTGCGTTTGCACCAGCGGGCCCGGCGCCCCACCGATACTCATCGGAAACGGGTCAGCCCGCCCCACGCTCATAGTCTCCCCCAGTAGTCCCCCCACAAAAATGACCCAAAGCCAGCCTCTTGTTCTCATCCCTGCCAACATGACCGCGCATTGTAGCCGAATCACTCAGATGCGTCACTACTCCAGGAGCGCCGGTCATGCTGAAATTAGATCCAACAACCCTACCATGGGATTCCGCAGCCGCGCCGAATGTTCTGCCAACACGCCAACCCAACTTCAATTCCGCGGGGGACTGAATGTGGGAGTTTCTATAGTCGTCACTCGCCCTCAGGCTTCACCGTATCCAGTTGCCGGAGCAGGTCGCGGAGAAGTTTGAGACAGTCAGGTGGAGGATTCCAGAGCTTCCACTCGGTCGCGAGCTGATACCTGCGTAGCTGACGAGAGACCTTGCGATGAATGTCACCGTCCTGCTCCGCCTGATTCCGGAGCGTCCGGAATAGCGCTTTTGCCTGTTGCGCATGAAAGAACCTACCCTTCCCATCGGCCAAAGCAGCAAGTGTTCGACGCTGCATCGGGGGAAGACTGAGCGCTAGCAGATGTAGTTCGCAAAGCGCGAGACGTCCCCAGCGCGCTTCATACGGAATCGCGCGATCTTCGACTTGCATCTTTAGAGATTCGCAGAAGTCCGTCCACGCACTGGTACGAGATCCGCGACTCCGTGCGTGAAGTTGCACGCGGACGAATGCAGCACCCCTCATTGCCCACAGCGCCCAAGCCAGAGGTTGGACTCGTCCTACACTTTGTCAAAGCGCAAGAGACCCGCGTTGCAGGGCAGCGCGTTCTGTACGCCGATCCCAGCGCGCGAACCGCCCGATCGCGTCACGGACTGTGGTTTCAAGATCGCAGTGCAGAGGCCGCAGCCATTTGCCGTAGCCTGCGCATGCATCCTGAACACCTGCTGCTCTTGCGCGGCATTGATGTGGCCAACACCGAGCTGGCCCAACCGACATGGGTGTTACTACCGCTGTGGAAGCAGGTGTTCGCGGTGGTCCATGAAGTTGCGGCACTGCTAGGCCGACGGAAACCGTACTGGGGAGTCTTGTCAACGCCGGTCGCAAACTATAGGTTTTCGCTGATTAGTGCAGGACCGGCGCGTTCGACACCACGGTTGCGTTCCCTTTCTTCGACTCACTTTTCCTTTCCGTTTGCAGCCTTGCTTTCCTGCGTACTCGTCGGAAATACTGGCACTGTCGCATGTGTCGGAGCTTCCGTGGAGCGTTCATGAGCGGCTCCCCAATTGCGTTTTTTCCGCATGCCTTTGCATGATTTGAGAGACACTGACGCAACAAGGTGTATCGGGCCTGTTCAGTCCGCTTCCCCTCGTCGGTGATGCTTTCGTTCAGGGGCCTCTTGACGCACACGTCCGGCTGTGAGTAGGAATCAGCCATGCTCGTCGAGCGCCTCACCAATCCCGTCGTAGCCCCCAAACCGCGCAAGCGGAGACGGAGACCACGCCCCGCGTCGTGTCTGCGTCGGTTCCGCTGCTACCACTGCGGAGCCTACGTCAACGTCTGCGCCCCCTGCGACCGAGGCCAGCGCTACTGCTCGCCGAGCTGCCGCGACACCGCCCGAGCCGCTGCGGTGCGCGTCGCCGGGATCATCTATCAGCGCTCCGAGCGGGGCCGCGAAAAGCATGCCGCACGGCAGCGAGCGTACTGGGCCCGCCGTCGAGCCAAGCAGCTCAGCAGCGAGCCATCCGCATCAGCCGCTGCCCCACCTCCTCGGCGACCACGACGACTTGGCTTGGTCTGCGTCGTCCGTCGACCCGTCGCAGCCTCACGCTCGACCGCCTCCACCGAGCGTGTCATCCCAGCACGGCCATTTCGCGTCCCAGCGGCCCCACAACTGCTCCGGCCTGCTGCCTCCGACCTTCGCGCGGCCCCGCTCACCAACGAGCCTTGCTGCTTCCTCTGCGCCGCCCCCAGCCACTACTGGCTCTCCAACTACCGCAAGCGCACTCGACACCATCGGAGTCGCGCCCCCTAACCCGTCACATCCCCAGTGTCCGCGAGGAGCGCCTCTCGCTTCGAGCGCCAACATCGCCCAGCATACGGTTCCTTGTTTCCTTAGCAGG
>Ga0075163_10005166_pt1 | contig 17451 bp, 19 predicted proteins | sample JI1023141ADNA_FD_71478 | JGI IMG/M metagenome (GOLD analysis project Ga0075163, IMG submission 71478) | Wastewater effluent complex algal communities from Wisconsin, to seasonally profile nutrient transformation and Carbon sequestration -... | ecosystem: Engineered > WWTP > Effluent > Algae...
GGCCGCGGCGACGCGGTCGCGCCGACCCGCCCGGTAAGGCCGCGGTCAGGGATGGGGCCGCGGGCGCAACGTCGGCGGCACGGCGCGCGTCGCTAGCGCTATGCTCACCCCGATGCGCCGCTCGTCCTGCCTGCTCGCCACGATGATCGCGCTCGCCGCCGCGACCGACGTCGCCGCCGACGTCACGCCGCCGGCGCCCGCGCCACCGCCGCCGCCCGCCGCCGCCACCACCAACGACGCCGGCCTGCCGCTGCCGCCGAGCATCGAGCCGCGGGCCTACCGGGCGTGGCTGCGCGGCCTGCCGCGCGCCACCCAGCGCGCCCTCGATCGCTACTGTCGCAAGCACCCCCGCGAGCTCGACGAGGCCTGCGGCGGCATCGGCCCGCTCCACATCCCGATGCCGCCGTCGCAGATGCCGATGCCCGGCGCCGGCCGCGAGACGTCGCCGTGGGCCAACCGCGCGGCGTGGCTGCGCGACCTCAGCCCGGCGCAGCGCCGGTACGTCCATCGGTTCTGCCAGGGCGAGGACGAGCAGTTCACCGACCTGTGCGGCGCGACGCCGCTGGTGGTGGTGCTCGAGGATCGGGCGATCCGCTACACCGCCGGCGGTCGGTTCGCCTTCCTGCCCGGCGACCCGGTCGCCACCGACTGGCCGACCGCGGCGACGCCGTGGATCGCCCGCGACCTCGATCACGACGGCGCCATCACCAGCGGCGCCGAGCTGTTCGGCGGCAACACCGTGTTGCCGACCGGCGCCACCGCCCGCCACGGCTTCGACGCGCTGGCCGCCCTCGACGGCAACGGCGACCGCCGCCTCGACGCCGCCGATCCCGCGTTCGCCGACCTGCTGCTGTGGGCCGACCGCGACGGCGACCGCCGCAGCACGCCCGACGAGCTGACGCCGCTGGCCGCGACCCTGCCGTGGCTGCCGATCGATCACCAGCGCGAGCCGCGCTGCGACGGCCGCGGCAACTGCGAGCGCGAGCGCGCCACCGTGACCTGGCACGACGGCGACCAGCGCCGCGCCGCCACCGTCGTCGACGTCTACCTGCGCATCCGCTGACCCGGCGCCACGCCGCCTTGCGCCGAGCGCGCTAGCGGTCGGGGTCGACGCGGGCGAGGCGGCGGGCGGCCATCCGGCCGAGGCGGTCGCCGATCAGGCGCGGCATCCAGCGGCTGACGCCGTAGGCGAACCAGGCGTCGCGCGCGACCGGCCGCACCGCGGTGTCGGTGCCGATCACGCCGACGATCGCGGCCGCCACCACCTCGGGCGCGGTGCCGCGGTCGCGGAACTCCTTGGCCGCCCGGGCCTGGTTCTTGCCGTCGAAGCTGGCGAAGCGGGTCGAGTCGACGATGCCGGTGGCGATCAGGCCGGGGCAGATCGCGGTCGCGCGCACGCCCTTGACCTCGAGCTCGGGCCGCATCGCCAGGGTCAGGCCGAGGACGCCGAACTTGCTGACCACGTACGGCGCCAGGCCGGGCGCCGGGTAGTAGCCGAGCACCGACGACACGTTGACGACGTGGCCGCGGCCGCGCTGCGCCATCGCCGGCGTGAAGTAGTGGCAGCCGTGGATCACGCCCATCAGGTTGACGCGCAGCACGTGGTCCCAGTCGTCGAGGCTGGCGCGGAGGACGCCGCCCTGGTAGCCGACCCCGGCGTTGTTGATCAGGACGTCGACCGGGCCGACGGCGTGGACCGCGGCGGCGAAGCCGGCCATCGCCGGCCGATCGCCGACGTCGACCTGGCTGGCGTGGGCGCAGCGCGGGCCGAGCTCGGCCGCGACCGCGTCGACCCGCGCGCGATCGACGTCGCAGATCGCCAGCCGCGCGCCGCGGGCGGCGAAGGCGTGGGCGGTGGCGCGGCCGATGCCGTTGCCCGCGCCGGTGACGACCACCAGCTGATCGGTGAGGTCCATGGCGCCCACTCTATGCCCGCCCGGCCCGGCCGGTGGCGCGCGCCACCGCCACCGCGCCCGCGATCCTGACGATCGCCCGGCTCACGCCACCCCCGCCGCCGGCGCGCCCAGCTCGGCCGCCGCCGCCGCCGCCCGATCCAGCAGCACCTGGGCCAGGTGGTAGTTGTCGTTGTCGTCGGGGTGGAAGTCGCGGGCGAGGTAGGCGCGGATGCCGCGCATGAACACCCGGCGGACGATCGGCTCGGTCTGCCGCTGCTTGCGCAGCGCGCGCAGGCCGCGCCACGCGGTCAGCGGCCCGATGCCGTCCTGGCGCAAGAGCATCAGCGTCGCCGCCCACCACATCGTCGCCAGCATGGTGGTCGCGATCGCCATCCCGGCGACCCGCAGCGGGTAGGACGGATCGACCTGCTGGAGGACGTCGTAGGCGACCGACTTGTGCTCGAGCTCCTCGGCGGCGTGCCACAGCAGGAGCTGCCGCATCGCCGGGTGGGCCTGCGCGAACGCCGGCTCGCCGAGGACGCCCTCGGCCATCAGCGCGGTGAAGTGCTCGGCGGCGGCGGTCGCCGACAGCCGCAGCTTGGCCGGCGACGCCCGCTCGAGCAGCGTGTACGACAGCCACTCGTAGAAGCGGAGGAAGCGGTCGAGCTGGTAGCCCTGGGCGCGCAGGGTCTCGAAGAAGTCCTCGTGGGCCTTGGCGTGGCGGCCCTCCTGGCCGCCGAAGCCCTTGATCGCCGCCCGCAGCGCCGGGTCGGTGATCCGATCGAGGTAGTGGTAGACCGAGCGGACGAAGAACCGCTCGCCGGCCGGGAACAGCAGGTTGACGCCATTGGCGATGTGGGTCGGCACGGCCAGGCCGCCGAACCAGTGCTTGGGCACGGTGGCGAAGTCGTGGGCCAGCTTGCGGGGCGTGATCGGCGGCCGGGTCGCGACGGGCGACGGCGCGGCCGCGGACGGGGCGGCGCCGGCCTCGGCCGGACCGCTGGCGGCGACGACGGGCTCACGGGCGGGGCTGACGGGGGCGTTGGTGGTCATGTTCGTCCTCTGGCCACCAGCTTGGATCCTTATTGACCTGCGGTCAATAGCGAATCGACCGGCGCCGGGCCGGTTGCCAGCGGATCGCCGCCCGCGGTACGAGAGTCCATGGCCCTGCCCCGCGCGCGCGCCAGTGGCCGCCGCACCCCGGCGCGCGAGGCCGCGGCGCGCGAGCCGCGCCGACCACGCCGCCGCATCCGGCTCGACAACGACGCGCGCCGCGCCCAGCTCGTCGCGCTGGCCACCGTCACCTTCGCCGAGCGCACCTACGACGAGGTCTCGATCGACGACCTCGCCCGCGCCGCCGGCATCTCCAAGGGCCTCCTCTATCATTACTTTCCGACCAAGCGCGACCTCTACGTCGCCGGCCTCCGCGCCACCGCCGACGAGCTGATCGCCCGCAGCACCAGCGCGGCGGCGCCCGAGCTGCCGCCGCTCGAACGGATGCGGGCCGGCCTCGACGCCTACCTCGACCACGTGTCGCGCCACGCCCGCGCCTTCGTCGCCCTCATGCGCGGCGGCATCGGCAGCGATCCCGAGGTCGCCGCGGTCATCGAGGACGTCCGCCGGACCTACGTCCAGCAGTTCCTCGCCCGCGCCGGCGGCACCCCGCTGGCCGGCGCCACCCTCGACCTGCCCCGGGTCCGGCTGGCGGTGCGCGGCTGGATCGGCATGGTCGAGGCCGCCAGCATCGACTGGCTGGCCAGCCCCGGCCTCGACCGCGCCACCGTCCGCGACTTCCTGGTCGACGCCCTGGTCGCGATCACCCAGGTCGCGCTGGCCCCGGCCCCCGCCCCGCCGCCCCGCGGCCGCTGACGATGTCGGGGTCCGACATCGGGCCGCAACGGATTGTTGCCGACGGCGCCCTTACGGCCGCGACGTCCAGCCTCATGCTATCGGCCATGACCATCGCGCTCCGTCGTGCCGCCGACCGTGGCCACGCCGATCACGGCTGGCTGAACAGCTTCCACACCTTCTCGTTCGCCGACTACCACGACCCCCGCCACATGGGCTTCCGCGCGCTGCGGGTCATCAACGACGACACCGTCGCCGCCGGCCGTGGCTTCGGCTCCCACCCCCACCGGGACATGGAGATCATCTCCTACGTCCTCGACGGCGAGCTCGCCCACAAGGACTCGATGGGCAACGGCTCGGTCATCCGCCCCGGCGACGTCCAGCGGATGAGCGCCGGCACCGGCGTCGTCCACAGCGAGCAGAACCCATCGCGGACCACGCCGGTCCACTTCCTCCAGATCTGGATCGTGCCCGACCGTCCCGGCCACGCGCCCGGCTACGAGCAGCGCAGCTACCCGCTCGCCGAGCGCGCCGGCCGCCTCCGGCTGGTCGCCTCGCCCGACGGCGCCGACGGCTCGGTCACCATCCACCAGGACGCGCGGCTGTACACCGCCACCCTCGCCGATGGGGACGCCGCCCAGCACGTGGTCGCGCCCGGCCGCCACGCCTGGATCCACGTCGCCCGCGGCGAGGTCGTCCTCGGCGACACCGTGCTCGGCGCCGGTGACGCCGCCCGCACCAGCGACGCCGGCCCGCTCGACCTCCGCGGTCGCCCCGGCGGCGGCGAGGTCCTGGTCTTCGACCTGAGCTGACCGGGCGCCGGCCCCGCGCGCTCGCTAGCGCGACTTCAGCCGCGGGTACGCCACCACCGCGCCGAGGATGATCGCGACCCCGAGGTAGAAGCTCGGCGACAGCTCGCGCTGCTCGCCGAACAGCGGGATGGCGAGGACGATGGCGTAGACCGGCTCGAGGTTGACGATCAGCGTCGACGCGAACGCCGACAGGTGGCGGAGCGCGACCAGCGCCAGCGTGAACGGGATCAGGGTGCAGCCGACCGCCAGCGTGGCCAGCAGCGCCAGATCGCGGGCGCCGGGCAGCACGAACGCGGCGCCGTCGTGGGGCAAGAACGGGGTGGCCACGGTCAGGAGCAGCGCGCCGGCGCCGAGCTCGAGGCCGGTGATCGCCAGCGGATCGCCGCGCAGCACCAGCCGCTTGTTGAACGCGCTGAACACCGCCGCCAGCGCCGCCGACAACGCGCCGACCGCGATCCCGACCCGGTAGCTCGGCGACACCGCGCCGGCGACCAGCCAGACCCCGGGGATCACGCCCAGGCCGAGCAGCAGCTCGCGCGGATCGAACCGCGAGCCGGCGACCAGCGGCTCGAGCACGGCCTGGAACACCGGCGCCAGCGCCATGCAGGTCGCCGCCACCGACGCGTTCGACAGCTTGATCGCGCCGTAGAAGGTGAGCCAGTGCAGCGCCACCACCAGGCCGATCGCCGCGTACGCCACCATCAGCCGCGGGGTCATCGCCCGCCAGCCCCGCCACACCCGCGGGGTCAGGGCGAGCAGCGCGGCGACCATGGTCATCCGCCACCACACCAGCGGCAGCGCCGGCAGCGAGATCGCCTTGCCGAGGATCGCGGTGAAGCCCCACAGCAGCACGCAGGCGTGCATCTGGAGCTGGGCGCGGGCTGCGGGGGTCATCGCGCGGACACCGGGCGGCATCCTACGAGCAGGCGGCGGTCGACGGGAACGCGGCGCCGCCGTCAAGTCGCGAGCCGGCCGGCCGGCGGCGAAATCCCGGCAACCGCGCGGCCCGCCCCTGCCGTTCGCCCGCGGTCGCGTGATACGCTGGGTCCGTGCACGACGAGCCCATCGTCGCCTTCCCCGACGTCGATGCCGATCGACTGCTGGCCGCGCTGTGCGCGACCGTCACCGGCGACGGCCCGCGCGCGGTCCGGCTGCGGACCAGCGCCAGCCAGTGCGTGGTCGACGAGCCCAGCGACGTCGCCGCCGCCCGCTGGTTCCAGTCGCTGGTCGAGCTGGCCTACCTGGTCGCGTCCGCCGACGGCTTCTCGGCCGCCGAGCGAGCGTCGCTCGCCCTGCTGATCGAGCGGGCCACCGGCCGCACGGTCGAGCACGAGCTGCTCGAGCGCCACCTGGCCGAGCTCGAGATCCAGACCGACGTGCTCGGCCGCCACCAGCGGTTCGCCCGCGCCGCCGCCGAGGTCCGCGATCAGCCCAGCGTCGACGACGCGCTGGCGTTCGCCGCGCTGGTCGCGATGGCCGACGGCACCATGGCGCAGCCCGAGCACGCCGCCCTGCTCGAGCTGGCCGGCCACCTCGAGATCGAGCCGGTCCAGGTCGAGGCGCTGATCAACGTGCTGGTCGAGGACGTGAAGGGGCGGCTGCGATGAGCTACGTCAATCACCTGGCCAAGGAGATCAACGCCAAGGTCGTCTACTACGGCCCGGGCCTGTGCGGGAAGACCACCAATCTGCAGCACATCTTCGGCCGCACCCGCCCCGACTCCAAGGGCAAGCTGATCACGCTGGCGACCGAGACCGAGCGGACCTTGTTCTTCGACTTCCTGCCGATCGATCTCGGCAGCGTGCGCGGGTTCAAGGTCCGGCTCCACCTCTACACCGTGCCCGGCCAGGTGTTCTACGACGCCAGCCGCAAGCTGGTGCTGCGCGGCGCCGACGGCATCGTGTTCGTCGCCGACTCGCAGTCGAGCCGCATCGAGGCCAACGTCGAGAGCGTCGAGAACCTGAGCGTCAACCTGGCCGAGATGAACAGCCCGTCGCTCGACAAGCTGCCGTACGTGGTCCAGTACAACAAGCGCGACCTACCCGAGGTCGACTCGATCGAGAGCCTGCGCGCCGCGCTCAACCCGCTGGGCGTGCCCGAGTTCGAGGCCTGCGCCGCGACCGGCGTCGGCGTGTTCGAGACCCTCAAGGGCGTCTCGAAGCTCGTGCTCAAGCGCCTCGCCGCCCACGCCGAGTAGGGCCGGGCGCGACCGCGCGCTGACCGCGTCGACCGCGCGCCGACGCGCACCGACCGTGCGCTGACGCACGCCTGTGGCAGGGGCGCGCGGTGGACGCGGGCGCGCGGCCCTCGGCGTGGACGCCGGCTCACGCCTGGGCCTGCCGGCCGGCCTCGAAGCCGGCACGCCTCGCGCAAGGGAGCCGAGCGGTGACTTGCCAACGCCGCGACCGGCTTCAAAGGTGCGAGAGATGACGCCGGCCCTCACCCCCGCGCTCGGTCACCTGCGCGCGGCGACGGCGGCGCTGCACCGCGAGGCCGAGCGCCACGTCCGCATCCTCGACCCCGACGCCACCGACGCGACCTACGTCCGCTACCTGGCGCGGATGTACGGGGTCCACGCCGCGATCGAGGACGGGTTCGCCGCCAGCGGCCCGCTCGCCGACGCCGGCTTCGACGCCGCGGCGCGGCGCAAGCGCGACTGGCTGGCGCGCGACCTGGCCCACTTCGGCGTGGTCGCCGCCGAGCTCCCGCGGTGCCTCGCGCTGCCGGCGTTGCCGGATCTCGCGGCCGCGGTCGGCGCCGCCTACGTCATCGAGGGCTCGACGCTGGGCGGCGCGTTCATCGTCGCCCGCATGCGGCCACGGCTCGGCCACCTGCTGGGCGTGGCCAGCGCGTTCCTGACCGGTCACGGCCCCGCCACCGGGCCGATGTGGCGCGCGTTCGTGGCGCTGGCCGAGCGCGCGCTCGACGACGAGCCGCGCCGCGCCGCCGCCGCCGCCGCCGCGCGGGCGACGTTCGCCGCGCTGATCGCCTGGCTCGACGAGCCGGCGGTGGAGCCGCCCCACCCCCATCGCGGGCTGGAGCGGTGGCGCCCGCGGGAGGCCGGGGCGTGACGGCACCCGCCGACGGCGTCGACTTCGGCGCCCTGACCCGCCGCTACCTCGTCGCCCAGCTCGCCGGCGACCGCCGCGCGGCCCTCCGCCTGCTGATCGACGACGGCCTCGGCCAGGGCGCCGACGTGATCGAGCTCCTGGCGCAGGTCATCGGCGCGGCCCAGCTCGAGATCGGCCGGCTGTGGCAGACCAACCAGATCAGCGTGGCCCAGGAGCACCTCGCGACCGGCGTGTCGCAGCTGGTGATGGCCCGGCTGTTCGAGCTGGCGTCGCCGGCGGCGCGCAACGGCCGGGTCGTGGTCGTCGCCTGCGTCGAGGGCGAGCAGCACGAGCTGCCGGCCCGCCTGGTCGCCGACTACCTCGATCACGCCGGCTTCACCGTCCGCCACCTCGGCGCCAACCTCCCGACCGACGACCTGCTGGCGATGATCGCCGACCAGCCGCCGGCGCTGCTGGCGCTGTCGGCGACGATGAGCTTCCACGTCGCCGCGCTGCGCGCGACCGTCGGCCGGGTCCGGGCGGCGTTCCCCGACCTGCCGATCATCGCCGGCGGCCACGCGTTCTCGTGGTCGCCGAGCCTGGCGGTCGAGCTCGGCGTCGAGACCGCGGCGAGCGACCCCGCGGCGCTGGTGGTGGCGGCCCGCCGCCTGACGGGGGTGGCGTGAGCACGGCGGCGCTCGAGCAGGCGCTGGTCGAGGCCGCGCCGCGGCTGACCGCCCGCGTGCTCGCCGAGATGTACGCCGATCCGTTCTGGGCGGCGCGGTTCGGCGAGCGCGGCCGCGGCCACGCCCGCCAGGACGGCGACTACCACCTCACCTACGTGGTCGAGGCGCTGCGGGCCGACGACCCCGCCGTGTTCGTCAAGTACGCCCGCTGGCTGCGCGACCTGCTGGTCGCGCGCGGGATGTGCTCGCGCCACCTGGCCGACAACTTCGCCCGGCTGGCGATCGCGATCGACGGCGAGCCGTGGCCCGATCGGGGCGAGGCGGTGGCGGTGCTGCAGGCGGGGATCGACGCGCTACGCCACCGCCAGGGCGACGCCGGGATGATCGACGACCACCGGGCCGCGCTGGTCGCCGCCGTGGTCACCCGGCTGCGGCGCGATCGGCCGGGGCTGGTCGACCGCTGGGACCGCGACGGCGGCCCCGGCTGCGTCGACGAGCTCGACGCCTGGTTGTCGTACCTGGCCGACGCGCTCGCGCTCGCCCAGCCCGAGCGCTTCACCGCTCACGTCGCCTTCGCCCGCGGGCTGCTCGCCCGGCGCGGCCTCGGCCCCGGCGATGTCGACGCCGCGGTCACCGCGCTCGCCGCCGTCGTCGCCGCCGAGATCCCGGCGGCGCTGCGCCCGGCCAGCTACCTCGACGCCGCCCGCCAGCCGCGGGCCGCCGCCGAGGGCGCGTGAGCCGCGAGCGCCTCGACCTTCCGACCCGGCTGCGAGGTCACGCTTCGGATCGGCCGGCCCCGAGCTACAGCCGCCGCTCCCAGCCGAGGTTGACGGTCGCGAACGGCGACACCGGCAGCGGCGCGTAGGTGTGGCCGCCGACCCGGGCCGCGCGATCGCGGTGGACGGTGACGCCGAGGGCGAGCCAGGGCTGGAGGTAGAAGCCGTTTCGCCAGGGGTGCCACTGGTAGCCGACGATCGCCTCGGGCGACACCTCGCCGACCTCGACCTGACCGCCGGCGGCGTCGTCGTGCTGGTAGCGGACCCGCAGGTAGCGGAGCGAGACGCCGAGCGCGAGGCCGTCGTGGCCGGGGGCGGCGCGGTAGTAGAGCGCGTACAGCGCGGCGCTCGGCCGGACCCGGAGGTCGAAGCCGTCGTTGCCGCCGAGCTGGGCGATCGGATCGGGGACGTGGAGCGAGAAGCTGGCCACCGCCAGCCGGACCCCGGCCAGCGCCGGGTGGCGTAGCCCGACCTGCGCGCCGTAGCCTCCGTTGGCGAACGGCAGCGGATCGAGCTCGACGTGGACCGTGACGTCGTCGGCGCGCGCGGCCGCGGACGCCGCGGTCACGACGACGGCGACGACGAGGGCGGTCGGCCGGGCCGGCATCAGCCCTCCGCGCCGCGGCCTTGCTGCGACACGAAGTAGGCCACCTTGCGGGCCCGCATCACCTCGCCGAGCGGTCGGTGCGCGGCCAGCGCCTGCCAGGGATCGAACACCGCCCGCTCGGTGCGCGCCGCCAGCTCCTGACCGGCCGCCGAGGCGACGTCCTGGGCGGCGAGGGTCAGATCGGCGACCGGCAGGTAGGGCGCGACGTCCTCGGGCCAGTCGACCGACGCGTCCTCGATCGGCGTCCGTGCCTCGTCGACGAAGAACTGGAGCGCCAGCGTGTAGCCGACCGGCTTGCCGGCCACCAGCGCCGCCATCGCCGCGCCCCACTCGCCGGTGACGTCGGGGTGCGGGATCGGCGCGTGCGGGGTCAACCGGACCCGCGCCGCGTACGGGCCGCAGGCGATCGGCGCCGCGCTGTGGAACGCCGCGGCCGCGAAGCCGGGGAACGGCCGGTCGAGGCCGGCCTTGAGCGCGCGCAGCCGGCCGAACATGCCGCGCAGGCCGTAGGTCCGGTAGGCCCAGCCGACGATGGCGAGCTGACCCTTCGACGCGGCCAGGGCCAGCGACAGGAAGTCCTTGCTGGTCGGGAAGCCGAACGCCGACAGGTTGATCAGCAGGAAGTCCTGGTGGGTCGCCGGGCCGCCGAGCGCGCCGTCGCCGGTCACGCCTTGCACCCGCAGCGCGAAGCCGCGGATGTCGGGCTTGCGATCGGGCTGGCGGTCGGCGCTGCCGTTCGACAGCCGGACCCAGACGTCGTGCCGGCCGGGGGTCGCGAACAGGCCGTGGCGGGCGTGGGCCGGCAACCCGTCCTTGACGTCGAGGTGCGCGGTCAGCCCGAGCACGCCCTTGCGGTGGAGGGCGCGGCCGGCGCCCTGCCGGGCCGAGCGCCCGCGCTGCAGCGCGGCGAGCTGGTCGGCCTGGGCCTGGTGGCGGGCGGCCTCGTCGGCCTCGACGCGCTCGCGCCACTCGGTCGATGGTGGGGGGACCATGGCCGCGATCGTACACCGCGATCGTGGGCGAACCGCGAGCAGTCACGGGTATGCTCGCCGGATGCGGGTCATCGCCAGCCTCCTGTCCGTGATCGCGCTCGGCGGCTGTGGCGGCGACGACGGCGCGCCGATCGATCGGCCGCGCGACTTCGGCGGCGCCCGACCGGTGACGCTGCAGGTGCCGACCACGTTCGACGACGGCCAGCGCTACCCGCTGCTGGTCATCCTCCACGGTTACAGCGTCAACGCCTTCATCCAGCAGACCTACTTCCGCATGGGCGACATCGCCGACACCGCCGGCGTGCTGGTGCTGGCGCCCGAGGGCACCACCGACAGCGGCGGCAAGCAGTTCTGGAACGCCGATCCCGACTGCTGCGACTTCGACGGTAGCGCGGTCGACGACGTCGCCTACCTCGGCGGGCTGATCGACGATGTCATGGCGGCCTGGCCGGTCGATCCCGCGCGGATCGACGTCATCGGCCACTCCAACGGCGCCTTCATGGCCTACCGGCTGGCCTGCGATCGCGCCGACGTGGTCACCGCCATCGCCGGGCTGGCCGGGCACGCGGCGCGGTCGGACGTCGCCTGCGCGCCGGCCCGGCCGGTCAGCGTGCTCCACCTCCACGGCACCGTCGACGTCGAGATCCCGTACGCCGACAACGTCGACGGCGCCGCGACCTCGCCCGGCGCGGTCGCCAGCGTGGCGGCGTGGGCCGACCGCAACGGCTGCACCGGCGCGCCGGTCGCCGGCGGGCGCAAGGATCTCGACGGCGCGGTCGCCGGCGACGAGACCGTGGTCGCGGTCACCGGCGGCTGCCCGGCCGACGGCGCCGCCGAGCTGTGGACGCTCGAGGGCAGCGATCACATCCCCCAGCCGACGCCGACGTTCCCGACCGAGCTGATGGCGTGGCTCGCCGCCCATCCCCGTCGGTGACGGCGGGCCGCGCAGGAGCCCAGACCGCATGTCGTTGATCGTCTCGCTGGTGGCGGTGGCGGTGTTGATCGGGCCGACGATCGCGGCCTATCTGATCGTCCCGCCCGAGGTGCTGGCGGCGTGGCCGGCGATGGCGGTGAGCTTCATCCCGCTCGCCGCGGCGCTGCTGGCCTGCCTGGTGGTGCACGGCTGGCGCCCGCAGCTCGAGGCGCCGCTGCCCACCACCGCTGCGGCGTGGTTGCAGGCCGAGATCGCGCGACTGGGCACGATCGGCATCGGCGTCGCCGCGATGGCCAAGGGACGCGACCAGGCGAGCTTCTTCCACCCGGCGACGAACACCATCGTCCTGGCCGACGACGTCTTCGGCGAGCACAGCGCCAACGCCCACGCGACCGCGGCCCACGAGCTGGGCCACGCGCTGTTCTGCCTCGAGCGGCCGCGGCTGGCCGCGTTGTTCATGACCGCGCGCGGCACCGCCAGCGGCTGGTTCGAGGTCGGCGCCGGGTTGCTGGTCGGCGCCGTCGTGGCCGGCAGCCGCGCGATCGCGATCGCCGCCATCGCCGCGTTCGTGATCGCGGCGATCCTGCACGCCCTGGTCGTGGTCGAGGAGGCGGTCGCCAGCCAGCACGCCCTCGCCCTGCTCCGGCCCCACCTGACGGCGCCCGAGCACGCGCCGGCCGCCGGCCGCGATCTCCGCCGCGCCCTCGCCACCTACGGCCTGCAGCTGGTCGGCGCCGTGGCGGCGGTGGTGGTGGCGGCGTGGCTGGCGCGCCAGCCGACCGGCGTGCTGCTCGACGGGCCGGCGCCGATCGGGGCCGCCGCGATCGCCGCCACCGTCGGCGCGGTGGTCGCCGTGCTGGCCGGCCTCGCCGCGGTCGCGGGCATGCTGCCGGCCCCCGACCGCGCCGCCAACCTGCTGACCGACACGGTCCAGGTGCTCGGCCTGGCCACCTGCCCGCTCCTCGCCGCCCTGCTGTGCGACCAGGCCGGCGCGCCGGCCTGGGCCGTGGCGATGGCCGCGGCGCCGGCGTGGTCGATGATGTCGGTGCCGGCGAAGCTGGCGCCCCGCCGCCTGGTCGCCACCTTCGATCGCGCCCTCGCCAGCGCCACCGTCCCGCTGCCCCCCGGCGTCGAGATCCGCCGGGTCGACCGCGCGCGCATGATCGCGGCCCAGGAGCCGCACGATCGCGCCGACCGGCTGCCCGCCGCGCTGATGGCGCTGGCCCCGGTCCCGCTGGCGCTGTGGTGGCTGCTCTGATCTGATCGGCCGGCGCCGCGGTCACGAGCGACGGCGACGCTTGCGCGGCAGCCGGGCGGCGAAGCCGGTCAGCAGCGCGTCGAGGCCGAGCTCGAGCTCGCGATCCAGCCGGTAGGCGGGGAGCGCGCGGGTCACCTCGCGGAGCGCGGTGAGCGCCGCCGGGATCACGGGCGCGGCCGGCTGCTCGTCGGCGGCCGCGGCGCCGGCCACCCACTGGGCGTGGCCGACCACGAACGCGGCCACGATCTGGACGACCATCAACGCGTCGAGCGGCGGGAAGCCGGCGGCGCGCAGCACCGCCAGGTAGGCGTCGAGCCGGGCGATCGACGCCGCGGTCGCCGCCGGCCGCGAGGCGAACAGACCGATCGCGCGCGGGTGGGCGCACAGCGTGGCGTGGAGGCTGCGGGCCTGGTGACGGACGTAGGCCTGCCAGTCGCGGGTGTCGGCCGGCGGCGGCGCCAGCCGGGCCAGGATCCGTTCGTGGACGCCGTCGAGCAGCGCGGCCTTGCTCGCGACGTGGTGGTAGAGCGACATCGCCTCGACGCCGAGCACCTCGCCCAGCCGGCGCATCGACAGCGCGGCCAGGCCGTCGTCGTCGATCAGGGTCAGCGCCGCGTCGAGGATGCGATCGCGCGACAGCGGCGTGCGGGCGGCGGCGGACATGGGCCTTGACTACTTACACCATAAGCTTACGATGTAAGTCATCATGAACATCACCCAGCCCGAGCGGCGGATCGAGGCCCTGGTCGCCGACCTGTGCTCGCCGGCCTGCGCCGGCCGTCGACCGGGCACCGCCGGCGGTCGCGAGGCCCGCCGGCTGGTGACCGCCGCGCTGCGCGACGCCGGCCTCGACCCGTTCGAGCAGGCGGTGCCGGCGTGCGGCGGCGCCAACGTGCTCGCCACCGTGCCCGGCGACGTCGACCGCTGGATCGTGGTCGGCGCCCACTTCGATCACCTCGGCCAGGACGGGTCGGTCGTCTATCACGGCGCCGACGACAACGCGGCGGCGGTCGCGGTGCTGCTCGAGGTCGCGCGCGCGCTGCGCGGCGAGCGCGCCGGCCGCGGCCTGATCATCGCCGCGTTCGACGGCGAGGAGCCGCCGTTCTTCCACACCGGCGCGATGGGCTCGCAGGCGTTCGTCGCCGCACCGCCGGTCGGCCGCGGCGCGATCGACTTCATGGTCTGCATGGACCTGGTCGGCCACCGCCTCGGCTCGGCCCTCGTCCCCGATGACGTCGGCCAGACCCTGTTCGCGCTCGGCGCCGAGCGCAGCCGCGGCACCCTCGAGCTCGTCCGCGGCCTGCGCCGGGCCACGCCCGGCCTGGTGGTCCGGGCCGCCGACGCCGACATCATCCCGCCGCTGTCGGACTACGACCCGTTCTGGCGGGCGCGGATCCCGTTCCTGTTCCTCACCGCCGGCCGGTCGCGGGTCTATCACACCGCCGCCGACACCCCCGAGCTGCTCGACCTGGCCAAGATCGCGGCCACCGCCGGGTGGCTGACCGGCCTGGTCCGCACCCTGCGCCAGCGCGACGTCCCGCTGACCTGGGACGACGCCGGCAGCGCCGACGCCGCGACCCTCGACGAGATCGGCGACCTGCTCGACGCGCTGGCGGCGGTCAGCGCCGACGCCCGGGCGGCCCGCGGCCAGGTCGACGGCCTCCGCCGCGCGTGCGATCGCGCCGGCCGGCTGCCGGCGCGGCAGCGCCACCTGCTCGGCGCGCTGGTCGCCAGCCTCGAGGCCCGCCTCGCCTGACCCGCGCGCGGCGCCGCCGTGCGATCGTCCGGCGATGAGCACCGCGCTCTCGCTCCACCTGCGCGATCTCGGTCAGCCGCTGGTGGCGGCCTGGCAGCGCGCCTTCGCCGGGGTCGCGGCGGTGACCATCACCCGCGGCGACATCTTCTCCGACGCCGACGGCCCGATCGCCGACGGCGCGCCGATCGACGTCGTCGCCGACGCGGTGGTCAGCCCGGCCAACAGCTTCGGCTTCATGGACGGCGGCATCGACGCGGTCTACACCTACGTCCTCGGCGCCGGCGTGCAGGACCGCCTCCAGCGCCTGCTCGCCGACGAGCACCACGGCGAGCTGCCGGTCGGGCAGGCGGTGATCGTCGCCACCGGCCACCCGACCATCCCGTGGTGCATCAGCGCGCCGACCATGCGCACGCCCGCCGACGTCGCCGACACCGTCAACGCCTACCTGGCGCTGCGCGCCGCCCTCCTCGCCGTGATCGATCACAACCGGCGCGGCCAGCCGCCGATCGCGCGGGTGCTGTGTCCCGGGCTCGCCACCGCGGTCGGCCGCATGCCGGTCGACCGCTGCGCCCGGCAGATGCGGGCCGCCTGGGACCGGGTGGTCGGCGATCGACCGTTCGCGCCCCGCGCGCTGCGCGAGGCCGCGGCCGACGACGTCGAGCTGCGGCGCTGACCGTCGCGCAGCGGGGAGGTCAAGCCGCTCAGATCAGAATAGTCAGGTCGCGGCGATGGCGGCGGGGCGCCCTTACAAGGCCGCGGCGGCGCTCCTTGTTTCTTCGGACCCTCGCTTCGCTCGAGTCCTCAGGGGTGGGGGCAGAAGGTCGCCGGATCGTCGAAGCGGGCGATCAGCGCGGCCGAGGGCGGCGACGGATCGCGGGTGAGGTCCCAGCGATCGTCCCACTCGCCGGCGGCGCCGTAGCGCCAGCGGCCGGCGATCGCGCGGACGCCGTCGCGATCGACGATCACCTTCATCTCGACGTCGCCGGCGTCGCCGGGCGCGGCCCGCGACGGCACCTCGCACCACCAGCCGACGAAGCCGTCGGCGGTCAACCGACCACGGACCGTGCCCTCGTCGTGCTCGTAGACACCCCACATCTCGTCGCCGACCTTGCGCAGCAAGAGGTGGCCGAAGTCGCCCTTCCAGTGGCCCTCGAGCTCCATCGCCGGCGCCGGGGCGTTGCCGACCAGCAGCCGCGGGTCGGCGCAGGCGTCGGGGTCGGGCAGCGTCGAGGCGTCGGCGACCAGCGTCGGGCCGCGCTCGGCCCGGGCGATCAGCGCGCGCAGCTCGCCGATCGAGGTCTTGAGGCACTGCTCGCTCGCCGCGGCGACCGCCGGGCTCCAGCTATGGCCGCGGGCCTGACACGACGTGATCGCGGCGTGCTGCCAGCTCAGCGACCAGGCGTCGAGCGCGGTGGCCAGCCGGTTGGTGGCGTCGGGGCCGGCCTGCGGATCGAGGCGGACGTAGTTGGCGGCGATCCGGTTGCGCGCCGGCGGCCCCCACGTCACCACCGCCGGCGTGCCGGCGGCGTCGCACGACACCGGGCCGGGGCCGCGGGTGAGCACGAACACCGCGGCCGCCACCGCGAGCGCGGCGAGCGCCGCGGCCGCGATCAGGCCGCGGATCCGCCGGGGCGGCGTGCGCAGCCGGGTCAACAGCGCGCGGACGTCGGGGAAGCGCGCGGCCGGATCGCGGGCCAGGCCGCGGCGGAGCGCGGCGCCGATCCACGGCGGCACGTCACGTCGGCCCGGCTCGCGCGGCCCGGTCCGGGCGATCTCCTCGCGCAGCTCGGCCACGGTCTTGCCGTGCCACGGTCGGTGGCCGTACAGGGCCTCGTAGAGGACGACGCAGAACGCGAACTGATCGGCGCGGGCGTCGACCGATCGGCCGGCGAGCTGCTCGGGCGCCATGTACGCCGGGGTGCCGAGCGTGGTGCCGAGCGCGGTCAGGTCGCGGCTCAGCGCGATCGGGCCCGACGACCGGCTCGACGACCGGCTCGACGACGCCGGATCCGACGGCGGCACCGCGGTGTCGGCGACCCCGGCCGCGGCCAGGTCGGCGGACGGCGCCACCGGCTCGTCGACGATCGACCGCTCGTCCTCGGCGAGGCCGGGCCGTGTGCCCTCGGCCGCGACCCGGACCAGGCCGAAGTCGCCGAGCCGCGGCCGGCCGTCGAGGCCGACCAGGATGTTGGGCGGCTTGATGTCGCGATGGACGAAGCCGGCGTCGTGAGCGGCGACCAGGCCTTCGCCGACCGCCAGCATCACGTCGAGGATGTCGCGCCACGACCGCGGCGCCGCCGCCATCCAGTGGGAGAGGTTGTCGCCCTGGATGTACTCCATCGCGATGTACAGCCGACCGCCCGCCCGACCGACCCCGTGGATGGTGACCACGTTGGGGTGGGCGAGCTGCGCCATCGCCACCGCCTCGCGGTACAGGCGCTCGGTGCCGACCGCCGCGCGGTGGACCTTGACCGCGACGTCGCGCTGCAGCTCGAGGTCGCGAGCCAGGTAGACCACGCCCATGCCGCCCGAGCCGATCCGGCGGACGATCCGGTAGATCGTCCCCAGCTCCTCGCCGGGGGCGAGATCGATCGGCGGCAGGCTGGCCGGCGCGCTGGCCACCTCCCCGAGCAGCGCGGCCAGCGAGCCGTCCTCGCTGCCGGGCGGCGCCGACAGGTCGACCAGCGACTCGTCGGCCGCGACCACGCCCTCGCCGGCCGGCAGCTCGGCGGTCACCTGGGTTGGTCGTTTGACGGCGTCGCGCGGATCCATGACACGGCAACGGCCGAGGCGGCCGCGTGTTCAGATGGTACGCCGTCGCTGCCGCCGCCGCTTCA
>Ga0075163_10005167_pt1 | contig 17451 bp, 15 predicted proteins | sample JI1023141ADNA_FD_71478 | JGI IMG/M metagenome (GOLD analysis project Ga0075163, IMG submission 71478) | Wastewater effluent complex algal communities from Wisconsin, to seasonally profile nutrient transformation and Carbon sequestration -... | ecosystem: Engineered > WWTP > Effluent > Algae...
AACCAACTTTGATAAACGGTGTGTAGCTTCATAACAAGAAATGATCAATTGGGCATCGTTTTCGTTTAGATCAGTACTTTGAATTAAAAGTTCGAGTTTATTTTTTATAATAGCCAATGGTGTTTGAATCTCATGGGAGGCATTCTGATTGAATTCTTTAATGTTCTTATAATCAGAAATAATTCTATTGCTTAATTCCATTAATTCTGAATTCAACTCATTAAATTCAGTGGTGTTACTTTTTGAAAACTGTAGCGGAACTAAAGCATTCAGCGAATACTTTTTTAATTTCCCGAGCGTCATATAAAATGGGTTAAAGATCTGCTTGAGCAAAATAAAATTCAGCAATACTGCAATGCCAATAAAAGCTAAGTATGCATAAAACATTGCATAAGCTATTTGTTCTGCCAGGTCTTCAACATCTATGAGTGCTTTACGGATAGTAACAGCATAAATTCCATTTTCATTTGATACAGGGAATCGCCATTGCCGGAAATTCAATTCTCCTTCAATCGGATGAATGATCAAAGTATCTTTCTTTTCCATTTTAAATTTGCTGTCAACCGAAATTGCTTCAATAAACAAATTAACACCATTAAAATTCATGTACAATGAATCGTTATCGCTCAACGCTCGCTCAAGATTTCGCTTTTCATCTCTTATTTGTTCGTCTAACTCCTCATAAACCTCATTTCTAAAAACGAAATAGAAAAAAACACCGCCAAATGAAAATACAAGCAATGATATTATCAGATAGTAAAAAGTAACTCTGTTCAACAATTTCATTGGCATACAATTTTATAACCCAATCCATAAACAGTAACAATAGGATCAACTCCCCCGGCATCAGTAATTTTCCGTCTTAAGTTTTTGATATGAGTATAAATAAACCCAAATGAATCGGCTTGATCGATACTGTCGCCCCATAAATGCTCAGCAATAGCTTCTTTGGTAAACACCTTCTCTTTGCCCGAAATCAAATAGATAAGAATTTCATACTCCTTTTGTGTCAATATAATTTCGACCTTATTTACAAACAATTTTTTCGCTGATAAATCAATCATCAAAGATGCACAATGAATAACATCTGAACCTTTAAAGTATTTTCTTCTGATCAGCGCCTTTAGTCGTGCATTCAATTCAGAAAGGTGAAAAGGCTTGGTTAAATAGTCGTCGGAACCTTGAGAAAGGCCAAATACACGGTCATCAATCGAATTTTTCGCTGAAACAATAATGACACCTGTTTCAGTATTGATTTTTTTAATTTCTTCAATCAGTAATAAACCACTTCTATCCGGTAGTGTGATATCAATCACGATACAATCATATTCGTATGCACCAATTAACCGGCTGGCCGTACTATAATCGGGCGCAATCTCGCAAACAAAACCCTCCATTGAAAGGTAATCTTTCATGGAGTGCAAAAGTTCAAGCTCATCCTCTACCAAAAGTATTTTCATCAGGCCATTATATTATCGGCCACAAGATAAAAAATAGAAATCAATATGATCAATCACTAAAAACTCAAACCAAAGTCATTTAACATCTATTTCTGAAATACAAGTACCGGAATTTTCGGGTCCGAAGTAAGCTCTCTAATAAGGTTTCGATGTGTTAAACGGTATGGTAAAGAGTGTTTTTCAAAACAAACAACTAACATATCTACATCCTTTCCTTCAACTATTGCTTCCAGCTTTTCAATTATGTGATCACTAACAAGACGTTTGAAAGAAATCCTTGGATTGTCATTCAATTTGTCCTCCAATTCGCGTTTGAACGAATTGAACACTTCTTCGCTAACTGCAATTTCCTTACCACTGACATGTATTAATTTTAATCTGGCTTTGAAATTTTTTATTACAAATTGCAAATGCTGTAACAATTGATTATCATTCATATCGTAATCCGTAGCATAAACTACCTCAAGCATTGGTTTAAATGTTGAATCAATAGGTACTATCAGTACAGGTGTTTTTGCATTCTTAGAAACTCTAAAGCTATGTGTTCCCAGATAAAAAGATGAAAACTCTTGTACGCCATTTGTGCCAATTACTATCAGGTTGTATTCATGGCCAACATCATTGATACAATTCTCAACAGTATTCATGGATGTCATAACTATGTAATCTGCTTCGACATTAAAAGTAAGCCGGATATCATTACAATAATCAGCCAGTAAATCGCTCGCTTCGCTTGCCAATTTGTGAGATTCTCTTTCTCCACCGGCAAACATGGTCATACCTTCACCAATCGATAATTTTTGCACATTAACCAAGGTTAAGGTTGCGTTTAGATTTTGTGCCAAACGAGACGCATATTCCATCCCATTGATGCCTTCTTCGGAAAAATCTACCGGACAAAGAATTTTCATTTCATCAGTTTTTTAATACTCAAACGAAGTTCAAAATATATTACGTAAATAATCATGATTTCAATCAACTAGTTGCATGATTTGCATCAAAGCTGAATTCCATGAAAGCAATAATTTAGAGTAACATACAAATACAACACAAAATGAAAACTAAAGAACAAATCAAACAATTAGGAGTTTGGATGGATCATGCATCCGCCAAGTTGGTTATGCAAGACGGGAAAGTAGAAGAAGTGTTTTCAAATTTGAGCAAGCATCAAAAAATTCCGGGTGAATCAGGTGATGGCATTAAATTAGGGAATTACCGTACAACCAATAATGAAGTTCACAAGCTAAATAAGGAAACGAATGAACTACATGCCTACTTCAACGATTTGCACAAAGCCATTACTCCTTTTGACGAAGTTTTATTATTTGGCCCGTCTACGGCCCATGATGAATTTGCAAATTATGTGATAGAAAAACATAAACATTTCCCCGGAAAAATAACATTAGCAAAAACCGATTATTTAACAGAAAACCAACTGACTGCTTATGTGAAGGGATATTTCAAGAATGAACAAACGAACAAAAGTGTATAACAAATAACTCATCCCGAAGGGATAATAACGAAGGGCTATCGTAGGAAATAATTTGCCAACGAGAGCCCTTCGTTATTAGTTATCAGTTATTAGTTTTAAAAAACCACTTTCCCTGATCTAACAGTTTCCTTTGCCTTCTTAGTTAAGAGAACATTCTTTTCTACCACTAAAAATATTCTTTCTTTCATGACTTTATATTCACTAATGAATTGGACAAGTTGATTATGCAATTCATGATGGCTGAACAAAGTGCTTTCTTCCAAATCAGAAGCTTCGTCATTTTCAATTACCTGCAATATTTTTTTCTCGTGATTGGTTACTTCATTCAACAATTGTATTAGTTGATTTCGTTTGCGCCCATTAACTTCTGTAAATTCTTGTTCCATTTCCTTGTAATCACCGGGGTTAATTATTACATGGTTATTCTTATCCAAAAGTTTTTCAAAAAAGGACAATTCCGTAGTATAAAATTCTAATTCGGATTTCCATTGACTTACCTCATTACATAATTGATCTCTGCCGGGCTTTAAAAGATAAGCTGAACCGGTTGCTAGTAACTTTTCCATTGTTTAGAAATTAATACCTGTTAATACTAAATTATAATTTATTCAATTCGAATTTGCCACTATCTGTTTGATTAGTTCTCTTCCAAGAATATCTGTACTTTTCGCTTTTGAAGAAAGTACAAATACTCCAAAATGGCTTGTTTCAACAAAGCCAACGAAAGCAGCAAATCCATTTGTCATACCGCTTTGCCAAACCATTTTCATTCCCTGATCATTAACAGAATTGATCTTCCATCCCAAAGCAATCTCTGTATCATCATTTGCTTTGGCTTTCAAACGTGGATTATGAGTATAATCAAGAACATTAGAAATATGATCCTTTGAGATTGAAATATTCGCTGATAGAAATTTCATCATATCTTCCGGAGTTGAATGTAATCCAAGAACAGGAGCAAATGCTTTAAAAGAAGAAGCTGCTGCCTTAACCCCTTTCTTGTTATGTCCCTGCAACAATTTTAACTTCTGTTCATCCGACAAAGAAATTGTGCTTGAACCCATTCCCAATGAATCAAGAATACATTCAGTTAAAATAGTTTCATACTCTTTTTGCATTCTCACTGATATTGCCTGACCCAAAAGAGCAATCCCTAATTGAGAGTGCCTATAATCAAAGCCGATAGGGTTTTCAATGTGATAGTCTTTTAAAAATGCATAGAGATCATCTTTTGAATAGTTGGATAGTGGCTGGTCACTAATTTTAGAGTGCAGATTATTTGGCAGATCAGGTATACCGCTTGTGTGCGAAGCCAGATAACAAAGAAGAACCGGCTGTGGTTCATATGATGAATCCGGCAAACACATGATAGGCTTAAATTTTACTCTCAAATAATCATCACCGGAATTATAATCAGGATCGGCGCCAAGATCAACAGGCTGACAAATAAATGGCTGATAAACTACAGCCGGTACGTTTGCATCCAGATAGTCCTGTAATCTGCCATCAATTCTCATTTCACCTTTCATTGCTTTATCTGCCAAAACAATGCTCGTAAAAGTTTCAGTGATGCCTCCAATTTCAAAGATATCGGAACTGTCCGGAAGAACATTTTTGTCAGATGCTTTTTTTCCATAATAATAAATGCGACTAACTCCATTAGTTTTAACACCAATTACCAATGCACCATTCCCATTTTCCAAATAAGAGTCTGCTAATTTATCAACTAAACTTTTTACAGGGTCCTGAGCAAATAAAGCAGAACACACAAAGAAAATTATACAGGACAAATAGTACCTCATTTTTATATATTTGCCTAAAGATCAATTAATAAAAGTAACAAAAATATGACTTCAATCAAAGTAACTAATGATTCTATTCATAACAAACACTTTTTTTATTAATTTACTTGTGAATTCTAAGTGAAATTTACGATTTATGAAATTTATCGCTGCATTTTTAATTATTTGTGGTTTAATGTTCTCGTCTTGCAAACGATCCCATGAAAAAGCACCGGAAATTAAAGCGGAAAAAACCGAAAATGTTAATGAAGAAGTAAGTCAAATCATAAGGAATCAAATAGATCAATTCAAGGAGGACAGTTTGTTGATAATAGATTCAGATACATTGGTAACAGGATCCTGGATCTCAGGTTTTTTCACTAAAAACAATTTTCAACCGGTATGGACGAATCGGACAACGCTTTCAAACACTGCAGATTCACTTTTAAAGTTCATTAATAATGCTGAGCTGTATGGTTTAGTTACAAGCGACTACTATTTAGAAAGCATTTTACAAAAAATCAGTAGTTTCTATAATAAGTCAGATTCCAGTATCAACATAACAAGAATTTATGAAGTCAACATTTTACTCACTGCAGCATATTTTAAACTAAGTGTCCATCTTAAGAAAGGTTTACAAGATCAACTTACCTTCCAAAAAACATGGAAAGCAACTTCTGAAGATTCTACAGCTGTTAATTTACTTGAAATGGCAATGAAATCAAACCTAATATTACAATCGCTTCAATCGCAAGAACCGAAACATGAACAATATTCGCGACTTAGAATTACCTTGAATATATTTCTTGAAAGAATTGGAGAAATAAAGGCTGGCAATATTTCAAAAGAAATACAGGAAACGAAATTTACAATTAATGATAGGAATTTCAATGATACTTTAAACGAAATTTACTATACCATTGACTCATTAAAAAAGAGAATAAACCAATTAAATGCCAATATAGAAAGATGGAGATGGGAATCAATTCAAAGTGAATCAAAACACATCTTAATAAATATACCATCCAATACTTTTAAATTCTATAGCAATGATTCAATGTTATTATATTCGAAAGTGATCACCGGTAAACCGGAAACACCTACCCCATCCAATTTTAATTCTAAAATTAGTCACTTTTTCATTTATCCGTATTGGAATGTCCCATACACTATTGCCACAAAGGAGATACTTCCGAAGTTGAAAAAAGATACAACTTACCTTACATCTGAAAACTTTGAAGTACTTGACCGCAGAAACAATCTTGTTGACCCTTCCACCATTAACTGGAAACGATATTCAGAAAAATATTTTCCTTTCCGTTTAAGGCAAAGGGATGGCACAGAAAACACATTAGGTGTTTTGAAATTCATGTTTTCCAATCCATATGCAATCTATCTCCACGACACTAATTCGCGCACTCTTTTCAGTAAGGAGAATCGTTGGTTAAGTCATGGCTGTATTCGTCTCGACAAAGCGAAAAATTTTGCTCAATTAATATGCGAAACATCAACGTATAATTTCAACACTGATTCGCTAAACAGGTATATGGAGATAAAATCAAGAATTAAAGTTGCCATTTATCCGGAAATACCAATTCATATCCGATATTATTCAATTGAAGCAGATACAAACAATGTTAATTTTTATCCGGACATCTATCAGATAGATAACAAAATGCATCAAGCACTCCAGAACAATTAATAAATATCAATTGATTAATTTTACTTCGGCTGATTTTTTGTTTTTCTGAAATAAGACCGAAAGAAAATGCTGTGTTGTACAGCTTCCAGATCCTCATCTAATTTCTTTGAAGCTGATTCAATATTTGAAAGGCTAACCTTTAGATCATTTGCCATAGCAGTATCTTTGATGAGACCGTTTACAATTCCTTTTCCTGAATTTATCTGATCAACGATCTCAGACATATCCGCAGACATTTTGGAAAACTTCTCGCTACCTTCTTTAACATTTGAAATTGCATTTCGAAGTTCATTAGACATCGTCGTATCATTCAGCATCGTCCCTAACACCCCTTTTCCTGAACCCGCTTCCCTTGTAATATCGGTTAATTGCTGAGACGTCTCAACAAGATTATCACTTACATACTGAATATTGACAAGTGTATGTTCAACGCTACGTGCCAGCGATGTATCCATCAGTACAGTATACAAAGTTCCACGGCTTCTATTGATATTATCTGTGATCTCTTTAAGATTTCCGGTAATTACTAAAATATTTCTGTTCGTCATATCAAGCGTTCGCAGCATTTCTTCTGTATTCACAATTTTCATGGAAAGGATTTTACTATTGTCTTCAACCAAAGGAGCATCAAACGTTCCGGGAGTAATGTTAACCAACTTATTTCCCATTAGTCCATCGGTTCCTATAGCTGCAATTGAATTACTTCTGATAAATTTTATAAACTTTTCATCGATCTGCATTACAACTTTAATGGAAGAATCATTTGTAAATTCTATTTCATCGACGATTCCAACATCAATTCCCGAATATCGAACATTATTTCCGACTGAAAGGCCACTTACATCAGTGAATTCACATGAAAGCGAAAAGGTTTTTCCAAACATATTTTTGCTTTTCCCAATAGAATATAATCCAATAATTAATAATAGTGCTCCTGCAATTACGAAAGCACCTAAACGGACATTACGTGATATTTCTTTATTCATTGTTTGTCAAAGTTATTCAAAAAATGGATGTGTTTGTGGATCATCAATTATACTAAGTTCTTCGAATGTCCCGTCAGAGTAATTGACTCCATTCACAATAATTGCGAGACGATTTCCGGTTACCTTTGCGCAATGCATATCGTGTGAGATCGTGATCGATGTTGTATTGTATTTTTTCTGAACGTTTAACATTAAATTTATTATTTCACCGGAGGTTATCGGATCGAGTCCGGTGGTAGGTTCATCATAGAGCATGATCTCCGGATGAAGTATCAATGAACGGGCAAGGCCAATTCGCTTACGCATACCACCTGAAAGTTCCGAAGGCATTAAATTAATTGCATCCAGTAAGCCCACGTCTTTTAATGTTTCTTCTACAAGTCCTTGTACTTCAGATTTGCTTTTATGTTTACCATGCCTTCGTAAAGGAAATTCAAGGTTTTCCCTTACAGTCATGCTATCATATAATGCGCTACTTTGAAACACAAAACCAATTCTGGCACGTAGTTCATCAAGTTCAGCAATAGGAAGTTGAGAAATTTCATTACCAAACACCTTAATCGAGCCGGCATCATAGGAAAGTAGTCCAATGATGCACTTGATCAACACCGATTTTCCACATCCTGATTTACCAAGTACGACAACATTTTCTCCACGATTGATAGTGAGATTGAAATCCTTCAGCACATGATTGCTTCCGAATGATTTGTAAACCCCTGTAATTTCAATTACCGGTTCGCCGTATTCTACGGCTGGTCCATTTTTCATATCTGCAGATCTGAATATCATAAGAAACCAAAGAATTCAGTGATCTGTACAGCGATCAAATCAATAATGAATACAAGCAGAGAACCAATGACAACAGCAGAATTCGCAGACCTTCCAACACCTTCTGTTCCTTTTTTTGAATTATATCCTTTATAACAACCGATCAGACCAATTGCAAAACCAAAAAAGAAAGTCTTGATAAAAGCAGGAACAACATCGCTGAATTCAAGACTATCGAAAACTTGTTTAAAGAAGAGTGTAAAACTCACTGAACCTCGGATATTCACTGCGAGATAAGAACCATACAAGGCAACGGCATCGCCAATAATGATGAGTATAGGAATTGTTAATGTCGTACTCAGTATCCGGGTAACGACTATGTACTTGAATGGATTTGTACCGCTTACTTCCATTGCATCAATCTGCTCTGTTACTTTCATTGAACCAAGTTCGGCACCAATACTGGAACCGATCTTTCCGGCACAGATCAGAGCGATCACAACAGGACCAAGTTCTCTGATGATACTGATTCCGACCATTGATGGTAGCCATGCTTCAGCACCGAATTCAACAAGAGTTGGTCTGGATTGAAGTGTTAGAACTAAACCAATAATAAAAGAAGTGATTGCGACCAAGGAAAGTGACCGATAACCAATTTCGAAAGCTTGTTTTAAAACTTCCTTAAATTCAAATGGCGGACGAAAGGCTTGTTTGAAAAATTTACCGGCAAATCTTGCAATCTCCCCTGCTTCATTCAGAAATTCAGTAAGTCCTTTTGGAAGCAAGTCGAAAAAACCTTCTTTCAATTCCGGCACTTCCTTATCAGGTTTAATATTTGGTGAATTATTCATTGATCAAACTTAATCTTGTTGCATACAACAAGGAATGAAATATATCAAACCTTTGCATGACTCGTATCAGAAATAAATTAACAACGAAAGTATGGAAAAATTCATCAATTTGGTTAATTCCGCTATGAAATAGCAGTATCAGCCATAAAACTCATGAGCATTTCGCTCCAACTCTTCACGATGATCGGGGTGAGCAATTGAAATAAGAGACTTTGCTCGTTGCGCTATATTCTTACCATAAAGGTCAGCCACTCCAAATTCTGTAACCACAAAATGTACATGGGCACGTGTAGTAACTACACCGGCACCGGGTTTAAGGATGGGTACAATTTTCGAAACACCTTTTGCCGTTGCAGATGCAATGGCAATGATAGGCTTACCACCTTTACTCAGTGAAGCCCCGCGAATAAAATCCATCTGACCACCAACGCCACTTATGATACGACTTCCAATAGAATCAGAACAAACCTGACCACTCAGATCAATTTCAACAGCACTGTTAATTGCTGTCATCTTATCATTTTTTCTAATGACAGCAGTATCGTTTACATAAGCAACATCCAGCATAGCTACCATTGGATTATCGTTGATAAAATCGTACAGCTTTCGGGTTCCCATAGCAAAAGCACTAACAATTTTTCCAGGATGTCGCTTTTTCATTCTACCATTGATAATTCCCTTTTCTACTAATGGTAAAATTCCATCTGAAAACATTTCAGTATGAATCCCCAGATCTTTATGATTTCCGAGACATTTCAAAACTGCATTTGGAATACCACCAATACCCATTTGCAACGTCGCCCCATTTTCAATAATACCTGCAATATTTTTTCCGATGGCTAATTCAATTTCGCTGGCATCAGATTGAAGCAATTCGTAAATTGGTTCTTCACAATAAGTAACTGCTGAAAAATGACTGACATGAATCTGACCATCGCCATGTGATCTGGGCATATTCGGATTGACCAGGGCGATTATTTTTTTCGCAACATCCGTGGCCGCTTTTGCAATATCAACTGACGGTCCGAGTGAACAAAATCCATGTTGATCGGGCATAGAAACCTGGATAAGTGCTGTATCAAGAGGCATGACACCTTTCCTGAATAATGCAGGAATCTCACTTAGAAAAACAGGGACATATTGCACGTTGACGCTATCCACATAAGACCGCAAATTACCACCAATAAAAAAACTGTTGACAAAAAACGAATCCTTATATTCAGGCTTAGCATAGGTAGCTTCGCCTTCGGTATGTATATGAACGATCTCAACATTACGCAATTCGCTATGTCTATTGGTCAATGCTTCAACAAATAATCGTGGAGTTGCTGCGCCGCCATGGATAAAAACCCGCTCATTGCTTTGTATTAGTTTAATTGCGGATTCCGCAGAAGTATATTGAAGCATATTTTTTAGCTGATTATTCTTTTATTTTTCAAAGTTCAAAGTCTAAGTCTTTCTTCTTATAATTACTCAAAGTATAATCACTGAAAGTAATATCAAATTAAAAACCGCTTTGCTACTCACCACTTACTAATTACCAATTACTAATCAAGAAAACTGACCAATTACATTAGCAAGTTGTTGTTCATTTACGACTCCTGACTGTCGCCATTTGATCTCACCGCCGACAAATAATAAAAGTGTTGGTACACTTTGAATTTGATAATGACTTGCTACAGCAGGATTCTTATCAATATCAACTTTGAGTATCCGTGCTTTGTCGCCGATTTTCTTAGATAGATTTTCCAAAATGGGTGCCATCATTTTACATGGCCCGCACCACTCTGCTGAAAAATCAACGAGTGTTGGAGTTTGGGAGTTAATAATATCATTAAATTTAGACATGGTATTTATACTTTTCGAATTTCAGACAGTTTTTTGAATAACTCTTTTTCTTCATCATTGAGATCTTTTGGGACAACAATTTTCATTTTCACATATGCATCACCTCGTACATCAGCTTTACCATAAAAAGGCATTCCGAGGCCATTCAAACGAAAAGTTTTTCCGCTGTCTGTTCCGGCAGGAATTGGCATTTTCAATGTTTTGCTAAAAATCTTTATTTCCATTTTTCCACCCAGCACAGCAGTATACAAGTCTAAAGGTTGTTCCAGATAAAGATCATTGCCTTTAACTTCTAAGCTCAAATGCTTTGCTAGTTTAAATGTTATGTGCAAATCTCCAGGCTCACCACCATTCATCCCGGTACCACCCTTTCCTTTCATTCTTAAAACCATTCCATCATACACTCCGGGTTTAAGGTTCATATTTAGCTTCTGACCATTGAGAGTAATTTGCTTGGTCGCACCATTGTAAGAATCTTCAAGAGTAATTTCCATTTCAGCTTGCAGATCCTGACCACGTGTTGGTCGAGTTGATCGCTGTCCAGGGCCACGTGCATCGCCACCTCTACCGCCAAAAATGGATTCAAAAAAGTCCGAGAAATTTCCTCCACCGCCAAAAAATTCCTCGCTTTGATTTCGGTTTTGTCTTTGCTGACCTTGAGAAGACCATCTACCCCAATCAAAATTGCCATTGCCACCATGTTGCTGGTAAGAATTCCAGTTTTCGCCGAGCTCATCGTACTTCTTCCTCTTTTCTACATCACTTAACACCTCATTCGCTTCATTGGCTTCTTTGAATTTCTCTTCTGCTTTCTTATCACCAGGATTCTTATCAGGGTGATATTTTACAGCTAGCTTACGGAATGCTTTCTTCACCTCATCCTGAGTTGCAGTCTTTGAAACACCAAGTATTTTGTAATAATCTTTATAGTCCATCTAAACACAAGAATTAAGTGAAAATCACCGACCTTCTTTAAAGAATCGATTCTCTTCCAAAAGTACTCAATATTAACCAAAAGTATTCATTCCCGACATAGCTCCAGATGATAAAAATCTTAAGTTGTTACTGACATTTCTCCTGTAAAACAATGAAAAAAGAAAATAGCTTGATGTACCAGACTTGTAAGTCAGAAAATTCTCTGTTCATAGCATCATTCGTCCTCGACCAATAACTTACAATATCAGTGATTCCTAAACAGGTTTATTTTTTATACCTTCGTACTGATAATAAATAAGAGAATAAATATGAAAAATGTAATTAATTTATTGGTCGTATTTGGAATGATGTTCGTTTTAAATATAAAAGCACAGTCACACGATGAGGAATGGTCGAAATTGGTCGAACAGGATAGCGTAGATATCACTTCAATCTCTTTGTATCCTAAAAATACTCGTACTACTATTTTCAAAATTTGTACGCAATCGGAAGCAATGGTAAAATTAAAAGACATTCAGGAAAAGTCGCAGGAAAATTTCAGAAAAGAAATTTCGAAATTTTCACAAGCCGATCAGGAAAATATTTGGAACATGACAAGATATCCCGGTCTATTAGATGAACTTGCAGCAACAAAGGGAGAAAAAAAACAAATCGAGAATATACTTAAGAAATACCCTGAAGAAATTCGCGGCTATTCTTTAGATTATTCGGTTAGTCACTACGGCATGATCATGTCAATATATAAGATCAGTAAAGACTTCGAAACAAGTTTCAAGAATCTTGTGAAGACTTATCCAACTGATTTACAAACTGCCTTTCAAGAAATAATGAAAACACCTGAGGTGCTTACGATGCTGAACAATAATATCCATATGGCAATACATTTAGGCAGCATTTATAAATCTAAACCTGAATTCCTGGAAAATGAAATGGATAAATGGGGAGTAATGGCTGCAGAACAAAACACAAAGGAAAAAGAAAAATGGAAAAAGGAAATGGAAAGTGACCCGGCAATTTCTTCGGAAATGAAAGAAAGTTCAAAAGAATTCGCCAGTGACTATGGATACACAGAAAAAGAATGTGGCAACGTTAACCCGGATGAAGTAGTGAAATATGTTTATATACCATATGCTTATTGGAGTGGTTATCCCTTTTGGTATGAATCTCCAATCTGGTATCCATATCCTTATTGGTATCACTCTGGTTTCTATTATTGGAACAATTCTATTATCTGGCTTGGTCCACCTTCATATTTCTTTGTGAGCTGGCATTTTCATAATCATGAACACATCCACCACTATCCTCACATGACGAATACATACATTAACCAATACTACTATGGACCTCGCGGTAACATTTCAAGAAATTCTGCTGAAGTAAATGACTGGATGAGAGCAAATGAAAAAACTTTGCCTACTGATTTTAAGACAAATTTGCCTGAACGTATAAATAGACTTCGCGAATTTGGAAAATCAGGAGTTGATCGTGAAAATTATCTTAAAACCAATCCGGCAAGAAAAGTTACACACGAAGAATACATCCGAAACAATCAGAACCAATATCCACATTTAAAAAACCCGGTAACAAAAGATATAAAGTCACCTGAGATTAAATCTAATGAACCCATCAAACCGGGATCTGAAATAAAACAATCACAACCTGTACAGAAAGACCCTAAGCCATCTCCTTCCACACCTAAACCTGAAAAAAAACAACCGGCTCCATCAACACCACCTTTGAAAAGTGTACCACCAAAAAGTACTCCGACTCAGGAACCGGGAAAGTGAACTAATAATAAACAGTGAAAAATCATGTCAAAACTGAAAGAACATTACCGAAAGCATTCTATAAAATACTGGGGCGGTGCCGTATTGTTTGTATTTATTGTCTATCTTCTATTGACAACCAGAATACTTTCATAATGAAAACCAACAAACAAATGGTGAATAATTAAACTATCTGTTTCAAAAATAATTTGTCCAAAGTTATAAGTGAATAGTTATTAGTTTTCAATAAACATCAATATGAAATCCGGAATGTGCGGGTAATGCCAGCAGAGGTATTTTAATGAGTCGTGCTGTTTTTTTTGTTTTTCTTACTTTCAGAATACTTTCAGGAAAATGTAACTTTTGATTAAAGTAAATGAGAAATTACAATTTCTTATTCGCATCTGAATTTTACCAATTCACTTAACATTTTATAAGATTGGTCAAATTAAATAAATTGGTATTAACCAAACGGATACTTTCAAATAAGATTTCGAGTTCTCTCACTTTTACTAATCCTTATTCCAATGAATAAGCAACTCCTCCCCGTTGTTATTGCACTTCTGTTCTCCCATGAACTTTTTTCCCAAACAAATTGCTCATCACCCTATGTACTCAATATTTGTCCCGATGTATACTTAAGCAATCAATCCAATCTGGCTATGATTGATGATGCACCTGCATTGTACAATATTGCAGGAGAAGATATCGTTTATCAGATAAATGTTCCAATCACAACTACCAAACTTTTTCTTACAGTTGTCAGTGCAACAGGACCATATCGGGCAACGCTTGCTAAAACAAATTGCAACAGCACTCCTACTTATAGTGCAAATCAGTCAGCCGGCAGTTCAAATTTCTATTTTACTGTGTCTAATGCTACTACATACTACTTCTGGATAGATGCAGCATCTACTATTTCATTCGACATTGCAATAGGCGCCGATACAGCAAGCACGATAATTAATATTCCAAATACTCAGGGAGCACTTGAATTCGATCCTTCCGGATGTGCAATTCCTTTTTTCAATCCTGCGAAACCATATTATCAAGTGTTCTTCAACAATGTTGTCCAAACCGATCCAATGACATTGTCTCCACTGTTTACTGCCGGGACAATGTGCATTTCAACATTTTTCAGAAATCTCACAGGAGTAGAAGCGATATCGAAATTTTTGTTTGATTTCGATGTCAATGGATATTCAAATATACAATGTCCTGATAGTATTCCCGGTAGATATACAGCGGGCTATTGGATCTCTACGATCAGTGGAAATAAGATCACATACGATTTCGTTGATTCATTAAATACAGGAATCGGAGATTTCGATGGAACACCTAATTCCTGTTTGGAGTATCAGTTCTGTTTTGATCTGATACCACTTTCGAATTCACCACAATTAACAAACATCGATGTCCAAATGAACTCAGACAACAAAGGCGCCCCTTATTCAGGGACACTTAATCAAGGTTGCTGTCCTTCGACAATACCAAATTGCCATGGTAGTGGTGGCGGGGGTGGTGGTGGCGGTGGACATGCATTTGGTTTTGGTGTAAATGATCCGGGAACAAGTCTTCCAATCGAACTTCTGAATTTTGATCTGGCAAAAAATGAGAACAAAATAAATATCAAATGGAGCACAGCTTCAGAGACCAACAATGATTATTTTTCAATTGAAAGATCGAAAAACGGTTATGACTGGACTGTTCTGAAAACAATTCCGGGAGCCGGGAATTCAACTACTACGAATAACTACACGACCATTGATGAAGACCCATATTCAGGAATCAGCTATTATCGTTTGAAACAAACTGACTATGATGGTAAATTTTCTTATCCCGCTACTAAATCAATTTTGAATGAAACCAAAGAAGTATTTAATATTTATCCAAACCCTACAATTGATCAGCTAACGATCGAATATGAAAGCAATGAAAATTATGAAATTTATCTTTACTCGAATTTGGGAAACAAAACATCGATTCCAATCTCAAATGAAATCGGAAAAGCAGTACTTCATACTGCCGGACTACAACAAGGAATTTACTTTTTATTCATTTCCCAAAACAATGAACTGAAAAGAAAGGAAATAATATCAATCATTAAATAAAACAAAATATTATAAAATGCCTTCCTCACACGCAGGCATACTTAAAGAATAAAAGCATACCTTGCAGTCCATATTTATTTGCCTGGCAAATAAGTACCTGCGAGAAAATGTCCGAACACAAACATTACCTTATTCACAAACCATTTGGGTATCTAAGTCAGTTCACTTGCAATTTAAAAAAGAAGAAGTTGCTTGGAGAATTGAGTGAATTTCCGGAAGGTATTATGGCCATTGGCCGCCTTGATGAAGACAGTGAAGGGCTATTACTTCTTACTACCGATGGAAAAGTAAGTGAAGATGTTCGGAGCAAAAAAGTAGAGAAAGAATACTATGCGCAAGTAGATGGGTTAATAACAGATTCAGCAATTGAATTATTGAAAACAGGAGTTGAAATTGGCATAAGAGATGTAAAATACCAAACTTTACCATGTAAAGCATTTCGACTTGAAAAGAATCCGGACTTCCCTCCTCGCACAAGGAAAATAAGAGACGACAGACATGGGCCTACCAGTTGGGTTTCAATTACACTGACAGAAGGAAAGAACCGACAGGTAAGAAAAATGACAGCTGCTGTTGGTTTTCCAACACTAAGGTTATTCAGAGTAAGGGTTGGTGAAAATATTCTTGGCGACCTACTTGCAGGACAAGTCAAAGAAGTTGAATCATTTTTATAAGGGAAGAAAGTTATTTCACCTTGTAGTGTATTCCCCAATAATTCACTTTATCTACATCCTTCAAACTTGAACTAACCGTATTCCTATACACATTCAGAGTATTTGCTGTTTCAGGTTTGTAATGCGAACGGATAAGTTCCAGAATTTGTTTATCTTCCTTCGATCCAAAATACAAGCCTACAGTTTCTAATACAATACTTTTTTCATTATAACTTCCATAGGAAAGGCATTCAAGATAAACGTTTGCAAAAATTTCTACCTTATTCTTAAAAGGTGAATCATCCGTACAATTCAACTTAGAATACAAACACTTTTCATTATAAGGATTTCCATGTGCACTACCAAAGATCATAAGGTTCGAATTGGCGTGCACGGTAATTCCGGAATTGATCAATTCAAGCATTCTGCTATAATAGGCCTTATCTCGGACATCATTCTTTTCATTATTTTGCAATGCTGCAAGTACAAAATTTGCTTCTTTCAATTTACTTTTCAAAACTAGATCTGATTGATTGATCCCTAACTTTTGAATATATTTTTTGAATGTATAAAAATCCGCTTCCTCCAATCCTTGCACTCTGATACCATAAATAAATGACTTGATAACACTGAGGTCTATTTTAGCCGCGCTGAATACATTTTTCAGATCATCAAAATAAAGTTTAAAAGATTCCAACCTGCCACCGCGATTCCCTTGATCATATTCGAAGTCCGCTCCTATAAACCGGATATTTTTCTTCAGCTTACGAATTGAAAAATAGAATTCTATCTTATATGGATCATTTCTCAAAATGGAATCAATCAACAAACGATTCTTCCCTTCGAGATATTGATTAATGAAATAAGTCATTGTGAAGGGCGCTTCAATAAAAACATTCAGTGTATCAGCATTTCCGAATTTAGCAGTCATATGATTTATTACAGCCAAATATTCCGGTAAATTTGATCTCACCTCATGACATTCAGTGACAAAAAGAAGTTTGCCTCTCAATGAATCTTGCGAAGGAGAAAAGGAAGAAGTATTGATCGTTTGCCCGAAACTCAATTTACTTAGAACAAGCAGACAACCAAATACT
>Ga0075163_10005168_pt1 | contig 17448 bp, 15 predicted proteins | sample JI1023141ADNA_FD_71478 | JGI IMG/M metagenome (GOLD analysis project Ga0075163, IMG submission 71478) | Wastewater effluent complex algal communities from Wisconsin, to seasonally profile nutrient transformation and Carbon sequestration -... | ecosystem: Engineered > WWTP > Effluent > Algae...
ATGAAGCTATCAATAAAGCTGTCACTGGGCAATCCTAATCAATGCTACATATTGCGCTATATCGACCAGAAATCCCGCCTAATACAGGCAATATCATAAGACTGTGCGCCAACTCAGGCGCCATGCTTCACCTCATCCATCCATTAGGCTTTAGCGTCGATGATAAACAACTTAAGCGCGCAGGTCTTGATTACCATGAATGGGCACGCGTTCAACACTATGATAACGTTGATGACTTTTTAACCGCGCAGCTTAATCGCCGCATTTTTGTTTGTACCACACATGCAACGCAAAATCATTGTGAACCCACCTATCAAGATGAAGACCTATTTTTATTTGGACAAGAGACCAAAGGCCTCCCTGAAACACTTCGAACACAATTCCTAGGCATACGCATCCCCATGCTTGCCACCAGCAGAAGTTTAAATTTATCTAATGCTGTAGCAATTATTTTGTATGAGGGATTAAGACAAGTTGGATTTCCTAAATAATTGCAAACATATCATTATGTGATACAATTAAAAAATGAAAGACATCGATTATACATTAAAATATTTATTGGAACTTAATGGTGAAAGGATTGTGATAGATGATTCTTTAGGGTTATGGGTTAAGTTTGAAATAAAACCAACGTCAACGCGCATCCATGGCATTAAGTATTCATTAACGCTACATAACAAAAATAACAAGCGAATTATGGGGTTTGATAATAGTCATGCAATTGAACATGGTTCAAAAAAAGGCGTTTCGCCTAAAAGAACTTTTGATCATTGGCATACCGATGAAAATGATAAGGGTACACCCTATCAATATACAAATGCAGGCCAACTCATTCAAGATTTTTGGATTGAAGTTGATAAGTGTGTTGAATCATTTAAGAGGAACAAATAATGAAAAATTATCATAATAAAGCAAGAATTGGCATTATGCCTCTTGAGCAATATAAGCAACGTACTATCGCAATTGCAATGGGGAAATACCAACCAAACAAAGATGAACCCAAAATCTGGTTTACTTCAATAAAATCACTTGCCAGCGTTCTTTCAGAAGAAAACCAAATGCTACTAAAATTAATTATTGATAATGAACCACAATCTGTTTCTGAGCTTGAAAAGCTGACTGGTTTTAAGAGAAAAGCCAACAATATTTTAAGAACATTGAGAAAAATGGAACACTATGGTTTAGTAGCGTTAACTAAAAACAAAGATTCAACTAATCGAGGACGAGCAGCTCTAGTTCCCGTTGCATTATATGATGAGTTTGATATTGAGTTTTCTCTAGCTCAGGCATGCTAAATCGATTAAAAACATTACTCAACCACATCCACCCCTTTTGGTGGTGTAAATTGAAATAGCTTTTTGGGTAATGAAGGATTATTTTTAACGTCCGTCAAATGAACGGCTGTGTGTTGGTCAAGTGCGTCATATAAATCTATGTCAGTCATCAACTCGCCTTTAAACGTTAAATCAACACGTCTAAAGTTTGTATGATGACTTTTAGCCGTCAATACATAATGCCCGGTTCCTTTTTCTTCGACATTAAATTCACGTGCTAATTGGCTGTTATCGCCACTTAACAACAAACCTGGCGTACCGCCTAGGCTTTTTTCTTGTTTTTTAACAGTTACTTGTTCAAGCTCTACATCATAGACCCACATTTTTTTACCATCGGCTATTACCAATTGCTTCATGGGGGTTTTAGTATCCCAGCGAAAACGTCCTGGGCGCCAGAGTGCCATAGACCCTTTTGATCTTGAAATTTCACGCGTTTTAGACCGCACAATTTCTGAGAATTGAGCCGTCATGCTATTGAGTGCATTTAATTTTGCTTGCACAATGGCTGTCGCAGCATCTGCATAACTCACTACAGTTAATACTGTAAAACCAAAGCCTAATATCCATTTTTTCATGATTTATGCATCCACATGTCTCACCAATACCTCACGAACGCCGCCTTCAAGCGGGCCTAAAATACCTGTTCGCTCCATTTCTTCAACTAAACGTGCTGCTCGGTTATAACCGATTTTAAAGCGTCTTTGTACTGCTGAAATGCTAGCCTTTCTCGTCTCAACCACAAACTCAACAGCCTCATCATAAAGTTTGTCAGCATCTTCGGTGTCTTCAGCATCCTCACTAAAACCATCAATATCACCGGTCATTGCCGTGATTTCATCAATGTATTGCGGTTCACCACGCGCGCGCCAATCATCAGCGACTCTATGCACTTCTTTGTCATCAACATAGGCACCATGTACCCTAAGCGGTGAGCCGGTACCTGGCGCTAAATATAACATATCGCCATGCCCTAATAGTTGCTCAGCACCTTGCTGGTCTAGAATCGTTCTTGAGTCAATTTTGGAAGACACTTGGAAAGATATCCGTGTGGGAATATTAGATTTAATTAACCCCGTTAACACATCAACCGACGGTCTTTGCGTAGCTAAAATCAAATGAATGCCCGCAGCTCTTGCTTTTTGAGCGATACGTGCGATTAATATTTCAACTTTTTTACCAACAACCATCATCATATCTGCTAATTCATCAATGATGACAACGACAAAAGGTAAACTCTCAAGAAGTGGCGCTTCCATCGCCATGCCATCCGTAGGCTTCCATAATGGATCAACAATAGGCTCACCACAAGCCGCAGCTTCTGTGACTTTAACATTAAATCCTGCTAAATTTCTCACACCTAATGCTGACATTAAACGATAGCGACGCTCCATTTCACTTACACACCATTTTAAAGATGACGCTGCTTCTTTCATGTCTGTGACGACAGGCGTTAATAAATGAGGAATGCCATCGTATACGGATAACTCCAACATTTTTGGGTCTATCATAATCAAACGCACTTCTTTAGGCGTTGATTTGTATAATATACTTAAAATCATGGCATTAATGCCGACTGACTTACCAGAACCTGTCGTACCCGCGACCAACAAATGGGGCATTTTAGCTAAATCTACCACCATCGGGTGACCGGCAATATCAACACCTAAGGCTAACGTTATAGGCGATTGCGCATTTTGATAGACATCTGAAGATAAATTTTCAGAAAGGCTGACCATTTTTCTATTCTGATTAGGGACTTCAAGCCCGACAACAGTTTTCCCAGGAATAACTTCAACCACACGCACACTTAATACAGACAATGAACGTGCTAAGTCTTTGGCAAGTGTTGTAAGCTTACTCACCTTAATCCCTGCTGCTAATTGTAACTCAAAACGCGTAATAACCGGGCCCGGGTGTACAGCCACGACGTCTGCTTGAATGTTAAAGTCCATTAAGTGCTGCTCAAGCTCACGTGACATACTTTCTAAGACCTGATGCGTGTAGCCGCCGACTGCTTTATCGGGATTACCCTTATCTAATAGCGTTAATGCAGGCAACCCCGCAGCTATTGCACTTTGTCTAGCAGGCGTTGCGCGTTTAGCGGGTTTAGGCGCCATACTTGGGAGTGATACAATAGGCGTCACAGAATCAGGCATATCCGCAACTACGGTTGAATTAAACCTAAGTGTCGGTAGGCTTGGCGCAATAATTTCTCGTTTTTGGGGTGCGCTAACAGGTGCATTTGAATTTGACTGCCACTTTTTATAACCCATAAAAGTAAGGTTTCGTAATAGCTCATAAGTCTTAAGCGCATATACCCCGGTCACTTCAGTAAATGTTAACCAAGATAGGCCAGTCAGCCAGGTAAGACCCGTCAAAAACAAAGCCAGCAATAATAATGTCGCCCCTTCTAAATTTAATAATTGATTAAAAACGCCTGATACCCAACCCCCAATAACACCACCGGCATTATGAAACGCATCTAAACCATGTATCCCAGGCTCAAGGCTACAAATCCCGCACCCACCGACAAATAACAAGACAAGACCTAAGGCTCGAAGCGCAAGCTCTGAGGGTTCACTAAAAACGATTTGACCATTGTTTTTGACCAACAACCAAGAAAAATAACCGAGACTTATCGGCATCAAATACGCAAAATAGCCAAAACACCAATAAAGAATATCAGAAAGATAAGCCCCGACTTTACCTATAGAATTATGCACAAGCGGACCCGCACCTGAGTGCGTCCAGCATCCATCAGCTTCATGATAAGTAACGAGCGCCAATAATAAAAATAATGCCATGCACAGGCCGAAAATAAACCCGCCCTCGCACAGTCGTTGCACCATAAATGGCGACAGAGGTGGATTGCTCCGCTTAAACTCAGTTTTTGTTTTTTGTTTGGCCATAGGTATTTTATTCATAGTTAATTTGTCATACTATCCTTGAATAGTATCAACAAATCTTGTTTTAAGGTAGATGAAAACTCATGAATCATCACAAACTCATTATTCTAGGCTCAGGGCCTGCAGGTTACAGTGCGGCAGTCTACGCTGCGCGCGCAAATTTAAATCCCGTTTTAATCACTGGTATGCAACCCGGTGGTCAATTAATGACGACGACTGACGTTGATAACTGGCCAGGTGATGTTGAAGGGCTTATGGGACCCAAACTCATGGAACGCATGCAAGCCCATGCGGAGCGCTTTAATACAGCAATTATTTTTGATCAAATCGGTCAAGTAGACTTTTCTACCCGGCCATTTAAATTAACCGGTGATGATGCCAGTTATACTTGTGACGCACTCATTATTGCCACAGGCGCTTCTGCTCGTTACTTAGGGCTACCTTCTGAAACGGCCTATCAAGGTCGAGGTGTTTCAGCGTGTGCTACTTGTGATGGCTTTTTCTATCGTAACAAAGAAGTCTGTGTGATTGGCGGCGGCAATACGGCGGTTGAAGAAGCTTTATATCTGTCTAATATCGCAGCCAAAGTTACTTTAGTACATCGTCGCGATAAACTGCGCGCTGAAAAAATCTTACAAGACAAATTATTTGAAAAAGTTAAAAACGGCAACATGGCCATTTGTTGGGAACATGACCTAAATGAAGTGCTAGGTGATGATAAAAAAGTGACGGGTGTCCAGCTAAAACATGCCACGACTGGTGAGACACAAACGCTTAATGTCGATGGCGTATTTATCGCTATTGGCCACGTTCCTAATACCGCAATCTTTAACAACCAATTAGAGATGAACAATGGCTATATCACCATACGCTCAGGTCTAAGTGGTATGGCAACTGCCACAAGCGTCCCTGGTGTATTTGCCGCGGGCGATGTTGCTGATCAAGTCTATCGACAAGCGATAACTTCAGCAGGTTTTGGATGCATGGCAGCGCTTGATGCTGAAAAATATCTTGATGGTTTAGGTTAATGTTTAACGATTTTCAGTTCCCCCATGCTGAGAGCGCTGATAAGCAAGGGCTCGTTTATATTGGGGGAGACTTAAACTCCGAGCGCGTTTTAAGTGCATATGCTCAAGGAATATTTCCTTGGTATGAGCCTGGCAGCCCCGTTTTATGGTGGTCACCTAACCCGCGTCTTGTTATCTACCCCGATAAATTTCACCTCACGCGCAGTCTTAAAAAAAGCCTACGTGACCCAAGCTATCGCATCACCTTTGATACAGCCTTTTCTGAGGTTATCCAAGCTTGTGCCTCTGTCGATGACAGAACGGGGGCTACCTGGATAACACCTGAGATGATTAACACTTACACTGAGTTATTTCATCAAGGCTATGGTCATAGTATTGAAGTCTGGAAAGAGGGACGACTCATTGGCGGGCTTTATGGCTTAAGCCTTGGCCGAACCTTTTTCGGTGAATCCATGTTTCACCTTGAGCCCGATGCATCAAAAATAGCGCTTTATACCTTATGTCAATGGATAAAAGAACGAGACTTCGATTTCGTCGACTGCCAACTAAGCTCAGCCCATTTACTAAGCTTAGGCGGAACACTAATGAAACGAAAAGAATACCTGCATCATTTAACGCAAAGCTTAGTGCATGAGACAATACTTGGGCCGTGGGAGCTATAAGAAACGCACGCTTATTACTGTAAGCATAATGTAATGCCTTCCCCCTCCGGGGGAAGGTGCCCGGAGGGCGGATGGGGGGATTTAAAATATTCCTTAAAAGAGTTAAGCAATGCCCATCATTGAAAAAACAAGACCATTACGCAAGAACATGATACCTAAAGAAAATAGAAAAGGTTTGAGGTTTAGAAAGCAGGCCTCGATAGGTCCTTATATTGCAGATTTTCTCTGTTTAAAACCCCCCATCCGCCCTTCGGGCACCTTCCCCCGGGGGGGAAGGCATTCCATTAACCATTGTACTTGCAATTAAAATCATTGCCATTTTAGGCATTTTGTTGCACTATTGCAATTTTTACTAAATATAGCTTGGGATATTCATGGCAAAAGAAGAACATATTGAAATGGAAGGCAAGGTTTTAGAAACCTTACCTAATACCATGTTTCGTGTAGAATTGGATAACGGACACATTGTTACCGCTCATATTTCAGGACGCATGCGTAAAAATTATATCCGCATCTTGACGGGAGACCGCGTTAAAGTCGAACTCACCCCTTACGATTTATCAAAAGGCCGTATCATATTCCGGGACAAGAACTAATCCCCGGCTATCATCATACTATCGATTAATACAGAGCCAACCTTGGTCGCGATATTAGGATTAATATCGCAGCCTATGGCGCGAATGTTTTTAAACATATCCCTTAAATTACCCGCAATGGTTATCTCTTCTACTGGAAATTTTATCTCACCGTTTTCCACCCAAAAACCGCTCGCACCGCGAGAATAATCACCTGTTATCAGATTAATCCCCTGCCCCATGAGCTCCGTTACCAATAAACCTGTCCCCATACTTTTTAAGATATCTGACAAATGCTCACCGGTACTATCAATCGTTAAATTATGCACCCCACCACTATTAGCCGTCGTTTTTAACCCCATCCGTCTTGCAGAGTATGACCCTAACACATATTGTTGAACAATGCCGTTATCAACCATCACGTTAGGTCTTGTCATCACGCCTTCGTCATCGAAGGCACCACTGCCAAGTGCGCCCATAATATGGGGCTGTTCATACACGCGTACAAAATCCGGGAAAACTTTTTGACCAATGCTGTCTAATAAAAAGGTACTTTTACGATATAAATTAGACCCACTAATGGCGCCAATAAATGTTGAAAATAACCCACTAGAAATTCGTGACGAAAACACAACAGGGTAATTACCCGTCTTTATTTTACGCGCATTAAGTCGATTGACCGTTCTTAGGGCTGCACTTTCTGCAAGGGATATATCATCTGTTAATGCACTAAATTGTCTTGCAGTCGTATAATCATAATCACGCTGCATGCTCTTTTTGTCTTTTGCAATCAGTGAGCAGCTTAAGTTTTGACGTGTGGTACTGACGGTACCTATCGCACCATGGCTATTGGCATAAGCATGAAAAAACTCATAAGTAGATACATGAACGCCATCTGAATTTACAATGCGCTTGTCATAAGCGAGTGCTGCTTTTTCAATTGTCTTTGCTTTTTCTATCGCTTGTAAAGGTTCAATATTCCATGGATGATACAAATCTAAATCCATAGATTTTTTAATTAAAATATCACTTTCTGCTAACCCAAAACAAGGATCTTCAGCGCTAACTAATGCAATTTCATAAGCATTATCAACCAATAATTTTAGTGATTCGTCAGTGAGATCCGTACCAGAAGCTGAGCCTTTTTTTTGTCCAACATAAACCGTGACTGACACGCCTTTATCTTCACTAAAAGCGACAGTTTCAACTTCGCCCATGCGAACATCTACAGAAAAGCCACGGTCATGATTAGCAGCCGTTGCGGCATCTGTTGCCCCTTTTGCTTTTGCCAAAGATAAAACTTTTTGTACAATGTCTTGTAGTTCAGTGGTTGACTTTTGACTCAAAGAATTGCTATCTTGCTTACTCATTTATCCCTCGTACATAATTTTAATGATAAGGGCTGTTAACAATTACCCTATAATTTCGACGTGCCGCGGCTTGTCCGCGGTATCCATGGTTCGCTTGGATGCCGCGGACAAGCCGCGGCACGTCGGCCGGGAAGGATGAATTATCAACGCGCCCTAATAAAACAAGGATACTAGATTACGATGTTAAGGCAACCTTTGTTTTCAAAAAAAAATATTTTACGGCTGTTTGCCAGCCTATTTTTATTAATTCTGCCTTTAATACTTGTTTCTAATACACTACCGCATAAAAATCCAAAATGGCACTCACTCACACCAGGTATTGAATATCTTGATTTAGCTGGAGGCTTTCTCACGCCTTGGTCGCATATTCATGTCTTTAAGATTGACTTAAAACACAATCAACTTGCTCTCGTTACTGCAAAAGAAATCAAAAAATTGTTAGCCAATGCTGATGAATTTGCCAATAAACGACGAGCATTAATTGCCATTAATGGTGGTTTTTTTGATAAAAAATTTAACCCTTTAGGCCTTAGAATTACCCATTATAAAACCATCAGCAGCCTTAAAAATATTAGTTGGTGGGGTGTTTTTTATATCAAAAATCGACAAGCCCATATTGTCAGCAAAAGCCAGTTTTCAAAATCATCTGACATCTCTTTTGCCATACAAGCAGGCCCAAGACTCCTTATCAATGGCCACAGCCCACATTTAAAACCAGGACGCGCACAACGCACAGCCCTTGGCATTAACCATGATGGAAAACTAATTATTTTAGTAACGGATAACTCCCCTTTATCCACAGTAGAGCTGGCAGAAATCATGAAACGTACGCCCCTTAATTGCGACAATGCCATCAATCTAGATGGTGGCTCTTCAACCCAATTACATGCAAATTTTCCTGACTTTCAATTATCTGTTCATGGTTTTGCAAATGTCTCTGATGCAATCATAGTAAAACCAACCACTTAAAGTTACCCACTGAAAATACACATTTTATCCACAGGAAACTCCCAACATATTCTCTTGATCTTATTTCAAAAACACATTATCTTGTTATGAGTAGCGATAAAAAACCCAATATATAGGGTTTTTGCTATAATTAAAGTAGTCCCCATAATAACTGCTGCGTTAAGGATAAACTCAGTATTATGGATTTAAAAACAATAACAATATTCCTTCGATGGAGAAAAATATGTCAACCCAGTTAGAAGCGCCGACGATAAGCACCAGTAATGTGCCTAAATCCAAGACCAGCAGCGTTGAAGTTACAGCTACTGCACCCGGTTCGTTAAAAACCATTAAACGTAATGGTAAAGTTGCGCAATTTGATGAAAACAAAATTAAGGTTGCGGTGACCAAAGCCTTTATTGCTGTTGAAGGCGGAAATGCTGCGGCATCTAATCGAATTCATGAAGAAATCGATACCCTAAGCCAACAAATATCAGCGACTTTCAAAAAACGTTTCCCAACGGGTGGAACGGTTCACATCGAAGATATCCAAGACCAAGTTGAGCTTGCACTCATGCGTTCTGGTCATTATAAAGTTGCTCGTGCTTATGTGCTCTATCGTGAAGAGCATCGTAAATCACGTGAAGCTGAGCTTACAGCGCAAGCGCTGTCACAAAAAACATTATTAATTACCATGCCCAATGGCGAGCTTAAACCGCTTGACATGAAACGTATTGAAACCATTGTGACTGAAGCATGTCGTGATTTAAAAGATGTCCAAGCAGAGCCTATTATTAAAGAAGCGGTTCGCAATTTATATAACCAAGCAAAACTTGAAGAAGTGCACAAAGCGCTTATCATGTCTGCACGTACGTTAATCGAAAAAGAGCCAAATTATACTTATGTCAGTGCGCGTTTATTATTAGATAGCATGCGTACCGAGGCGCTAACCAAACTTAACATGCAAATAGAAGCCACGTTTGATGAAATGGCGACACTCTACCCACAATACTTCAATACCTATATCCAACAAGGTATCGACCAAGGCTTACTCGACAGCAAAATGGCTGACTTTGACCTTGCCCGCTTAGGTAAAGCGCTAATACCCGCACGTGATATGCAATTTACTTATTTAAGCCTTCAAAATCTCTATGACCGTTATTTCATTCATGATAATGGAACACGTTATGAATTGCCTCAAGCGTTCTTTATGCGTGTTGCCATGGGTCTTGCCATGCGTGAAAAACAAAAAGAAGAGCGTGCCATAGAGTTTTATCAATTAATCTCTTCTTTCGATTATATGGCCTCAACACCGACCCTGTTTAATTCGGGAACCGTCAGGCCACAATTGTCGAGTTGTTACTTAACCACCATACCTGATCATCTTGACGGGATATACAGTGCGATTAAAGACAATGCCTTACTGTCTAAATACGCGGGTGGGCTTGGTAATGACTGGACACCTGTGCGTGCAATGGGCGCACACATTAAAGGAACGAACGGTAAATCACAAGGTGTGGTTCCTTTTCTTAAAGTGGCTGATGTCACAGCAGTAGCTGTAAATCAAGGGGGTAAACGCAAAGGGGCTGTATGTGCTTATTTAGAATGTTGGCATTTAGATGTCGAAGAGTTTCTTGAGCTTCGTAAAAATACAGGCGACGACAGACGCCGTACGCACGACATGAATACTGCACTATGGATCCCTGATTTGTTTATGAAACGCGTTCATGAAGACGGTGAGTGGACTTTATTCTCCCCTGACGAAGTCCCTGAGCTTCATGACAGTTTCGGTAAAACCTTTGAGACGTTGTACACGCAATACGAAGAAAAGCACCGTCAAGGCTTGCTTCCCAATGCGCGTGTGTTCTCAGCCACTAAATTATGGCGCCGTATGTTATCGATGTTGTTTGAAACGGGGCATCCTTGGTTGACGTTTAAAGACCCATGTAACCTTCGTTCACCACAACAACACGCAGGTGTGATTCACAGCTCTAACCTTTGTACTGAAATCACGCTTAATACATCAGCAGAAGAAATTGCGGTCTGTAATTTAGGTAGTATCAATTTACCGGCTCATATTAAAGACGGTAAAATCAACACAGAAAAGCTTAAAAAGACCGTAACAACGGCGATTCGTATGTTAGATAACGTGATTGATATTAACTATTATTCAGTCCCTCAAGCGCGTAACTCTAATTTACAACATCGCCCTATCGGTCTTGGGATTATGGGTTTCCAAGATGCGTTATATGAATTAAAAATTAATTATTCCTCAGATGAGGCGATTGAGTTTGCTGATGCATCGATGGAGCTTGTAAGCTTTTATGCCATTGAAGCCTCAAGCGAGCTTGCCAAAGAGCGCGGTACTTATTCAAGCTTTGAAGGCTCACTCTGGTCTAAGGGGATATTACCGATTGATTCTATCAATTTATTACAACAAACCCGTAACCAATATTTAGAACAAGACCGCAAACAGCGTTTAGATTGGGAGCCGTTACGCGTTAAAGTTCGCACGCAAGGCATGCGCAATTCTAATGTCATGGCGATTGCACCGACAGCGACCATTTCTAATATTTGCGGGGTATCACAATCGATTGAGCCGACCTATCAGAATTTGTATGTTAAATCTAACCTCTCCGGTGAGTTTACCGTGATTAATCCCTACTTAGTTGCTGATTTAAAAGCTTTAAAATTATGGGATGAAGTAATGGTTAATGATTTAAAATATTATGATGGGTCGGTCGCTCCTATTAGTCGTATTCCACAAGAACTTAAAGCTCGTTATGCAACGTCATTTGAGATTGACCCCAAATGGCTTGTAGAAGCCGGTTCTAGACGACAAAAATGGATAGACCAAGCACAATCATTAAATATTTACATGGCACAACCTTCTGGGAAAAAGCTTGATGATTTATATCGCTTAGCTTGGATAAGAGGCTTAAAAACCACTTATTACTTAAGAAGCTTAGGCGCATCTAATGCTGAGAAATCAACCATCAGTGATGGTGCATTAAATGCCGTAAAAATTGAAGAGCCTAAAGTCTGTTCGATTTTAGACCCAGAATGCGAAGCTTGCCAATAAATTTGAGGAGTTGAAATGACAGACACCAGTATACAAACGAGTAGCTTTTCATCGACTCACCCTATAACGGGTCTTGAGCCACTAGAAATGGGGGCTCCCCCTGTTCAAGTCAGTGATAAGCAAATGATTAATTGTAGTGCCGACCTTAACCAGCTAGTCCCTTTCAAATACGGCTGGGCTTGGGAGAAGTACTTAACGGCCTGCGCTAATCATTGGATGCCTAACGAAATTAACATGAGTGCTGACGTTGCCCTTTGGAAAAGCTTAGATGGCCTGACAGACGATGAGCGTATTATTATCGAGCGTAACTTAGGCTTTTTCTCAACGGCTGATTCGTTAGTCGCTAATAATTTGGTGTTAGCCGTCTATCGCCATATTACAAACCCTGAGTGCCGTCAGTATTTATTACGACAAGCTTTTGAAGAAGCGCTACATACCCATGCGTATCAATACATCATTGAAAGCTTAGGTCTTGATGAAGCACGCGTCTTTAATATGTATCGTGAATTACCCGCAGTGGCTGCAAAAGCTTCTTGGGCATTGCCTTTTACCCAAAGCTTAAGCGACCCTAACTTCCACACAGGCACGCTTGAAGACAATCAACGTTTATTAAGAGATTTAATTGCGTTTTATGTCGTCTTTGAAGGCATTTTCTTCTACGTCGGCTTTACTCAGATTTTATCCATGGGACGTCGTAATAAAATGGTCGGTACGTCAGAGCAATTCCAATATATTTTACGTGATGAGTCTATGCACATGAATTTTGGTATTGATGTGATTAACCAAATCAAGATTGAAAACGCTGACATTTGGACGCCTGAGTTTAAAGAAGACATGATAAAGCTCATCAAAGAAGGTGTTGAGTTAGAGATTCAATATGCAAAAGATACCATGCCACAAGGTATTTTAGGCATGAATGCTGAGATGTTTGGCGAATATATCCACTTCATCGCAAACCGTCGTTTAAGCCAAATTGGCCTACCTGAGCAATATCCAGGCGCACAAAATCCATTCCCTTGGATGAGTGAAATGATGGACTTGAAAAAAGAGAAAAACTTCTTCGAAACGCGCGTGATTGAATATCAAGCAGGCGGTACATTAAGTTGGGATGAATAGTGTAGGTTGGGCCTTGGCCCAACATGACAGGTGGTGTTGGGCCAAGGCCCAACCTACTATACCCTTTTCATCACCGCCGCCGTCATTCGCGACGTACACGTTAACTTTTCATCTTCGTTATAAATATTTATCTGCCACACCTGAGTCGTTTTCCCCAAGTGCAAAGGCTGCGCTTTTGCACTCACCCACCCATCAGTTACTGAGCGAATATGATTCGCATTAATCTCAAGGCCAACACAATAAGAATGACTCAAATCAACAACCGCATTAGCCGCAGTACTCGCCACCGTTTCGGCTAAAACCACATTAGCCCCACCATGAAGGATACCTATCGGTTGACGAGTTCTATCATCGACTGGCATCGTCGCCACCAAAAAATCATCGCCAATATCGGTAAAGGTAATACCCAAAAACTCAACCATGGTATTTTGACCGCGTTGATTTAGCGCATCTAACGTCAATGGTTTAAACCATATTGCCATTTTTATGCCTTTTAACCTGGAAGTTGAGCTTTATCCTATCGATTTATGGGGTTAGCGTCAACGATGACTGAGGCGCATTTAAGCTATCTAGAAATGGTAATATCGAATCAAAAGAAGACAAGCGCTGGTCGCGAGAAGGAGCGCGCATGGTTTCAATGAATTGCTTAACCCTAACTGAGGTTTCTTTATCAAAATCAGATACACAATTAAAAATATGCTTTAATACTAAACCAAACGCATAAATCTCACTTTGAATTGAGGGACTATCACCGTCTAATATCTCAGGTGCGACATAGTCTTCAGTCCCACAATTAAGATCTATCTTTGTGCCAATGGGAATAGAAAAATCATAATCAACAAATGTCGCATCAATGCCTGCATCTGTGATATTTATCAAAATATTTGGTAATTTAACATCGCAATGATGTCGTCCTAAATCAAAAACTTGATGTTGATACGCAATAACAACAGCACGGGCTAAAGAAAGCGCAAAGTCCTTTGACAATGAATTGTACCTACCATTGGTAATTATGGTATCAAATAATTCTTTACCCTGAATATGTTTAAGCACAAGCATATGATGTCGTTTAAATTCTACTACCGGTTTTGCCTTAAGATGAGGTATATCAACGTTTGCAAACAACATAAGAGAATGAGGATCAACCGCTGCGTCTTTAACCAAACGTGGCTTCTTAGTGCTAAAAAATGACTGTGCTCCATTTAAAGATATTGTGCCTCTAATAGGTAAAATCTTAGCTGTTCCACCCGCCCCAAATATGCCGCTTCCAATACACTCATAACGAAATTCACCCTGATGTTTTAAACTTTTACAGGGGCGTTTCAGAACAGGATATTTTAACCTAAAAGAGATATTATCAATGGTATATATTTCATGGCTAGGCCAGAAACGCTTACCTGTTGTGAAATCCATGGTTCCCGCGGACAATCCCGCGAATAAATCGTGGGAGCGGGACGTAGAATCTGGAGTAATGGACGTCGCGTCTGGGGGTGCTGATATACTCGAATTTAATAGTTTAAATAGTTTTTTTGAATCATCTTCTGAAGCTTGTGTAGGATCAATTGCTGGGAATACACTATCAAATGCCGTAGCAAGCTCTTCAAACGTGCCACGATTTTCTGGCAATTCATCCAATATTTTTGTCAGTGCTACGCTTATGATATTTTTTTGCGCTTCTGTTAAACACGTCATTTGATAAAACAAATCTTTGAGTTTTACTGCCACAGGCGTTGCTAACATCGCTGCACGTGTTAAATTTTGATACGTTGATGTATCCACCCCTAAAATTTGTGCTAAAACGCGTCCTAAAGAATAAAGATTGGAAATATTATCTGTAGGAAAACGCCGAGCCTTGATAAGCTCAGGTGCCGCGTAATAAAAATCTAATTTTGGCTTTGTGGGGCTAATATTGTGAAATCGAACACGCATACCCTCATCAGGCTCAAATGCAACAAATACATTCATTGAGGTAAGTTCTTGATGAACAACATTTTTATCTAAAACCTGTTTTTTAAATTCCTCGATAATTAAAAAACACAATTCTAGTCTTTGAAAATCAGTGAGTGGGCGCGCAGTTTCAAAAAACAAATCCATGATATCTAATCCATTAAAAGGGTTAATGAGATACCATGTTTTTTCACCTATCATCACTTCATGTTTGACTTCATCTTGAAAGGTAACTTTATCACTTAAAAACCAGTTTTTTGATGCATGAAACTTCCACCCGGACTTTTCATATAGGGTTAGTGTGCCCGCGAGCTTTTTAGCATCAGGTGTTGGACCATGGCCTATAGGATCGTTTGAGATAAAATCATATTTATCTGCATCAGCAAATTCACTATATCGCCAGCTAACCATGTGTTCGAAGCATATCGTCACACCATTTTTCATCACATACGGCGTATTGGGCTCCCATACATTAAGTTCTGATTCTTTAAAAAAATCTCTTAATCGTTGGATGTCAGATTGTGTCAGTAAATTAGGCTTAATTGTGATCATTTTGCTCAAATATACATTGAAATTGAGCGTATTTTATCATAAAAAACTTAACAGAATCTTAACAACGGATGCAACAGAGCTGCGACTGTTAAGGAGCGTTACACAAAATCTTGTGGTTCAGCTGTATTTCGCGTAACACTCCCTTACAGTCGTGGCTCTGTTGACCCGGATTTATCAAATATTACGCATGTGTGGGAATAAAATCACATCTCTAATCGAGGGTGCATTGGTAAATAGCATCACTAATCTATCAATACCTATGCCCTCACCCGCAGTTGGTGGTAAGCCATACTCTAACGCCTCAATATAATCTGCATCATAATGCATGGCTTCAAGGTCACCTGCATCTTTTTCAGCCACTTGCATTTTAAATCGTGCGGCTTGGTCTTCAGCATCGTTTAACTCTGAAAAGCCATTGGCAATTTCACGCCCGCCGATAAAAAATTCAAACCTGTCAGTAACGGTTGCATCATTATCTGAGCGTCTGGCCAGCGGCGATACTTCAGTGGGGTAGCCAATGATAAATGTGGGTTGAATTAACAAATGCTCAACCGTTTCTTCAAAAATTATCATCTGTAATTTACCTAAACCATCAGTGTCTTTGTATTTAAACCCTTTGGTATCTAATAAGGCACGACAAGATGCCACAGACTGTAAGTCTTTTGGTGTAATATCAGCATGATAATGCAATATGGCCTCGACCACGGTCATTTTGGCAAACGGCTTACCAAAATCAAGGGTGTGCTCTTGATATTCAACTGTTCTTGAGCCTAATAATTCATCACATAAATGGCGCAGCAGCGTTTCAGTAAACGCCATTAAATCGCGATAATCGGCATACGCTTGATAAAACTCAACCATGGTAAATTCTGGATTATGCCTGGTTGACACGCCTTCATTTCTAAAATTACGGTTAATTTCATAAACACGCTCAAAGCCACCAACCACCAAGCGCTTTAAATAAAGCTCAGGGGCAATACGCAAATACATATCCATGCCTAAGGCATTATGATGGGTGACAAAGGGCCTCGCGACCGCACCACCAGGAATCGGGTGCATCATCGGTGTTTCTACTTCTAAAAATTGATGTTCATTCATAAAATTGCGAAAAGCTGCGATTAAGCGTGAGCGCATTAAAAACGTTGCTCGTGTGTCTTCATTGGCGATTAAGTCCACATAACGTTTACGATAGCGAAGCTCCTGATCTGCTAGCCCATGGAATTTATCAGGTAATGGTCGAAGCGATTTGGTTAAGAGTTTACAAGCTGTGGCATGAACGGATAATTCACCCGTATTCGTTTTAAAAACTGCGCCCTCAACACCAACGATATCACCCAAATCCCAATGCTTAAACTGCTCATATACTTCAGGCAACTCATTTTCACGAAGATAGACTTGAAAGCGACCAGATACATCTTGAATATGGAAAAAGCTCGCTTTACCCATCACACGTTTCAGCACAACTCGCCCAGCGATTTGCACATGAATGTTCATTTCAGCCAACGCTTCTTTTTCAAAAGACTGATAAGCATCAGTGAGTGACTTTGCCAAATCTTGACGTTTAAAATCATTTGGGAAATTAAAACCCTCGCTTCTTAATGTCGCTAATTTTTCTTTGCGCACGCGATAGACTTCGCTTTCATCTAAATGTTCATCACTCATTGCCCTACTCCTGATTTTAAACTGGCTTCGATAAATTGATCTAAATCACCATCAAGGACCGCTTGGGTGTTACTGGTTTCAACCCCTGTTCGTAAATCTTTGATGCGCGATTGATCAAGCACATATGAGCGAATTTGAGAGCCCCAACCAATATCAGTTTTAGACGCCTCAAGCACCTCTTGTGCCGCATTTTTTTTCTGTAATTCTAATTCGTATAATTTAGCACGTAATTGCTTAAATGCCTGGTCTTTATTTTTATGTTGCGA
>Ga0075163_10005169_pt1 | contig 17448 bp, 9 predicted proteins | sample JI1023141ADNA_FD_71478 | JGI IMG/M metagenome (GOLD analysis project Ga0075163, IMG submission 71478) | Wastewater effluent complex algal communities from Wisconsin, to seasonally profile nutrient transformation and Carbon sequestration -... | ecosystem: Engineered > WWTP > Effluent > Algae...
GAGACGGCGGCGCTGTTGCTGGCGAACTGGAGCACACAGACGCCGGCGGTCCGCGCGGATGTGGTGACGGCGATGCTGGCGGCACGCGTGCGGGTGTTGCCGCTCGTGCAAGCGGTGGAGCGCGGCGTGGTGCCGGCGAGCCAGATTCCGTTCGACAAACGCCGGCTGCTGCTGCGCAACGCCGATCCGGCGGTGAAGGCGTTGGCGACGAAATATTTTGCGGACGATGCGCCGCGGCCCCGCAAGGCGGTGATCGAGAGCTACCGGCCGGCGTTGGAACTCAAGGGCGACGCGGCGCGCGGACGGAAGGTATTCGAGGCGGTGTGCGCGGCGTGCCACCGCGCGGGCGAGATCGGCACGAGCGAACTCGGACCGAATCTCGCGACGATTCGTGCGTGGAATCCCGATCAAGTGCTCATCAACACGCTCGATCCTAACCGCGAAGTCGCACCGGCCTATCTGAACTACACTGTCGAAACGAAAGACGGCCGCACGGTGGCGGGACTCATTGCGACGGAGAACGAAGCGAGCGTGACGTTGAAGCGAGCGGACGGCGGCACAGAGACGGTGCTGCGCCGCGACATCGCGACGCTCACGGGCTCGGGGCAATCGCTGATGCCCGAGGGCCTCGAGGCGGCAGTTTCGCCGGAAGCCATGGCCGATCTGATCGCGTTTTTGTTGGCGAATCCGTAGCGGAGGGCGCGCGCGATGACGAAGCCCTGCTTATTCTGGCAGAGTGTGTTGGCGGCGATCTGGGCGGTCGCTGCCGGCGCGGCGCCCGGCGGCGCGGTGCTCAGTGTCACGGTCGTCAATTCCGGCGCGCCGTATCCAGAATGCCATGCCTCGACGATCGTCGAGGTGGCGCCCGGGGAATTGGCGTCGGCATGGTTTGGCGGCACGAAGGAGCGGAATCCGGATGTTGGTATTTGGTTCGCACGGCATGAGCGCGGTGCGTGGCAACCGGCGGTGGAGGTGGCGAACGGAGTGCAGGTGAACGGGCCGCGGTTGCCGACGTGGAATCCCGTGCTGTTTCAGCCGGCGAAGGGGCCGCTGCATTTGTTCTACAAGATCGGGCCGTCGCCCAGCCAGTGGTGGGGCATGCTCATCACGTCGGCGGACGCGGGGCGCACGTGGAGCGCGCCGCGCCGGCTGCCCGACGGGTTGCTCGGGCCGGTGAAAAACAAGCCGGTCGTGTTGCGCGACGGAGCATGGCTCGCGGCCTCGAGCACGGAAGGTAACCGCGACGGCTGGCTCGTGCATTTTGAGCTCTCGGCGGACCAAGGCGCGACGTGGCGAAAGATCGGCCCGGTCGCGAAAGGGCCGGGCTTCGATGCGATTCAGCCAAGCGTGTTGGTGCATGCGGACGGGGCGCTGCAGGCGGTGAGCCGCACGAAACAGGGCGTCGTGGCGCAAACGTGGTCGCGGGATAACGGCCGGACGTGGACCGCGCTCACGGCGACGGAATTGCCGAATCCGAATTCCGGCACGGATGCCGTCACGCTCGCCGACGGCCGGCACCTGATCATCTACAACCACTCTGCGCATCGCGCCGACGAGGCGAAAGGCGACCGGTTTCCGCTTGATGTGGCCGTGTCAGGCGACGGCTTGAAGTGGAAACGCGTGTTAACGCTCGAGGCCGAGCCGGTGGTGAGCGGCTACGCGTATCCCGCGGTGATTCAGGCGAGCGACGGGCGTGTGCACGTCACCTACGCGGCGGCGCGCAAAGCGATCAAACACGTGGTGCTCGATCCGACCAAATTATGAACCTGAGCTCGGCGATTGCTCTCGGTGGGTTGCTCGGAGTCACGGGTGCGCTGGCAGCCGGCGAACGTGCGCTGATCGACACGGCGCACTCGCCGCACGTGAAGATGCACATGGTCGGCCTCGGCGAGGTGAAATGGAACGGCGGGCTGCTCGGCGAGCGATTCGAGGTGTGTCGCACCACGATGGTGCCGCATATGTGGACGATATTTAAGAACGATCAGGAGAGCCACGCGTGGTCGAACTTCCTGATCGCGGCGGGCCTCGGTCGCGGGCGCGACGGGAAGTTTCACGGGCCGCCGTTCAACGACGGCGATTTCCTGAAATGGGTGGAGGCGTTGGCGCAGATTTATGCGGTGACGCGCGATCCTGCGATCGACGCGCAAATGGACGAGATCATCGCGGTGGTCGCGAAGGCGCAGCGTGAAGACGGGTATTTGCACACGCAGAAAATCATCCCGCAGCGGCAGGGTGATCCGAAGGCGAAGGAGTTCGAGGACCGCGAGCACTTCGAGACCTACAACATGGGCCACCTCATGACGACGGCGTGCGTGCATCATCGCGCGACGGGCAAGACCACGCTGCTCGCGTTGGCGCGCAAGGCGGCGGATTACATCGAGCAACTCGCGCGCACCGTGCCGGCCGAACTCGCGCGCAACGCGATCTGCCCTTCACACTACATGGGTGTCGTGGAGCTGTATCGCGCCACCGGAGAGGCCCGCTATCTCGGGCTCGCGCGACGACTCATCGAGGTTCGTGATTTGGTGCCGGGCACGGCGTTTGCGAGCGACCAGAATCAGGACCGGGTGCCGTGGCGCGAGATGACCGAGGCGGTCGGCCACGCCGTGCGTGCGAACTATCTCTACGCCGGCATGGCGGATCTGTTGGCCGAGACGGGCGATGGCGCGTTGTTGAAACCGTTGCGCGCGATCTCGGACGATGTGGCGTCGCAAAAACTTTATCTCACCGGCATGACCGGGGCGCTCTACGACGGGGCTTCGCCCGATGGTTCGGCGCGCCACCCGACGATCAAGACGGTGCATCAGGCTTACGGGCGCGACTACCAGTTGCCGAATCTCACCGCTTACAACGAGACCTGCGCGACGATCGGCTATGCGATGTGGATGTGGCGGATGCTCACGGTGACGGGCGAGGCGGCGTTTGCGGACCGCTTCGAGCAGGCGCTCTACAACGGCGTGCTGCCAGGCATCGGGTTGGAGGGGCGGAGTTATTTTTACGTTAACCCGCTGAAAAAACTCCACGACTTCAACGTGCCGATGCGGTGGTCGCGGACGCGCACGCCGAACATCAAGTCGAGTTTCTGCTGCCCGCCAAATGTCGTGCGCACGCTCGCGGAAGCGCACAACTACGTCTACGCGCTCTCGGGCGACGCGCTGTGGGTGCATCTCTACGCGGCGAGCACGCTCGACACGGCGCTGGCCGACGGCGAGTGGCTCAAGGTGCGTCAGGAAACCGAATACCCGTGGAGCGGTGCGGTGAAGTTCACGATTGAGGCGGCACCGACGCGCGAGCTGGCGCTACGGTTGCGGGTGCCGGGCTGGTTGCGGGCGGGCGGCGCGACGTTGCGCGTGAACGGCCGCGACCTGGCGGAAAAGCCGGTGCCCGGAACGTATACCGAGGTGAAACGCGGGTGGCGCGCGGGTGATGTGGTTGAGCTGCGGCTCGATTTTGAGCCGACGCTGTGGGAGTCGCATCCGCTCGTGGAAGAATCGCTCAACCAAGTCGCGCTCCGCTGCGGGCCGCTGGTCTACTGCGTGGAGTCGAACGATCTGCCGGCGGGGGTGCGGTTGACGGATGTGGCGCTCGCGGCGTCGGCCCCGAAGGCGTTTGTCCGGAGTCGGGTGGACATCGCCGGCGCGAGTGTCGTCGCGCTCAGTGCACCCGCCACGCAGGCGGCGCCGCGCGCGTGGGACCGCACGCAGCTCTATCGTGAAGTCGGGCCGGAGGAGCGCCGCGGCTTTACGCTGACGTTTGTGCCGTATTTCGCGTGGGGAAATCGCGGCGATACCGAGATGAGCGTGTGGCTGCCGCGGCGCTGAACGCGGGCGGACGCCTCACTTCACGGGAGATTTCTTCGCGGGTGGGGCCGGGCGGGCGGGTGGCGGGAGCGGGGCGTTCCACGTTTGCCAGGCGGCGTGGAGTTCGCGCGTGAGGGTGGTTTGCTCGGCGGCGAGGTCGCGGGATTCGCCGGGGTCGGTGGCGAGGTGGTAGAGCTGGGGAGTAAAGTCGGGCGCGAGCATCAGAAGTTTCCAGTCGCCGCGACGGAGGGCGGCGGCGGATTTGATTTTCCAATACAACGTGGCGTGCGGGGCGCGATCGGTGGCGGTGGGGGCAGTGCGCAGGAACGGAAGGAGGTTAACGCCGTCGACGAGAGTGGTGGCGGGGATCGGGACGCCGGCGGCGGCGCACGCGGTGGGGAGGAGGTCGTTGGCGATGATGGGGTGGCGGTAGGTGAGGCCGGCGGGGAGTTGGGCGGGCCAGCGAAGGATGAACGGTTCGCGGATGCCGCCTTCGAGGAGATCGGTTTTGGCGCCGCGCAGTGGGCCGGCGGAGCCGACAATGAGTTGTTTCGGCCAATCGGGTTTCCAACCTTCGATGTGCGGGCCGCCTTTCGCGGGGCCGTTGTCGCCGAGGAAAACGACGAGCGTATTGGCGGCGAGTTTTTGGTCGCGCAGGGCGTCGAGGATGCGGCCGACGTTTTCGTCGAGGCCGGCGACCATCGAGGCGTAGAGGCGGAGGACTTCGTGGGGCAGGTGGGCAAAGCGGGCGCGGTCGGAGTGGCGGCCGTGCCAGGGGCTGTGGACGGAGTTGAAACTGACGAAGAGGAAGAACGGCTGCGCGGCGTGGCGCGCGATGAACTCGACGGCGTGGCGGCCCATGCGGTCCGGGAGATATTCGTCGGTGTCGCGCGCGGGGCCCCAGAGGGCGGTTTTGCCGGAGGCGAAGCCGGGGCTCTTGGTGGCGTTGCTGCCGAGGTAGCGTCCGTCGGGCTGCGGAAAATAGTCGGACTCCCACTCGATGAAGTCGTGGACCTCGTCGAAGACCTGCTCAGCGGGGCGGACGATGTTCCACTTGCCGACGAGGCCGGTGGTGTAACCGGCGGTGCGGAGGAGTTCGGGGAGGAGGCGCTGGGCGTCGGGGAGTTTGTGCGCGCTGCGGTCGTCGTTCCACGTCATGCCAAAGCGCTGCGGATACGCGCCGGACATGAGGCTCAAGCGGCTGGGCGCGCAGGCGGGACAGGTGACGTAGGCGTCGGTGAAGCGGATGCCTTCGCGGGCGAGTTGGTCGAGTCGCGGGGTCGGGACCGTGGTGCCACCGTAGCTGGAGAGATCGCCGTAGCCGAGGTCGTCGGCGAGGAGGACGACGATGTTGGGGCGGGGCGTGGGAGTGGCGGCGGGGGCGGAGAGACCGAGGCCAAGAGCAGGGAGCAGGAAGCGGAGGGCGTGGAGAAGGAGTTTCATTTCAGAGGTGGAATTTGAAACACGGAGGACACGGAGAGCGCGGAGGCAGAATCAAAAACGGCGGAGGTTGAACCGCTAATTTGCGCTAATTTCCCGGAGAGCGGAGGGCGATGGAACGCGTGCGTGCTTCGCCTGATCGGCGAAGCGCGGATGTTCGGTGGTTGGAACCGGAGCGGGAGGCGGCGTCAGAGGTGGCGGTCGAAGAAGGCGAGGATGGTCTTGGTGTCGAATTCGTGGCCGCCGGGGTGGGTGCTGAACTGGAAGCGGTCGGCGACGCCGAGTTTTTGGTAGAAGGTGGCGGCGCGTTCGGCTTCGGCGCGGGCGCCGGGCATGGGGTTGATGGTGCCGTCTAATTCGCCGATTTCGACGAGGCACGGGCGCGGGCAGATTAGGGCGAGGGCTTGGAAATGGCCGGGGGCGTTGAAGAGGTCGCGTTCGGTGGCCGTGGCGGTGTCGGCGGCGGCGCGAGCGAGAGATTGGGCGGTGTCGCGCAGGTAGCCGGAGGGCGCGGCGACCTTGATGAACGGAGCGAGGGCTGTCGCATACATCGTGAAAAAGCCGCCCCAGGAAAGGCCGGTCATGCCGACGCGGGAGGGGTCGATTTCGGGGCGCACGCGGAGGAGGGTGCGCGTGCTCTCGATGATTTTGTGGAGTTCGACGCCGATGATGCTGGTGCCGGCGAGGCGGAGTTTTTGGTCGATGAGCTCGCGGCTTGCACCGGGGATCACGGGGTCGCCGCTGTAGGTGCTGCGCATGGCGAGCGCGGGGGCCCAGACAGCGTAACCGCGGCGCACGGCCTCGCGGCCGAAGGCGTTGTAGTTGGCGCGTGTATCCAGATCGGCGATCGCCTCGGGATTGCCGCCGCCGCCGTGTTGGGCGATGAGGAGCGGGGCGCGGCCGGAGGTGGTGCGGGCGTTGGCGGAAAGCTTTTTCGGGACGAGGTAGAGGCCGTAGGCATCGACGCCGTCGATCACTTCGATCCAGACGCGGAAGATCGTGCAGTCGGCGTCTTCGCCGACTGGGAGGAATTTCGTTATGCGGCCTTCGCGGGCGCCGGGCGGAGGGGTGCCGTAGGCGGCTTGGAGGCGGGCGCGGTAGGGGGTGAGGGAGTTTTCGTAGGCGGCGGGGCTGGAGAAGTCGGGTGCGACGGAGAGGAGCGCGCGGTCGGTTTGGGTTGAGAGAAGTTTATCGACGTAGGTTTTGAGTTGGAGGTGCTGCTCCTGACGGATCGGGAAGGATTGGGCGAAGGGTTCGCGGTAGGGGGCCGTCGCTGCGGGAGGAGGCGTGACGACCGTGGTTTTCTCCGAAGAGGCCGGATGCGCGGTCAGGCAGGTAAATGTGGCGACAGAAATAGAGAGGAAGATGCGGAGATTCATGGGCGGGAAAAAACGAACGGAACGGGACTCGGCGTCAGCGGACCGGTGGCGTGGGCAGGCGACGATCGCGGGTAAGTTCGCCGCCGATACGCGCTACTTGCGCGTCCATCGTTTCGAGGCCCAGTTCGCGCAGCATCGCGCCGATGGGAGTGCCGGGGGCGTTGGACCAGAACAGGCCGGTGTCCTCGCGGGCACTCCACACAAAGCCACCGCGCGCACCGAAGCGGCGTTGGAAGGCGCGGCCGTCTTCAAGTGCAGCGCTCCAGTGCACCACGGCCGAGACGAGGTCGAAGCGGTGGACGAGCACACCGGGCTTGGTCACTTGGGCGTCGACGAAGCCGGCGGGATTGAAGACCGCGGCGTTGTCGCGTGGCGTGCCGCTCACGATCCAGTAGCGATGGCGGCGCGCGTGCTCAGCGAGCGGGAGATTTTGCGGCGACATGCTCGGGAGCGCGACCAGTTCCGCTCCGGCGGCGGCGAGGGCGGCCCAGCCTTCGTCGTAGGCCATGTCCCAGCAAATCTGGAGTCCCAGCCGACCGAAATCGGTGGTGAACACCGGATAATCGCGCCCGGGGGTGACGCCGCTTTCGAAAACTCCGAGGGCGTCGGCGGTCGGATGCGTTTTACGGTAGATGCCCGCCACGCGGCCGCTGCGGTCGAGCAGGACGGCGGCGTTGCTGAACGACGTGCGGCCATCGGCGTCCTCGCGAAGGATCATCGGCAGCACGAGCCAGGTCTTCTGTCGGGCGGCGAGGACGGCGATGCGGCGCACCACTGGGTCGTCGAGGCGCAGGGCCTTTTCGGCGGCGGTGGACCCGGGTCGGCGCAGAGCGCCCTCGGGCAGGACGAAAAGATCGAGCCCGGCGCCGGGAAAGCGATTAGTCGCTTCCGCGGCGGACTCGGCGAGGAGGCGGTCGATCGTGGCCGCGCGCTCGTCTGCCCCGAGTTGCGCGCCCAGCCACGTGCACACGGTGGCCACCACCACCTTGCGCGGCGGTGATTGCAGGAGGGCGGCCTCACGCGACGCGGCCGAGGGTTCCGCCGCGGAACCGGCGAGCGCGAAACCGAGCAGGAGCGCGACGGCGCGCGTTTTCATGGCGTGGTGGGCTTCACCGCAACGGGCACGAGGCGGACCGGGCCGAAGAGGCCGGAGGGGATGGGGGCGTGGTCTTTCCACGACTTGCGCTGCGATACGAGGATGTTGGTGCGGGTTTGTCGATCGGCGGCGGGGAGGCGCGAGTCGGCGACGAGGCGGTTGTGCCAAGTGTTGATGACTTCGACCGTGAGTTGGTTTTCGCCCTCGCGGAGGGCGGCGGTGGCATCGACGCGGAAGGGGTGCGTCCAGAGCACGCCAAGGGATTGGCCGTTGACCCACACTTCGCCGATGGTCCAGAGGTGGCCGAGGTCGAGGTCGAGGCGGCGGCCGGGGGCGCGCAGGCCGGCGGGGAGGGTGAAGGTTTTTCGGTAAGTGCCGGTGCCGGTGAAGGCGGCGAGGGCGGGATCGGATAGGGCGGAGGCAGTCCAGGGGCCGACTTGCGGGAGGGTGACGCGGGCGGGCGCGGTGCCGAGGGGTGCGGCGAAGTCGAGGGTCCAGTCGCGGTCGAGGGCGAGCGGGGCGGGGAGGCCGGGGGCGTTTTCGGTGGTGGTGGCGAGTGGGGTGGCGGTGGAGCGCGGGCGAAAAATCACGAAGGTCGAGCCGTGGGGCGCGAGGGTGAGCGGGACGGCGGTGCCGGCGGAGGTGCGTTCGAAGACGGGGGCGCGGGCGATGCGCGCGGAGATGGGATCCCAGAGCTCGGGGGTGCGGTCGCCGGCACGGAACGTGGCGGTCGCGGTGACGGCGGCGGCGGTTTTGTTGCGGACGAAATAGATCTCGTCGTCGCCGTCGCGGCGGTGTGTGAAGTCGAGCGTGGCGGGCGCCGTGAAATCGGGAGCGACGCCGAGGGCGGTGAGCACGTTGCGCTCGGGGACGCCGGTGAAGACGCGGCCGCGGCCGTGCGTGCGGGTCGTGCGGGTTTGGCCGTCGAGGTCGGCCCAGAGTTTTGTGGCCAGTTCGCGGATACGGGTGTCGCTGGCGGGGAAGCCTTCGAGGCCGGTGGCGCGCGTGGGGCGGCGGCCGAGGACGGTGGCACCGGCGGCGACGAGGGCTTCGATTTTGGCGAGGACGGGCGGGTGGATGTCGTCGCGGTCGGGGAGGACGAGCATCGCGTAGCTCGTGCCTTCGGGGAGCGTGAGGCGGCCGTCGCGGACGGTGAAGCGGTTGAGGAGCACCTCGGCGTTGGTGATATCGTAGTCGTAGCCGGGGCCGAGGGTGGACGGGTTTTTGCGGGGGAGGACGAAGTTCATGCCGGCGTCGCCGTAGTAGTAGAGGACGTCGGCGACGAAGTGGCCGCGTTGGAGGAGGAAGGAACCGCGGGCGAGGTAGTCGAGGAACGGTTTCGCTTTTGGCCACCAGGTGACGCTGCGGCTGAGGTGCGTGCCCGCGCCGTAAACGAGACCGGGGAGGCCGTAGGTGGGAGCTTGGTGTGTCCACGTGTGCCAGACGAAGTGGTTGCCGCCTTCGGTGAAGACGCGGTCGGCGCTGGGTTTCAAATCTTGCGGGCCCTCGGCCCAGTGGTGGAAGGACGTGAAGGCTTCGAGGTGAACGCGGGTCTTGCCGTAAATGTGGGCGGCGGAGGCGGGCTCTTTGATGACGTTAATGGCGTCGTTGTCGGGCCAGAAAGGCCAGAACTCGCCTTGGAAACTGTCGATCGCGCCGTAGGCGGAGAGCGCGTCGATGGGCGGCGTGTGGATGGGCGGGCCGGGGCCGCCGGCTTCGGATTTTATTTTCAGACCGGCGGCGCGGGCGACTTCGGCGGCGGTGCGGTAGTAGGCATCGACGACGACTTCGCCGAGGGTTTTGCGGTAGTCGAAGAGGAAGCGGGCGGTCGTGGTGTCGCCGCCGATACGCGCGCCGAAGATGGTCGGGAGATACGGCGTGAGATCGTAGCCACGGCGGCGTTTGAATTCGCTGGCGAAGACGGGTGACCAGACGCGGCCGACGACTTCGTAGCTGGCGAGGTAGAGATTCTCGATGCCGGTCTTGGAGAGGTCATTGCCGAGTCCAGTGCGGAGCTGGGCGATCACGTGGTTCATGTGGAGGCGGGTCGCCTCGGGGTTGAGGTGATCGCTGGCGAGTCCGTCGGAGGAGGGGCTGGGGACCTTGAGTTTTTCGCCGGTGACCATGCAGACGTAGCGGAGGAGCGTCCAATCGCCGGGCGGCGCGGACCAGCGGAGACGGCCGTCGCGGTCTACGTGGGCGGTTACGTCGACCACATCGGTGGGAGCGGCGATGTCGAACGAGGGGCGTCCGGCCGTGGCGAATACGCCGCCGGCGCCTTCGCGGAGACCGTCGTGGAGTTTGCCGGCGCTCCAGCCGGTGTAAGTGAGCGGCACGGGTTCGCGGATGAGGAGGGCACCATCGCGCGTCTGTTCGGCGCGGTGCGAGGCGGCGAGATTGCGGCCGGTGGCGTCGATGACCTCAAGTTCGCCGAGCGTCCAACGCGGGCGAGCGGCGTCGTGGCCGGAGAGAAGGCGGAGACGGAGATGAGAGGCGCGCGTGCCGGCGGGGAGCGCGATGCGTTGCGGGCCGGCGGCCGCGGCGATCGTGCCGCGGTGGACTTCGGTGAAATCGCTGTCGGCGGTGCCGGTGGTGGAGATGGCGAGGCTGAATTCGCGGACGGGTGTCATCGTCGCGGCGAGCGCGGCGGGGGCGTTGGGTTTACCCTGATCGAGGACGACGGCGGTGAGGTCGTGGGTGCCGACAGGATCGAGGCGGAGGACGAATTCGTGAGCGGGCAGGCGGCGGGGGGCGCGTAGGGCTAGCACGGCTACATCGGTCCAAAACGCGGGGCGGCCGTCGGCTGCGAGGGGCGCGGCGCGTTCGGGCGTGGGGAACGGGAGCGAAAGGTCGAGCGGGGCGCCGGCGGTGGCCGTCGCGGTGGTCTCGGTGGAATAGAGGCCCATGACGGCGTGCTTCGGCTCGATCCACGGGCCGCCCATGTCCCAGCTGCTGATGACGGACATGTCGACTTGGAGGCCGAGGGCGCGGGCTTGTTCGGTGGTGGCGCGGAGATTTTTCAGCCAGTCGGCGCTGAGAAACGCGGGGCCGGGCGGCGGGATCGTGGCGGGATCGCCGCGGGCGCCCATCTCGAAGAGGAGCACGCCGCCGAGGCCGGCGTCGCGCATGGCCTTGAGCTCGTCGAAGGCGGTGGGGAGGTGGACGTGGCCGTTGAGCCAGAGCCAATAGGTGTGCGGGCGGGCGGCGGGTGGCGGGGCGCGGAAGCCGGATTCGAGGGTGGGTTCGGCGGCGGGGGCGAACGGGGAGAACGCGAGGGTGAGCGCGGCGGCGAGGGCGAAGGCGCGCGTTTTCATGGCGCGAGATTGATGACGACGGTTTCGAGGCCGAGGGCTTCGCCGATGCGGCGGAGGGATTGGGCGCGGTGGCCAATGCCGAGGGCGAAGTGGTGCGTGGGGCCTTCGGCGACCCAGCGCTTGAGAAAGGTGCGGACGTCGGGGCGGAAGAAGCCGCGGGTGTTGGTGTTGCCGGTGGCGGGGATGGGGCCGTGGACACTTTCGCCCTCGGCGATGATGAATTTGAATTTACCCGACGCGGTGACGCCGATGCTGAGCATCGTGATCGGGCCTTCTTTGATTTTGAATTCCACGCCGGCGCCTTTGCCGGGTTTGCCGTGGTATTTGACGAGGCTGCGGAGGACGGGTTTGGCGGCGGCGATGTTGATGTGGTGCGGGCCGTCGTGGCCGACGAGCACGAAGCCTTCGCGGAAATCGATCGGATGAAACTCGGCGAAACTGCCGCCAATGCCGAGGCGGTCCATGATGAGCATGGCGACGCAGGTTTTGAGGTCGGACTCGCCGCACATCGGGAAACCGGCGGCGGTGAGGAGGGAGTTGCCGACGATGAGGTTGGTGACGAGTTCGCGGAGGGGGCTGCCGGGCTCGCCTTCGTAGTAGTAGGCGAGGCCGTCGAGCTCGTGGAGCGCGATGAATTTGTCGAGGGCGACGGCGGTGCGGGCGGCGATGGCGAGATCATCGTCGGTGAGTTTGCGGGTGAGCGGGTCGGCCTTGGGGTCGGGGGTGTCGAAGAGCGTGAGAATCTCGGCGCTCTTCGCGGAAATCTCGGCGGGCGTGATGTCGCGACTGACGCGGAGGAGGTCGTCGGCCTCGGTCTGGACGACGTGCAGGCCGAAGGCGGCGGTGAGCGCGGTCTGGTCGGTCTGCATGTCGAGCATGTGCTCGATGGGGTGGCCGAAATGGCCGAGGCGGGCGCGCTTCAGGTCGTGGAGAGCCATCGCGATCTCGCACCACTCGGTGAGTTCAGCGTCGGCGGCGGGATCGTCGTGGAGCGTGCCGAGGATGACTTCGGGCGGGCGTTTGCCCATGCGGATGGCGACGCCGGTGAATTCGGGGACGGAGCAGAAATCGTCGTTCGCGAGCTGCATGTGTGTCGTGGCTTTCGCGTAGTCCATCGCGGCGAGCGGTTGGAGCGCGACGAGCACGATGGGGACATCGAGGCCGCGGATGATCGCGCCAAAGGTGGCGGAGGTCGCGTAAGTGACCATGTCGCAGAAGACGAGGTCGAGGTCGGCGGCTTTGAGTTTCGGGAGGAGCGCGTAGGCGTCCTGGGCTTTGTCGATGATGCCGAAGTTCGTGACGGTCGCGCCGGTGGCGGCGACTCGGGTCTCAAGGATGGCGAGTTTGGCGAGGAGTTCATCGAGGAGGCCGGGAAACTGGCCCCAGTAAACGTGGTAGCCGACGCCGAAGAGGCCGATGCGCGCGGTGCGGGGTTTGCGGCGCGGGATGCGCACGACGGGGGTGGTTGAAGAGGCGGAGGGAGCGGACATGGGAAATTTTGAGAGGGAAAGAGAAGAGCTGTATCAGACTAAGGCAGGGTCACAGAGAGCACGGAGCTCCGACACAGAGGACACAGAGTAAGGCAACGTGTTTGGCTCCGTGGCCTCTGTGTCCGAGCTCTGTGTGCTCTGTGGCAAAAAAAGGGTTCACGGAAATGCGGAGTTAACGGAGTGGCGAACGGCCGCTGAGGATGAACCAGGCGAGCGGATACACGACGGCGGACGCGAGGAAAATGGGGGTGAAGGAAAAGTTATCCACGACAGGGCCGATCACGAGATTCGAGAGCATGCCGGCGACGCCGCCGCAGAAGCCGGTTAGGCCGACGGTGGTGGCGACGTCGCGCGATTCCACGGTGTCGCCGATGAGCGTCATGAAGTTGGTGATCCAAATGCCGTGGGCGAACATGAGGATGGACATGAGGCCGATCGCGAGGGCGGGCGTGCCGGCGAGGGCGGCGAAGAAGGAGGCGGGCGTGAGCAACGCGGCGACGAGCATGAGGGTCATGCGGGCGCGTTGGCGGGGCCAGCCGCGGGCGACGCACATGTCGGAGACTTGGCCGGCGCCGATGTTGGCGATTTCGAGGAAGACGAAGGGAATCCAGATGAGCGCGCCGATCTCGGGGAGCGACATGCCGCGTTCGCGCGAGAGATACTGCGGAATCCAAAACATGTAGAAGTAGAAGACGGGATCGAAACAGAAGCGCGCAGCGAGCAGGCGGCGGACTTCGCGGCGACCGAGGAGGGCGCGCCACGTGGAGGCGGGTTGGTTCGCGGCGGGTGTGGTGGCGGAGGCGGGCAGACCACGGAAGGCGAGGAGCCACGCGGTGAGCCAGATCGCGCCGAGGGCGGCGGTGGCGGCGAACGCGCCGCGCCAGCCGAGGTGCGAGGCCGCCCACACGACGAGTGGCGGGGCGACGACGGAGCCGACGGCGGCACCGCTGGTGGCGAGGCCGACGGCGATGCCGCGGCGCTTCGGGTCCATCCATTCCACGGCGCCTTTGATCGCGCCGGGAATCGCCGGGCCTTCGCCGGCGCCGAGGAAAAAGCGCGCGAGGCCGAGGGTGAGCGGGCCGGTGACGAACGCGTGCGCGGCGCTGGCGAGCGACCAGAAGCCGACGGCGAGCGTGAGGCCGCGGCGAGTGCCGAGGGCGTCCATGACGCGGCCGCCGAGGGCGAGCATGACCGTGTAGCTGAGCACGAATGCGAACACGACGCGGGAGTAGGTCGTGTTGCTCATGCCGAACTCCGCGATGATTTGCGGGGCGAGCACGCTGAGCACCTGGCGGTCGAGAAAACAGAGGGCCGCCGCGAAGAAGAGCAGAATGCAGAGGAGCCAGGCGCGGGCGGGGGAGAGCATGGCGGTGAGTGATTCGGCGGGAGCGAGGGCGAGAGGCTAGGAGGGAACCATCATGCCAAAATCCGGCCAAGGCATGAGTCACAGAGCGCACAGGGCCCAGACACAGAGCCCACAGAGCAAGACGGCGGGTTGGGCTTGGTGAACACTTTGTTGGAATTCTGTGCGCTCAGTCCCGCCGCTCACGAGGCGGGACACGGGTGGCGGTAGAGTGACGTTGGGCTCACAGATCCACGGAGAACGAGGCGCGCCAGCTGCCGGGGGCGCGGGGGGTGACGCGCCAGAGGCGGTTGCCGTCGGCGGAGTAGCGGAGCACCTGAATTTCGCGGTTGTTGAGGACGTTGTAGCCGTTGAGTTGGGCGCGCCACGTGGTGCGCTGGCCGAAGAAATCCATGCGGCCGGAGTAGCCGAGGAGCGCGTCGACCTCGAGGATTTCGGGTCCGTAGAGGACGGCGCCGTAGATCGGGCGGCCCGCGGCGGAGAGACCGGTGACGACGCGTTGCACGCGATTTTGGCTCTGCCAGCGGACGCCGCCACCGACGAAGACGCCGCGGAGTTTGCCGGCGCCAAACGTGTAGCGGTTGAACATATTGGCCTTGTAGGGGCGATTGTTGAAACCGAAGGCGCCGGCGTTGCGCACGTCGTCGATCGCGAGCTGCATGCGCTCGACGTGCTCGGCGACATTCACGGGGCTGTTGTTCTGATCGACGAGCCCGGCGGGGCTGCCGAAGCGCTCGAGGTAGGGGCGGACGGAGGCGAACCAGGGTTCGAACTCGGAGAAGATATTGCTGCGCTCGAGCTTCGTGTAGGAGAACGCGGCGGTGACCGTCCAGGCGCGCGACGGGTTGAACTTCAGGTCGGCTTCGTAGCCGGTGGTGACATCGTCGGAGAGACCGTCGAGGAGCGCGCCGCCGTAGGTGCCGACGGTGCCGCCACGGGATTTCTGATACACAAATTTTTCGAAGGCTTCGGCCTGCGTGATGTAGGGGCGGCCGGTGGCGGGATTGTTCGTGGTCATGAGCGCGCTGATGATGCGGTCGTGATCGACGACGACGGAGTTCACGCGGTTCACGGGGTTGCCGGGATTCTCGCCCTTGAAGTAGGTGAGGCGGGCGTTGAAGCGGTTGTCGAGGAGGCGGATCATCACGCCGGTATCGTAGCCCTTGCCTTGAACGGGACTGGGCACGTCGAAGTTGTTGGCGATGACGCGGCGGTTGGTCATCGCGGGGGCGACGTTGGTGGCTTGGTTGCCGAAGACGGAAAGCAGGCGGTGGGCGTGCCACACGACGCCGGCGGTGTAGGTGTCGAAGGTCTCGTCATTGATCTGCAGATACTGATCGGTGAGCACGCCGTCGCCGGCGTAGCGGCCGCCGGAGGTGACGCGGGGATCGTTGGCGGCGAGGAGGGAGGCGACGCGGGTGAGCGTGGTGTAGTCGTCGCGGCGGAAGCCGAGGGAGACGAAGACTTTTTTGTCGAAGAATGAACTCTGCGTCGCGAGGACGTAGGTCTTGGACTCGGCCTTGTTGCCGGAGACGCTGCGGTCGGTGAAGTCCTTCTTGTAGTCGATGCCATTGAGGCGAACGAGTTTGTTGTCGGCGAACGTGCCGGCGAACCACGCGCGGTAGTCGGTGCCGGGCGTGATGTAGGTGCGATAATCGACGCGGTTGTTGGCGTTGCGGATATCGGCGTTGGCGATGGGGGCGTTGGTGCGCGAGTTGATCAGCACCTGGTTGCCCTGGAGCTGGGAGTTGGTGTTTTCGCTCCGCTCCCACATGGCGAGGATCTTGTGGTCGCCGAATTTTTTCAGGTCGAGATTGTAGAGGGCGGAGGCGCGCAGGGCTTCGTTGTTGTCGCTGTTGATCGTGCGGAGCGGGGCGCCGTCGATGTAGTAGCGGCCGACGTAGGGATTGGGTTTCGCGCCGCCAGCGCCGTCGGGAATGTAGAGATTGGGGTCGGCGGAAATCTGCGTATCGAGGCGGAACGCGGAGCCGGTGGCTTCTTCTTTTTGATAGCTGAGATCGAGGAAGAGATTTTTGCCGATGGGCTGCTCGATGCGGAGGAAGAGACGCTCGACGTCGCTGGCGTTGGTGGTGTCGGGGCCGTAGCCGACGGAGTAGGGGGCGACGAGGTTGGATTGATACGGGCCGTTGGCGGCGGCTTCGCTGGGGGTGGCGGGGAGAAGCGTCTGGAAGGTGTCGCGGAAGGTGGAGGGCTGCCAGCCGGGGACGACGCCGACGAGGGTGTTAAACTGCGCGGCGGTTTCGTAGAAGCTGGTGCTCGAGTAGAGATTCAGACCGCCGAAGACGCCGCCGACGGTGTTGGCGTAGGTGTCGCCGGAATTGGTGACGATGTAGTGGCGGTTGCCGGCGATGCGTTCGAGTCCGCGGGCGGCGGCGAGGTTGGCGTTGAGGGCGGCGGTGCCGCGGTTGTCGACGAGGCGCTGAGAGTCCGGGAGCGTTTCCCAGAAGGAGACGTTGTCGGCCATGTTCTGCGGGACGGACCACATGCCGGAGAGGTTGGCCTTCTCGTAGGAGGCGACGAGGTTGGTGCCGGTTTGCTTGAACGGCACGAGGCGCACGGAGCCGGTGATGCGGTTGTCCTCGCGGTTGTCCCACTCGCGCCAGCTGTCCTTGCGCGCGTGGACGCCCATGAGACGAAACGCGAGTTGCTTCGGCACGAGGACGAAATTGGCGTCGACCGAGGCGCGGTAGTCGGCCCAGCGGCCGGCTTGCGCGGAGAACTTGTAGTGATTTTTGCGGAGCTCGGCCTGGAGCGTGGACGTGTTGATGGAGCCGGCGGAATTCGCGACGCCGAAGAGCACGCTGTTGGGTCCGGAGGCGAAATCGAAGCGGCCGGTGTTGTAGGCATCGACGGGCATGCGCGAGCGGAAGAAATCGGTGAGGCTCGAGCCGGAGAGGCCGCGGTTGTTGATGCGGGTATTTTGGAGACCGGCATCGACGTAGAACATCGTCGGGTCGGGGCGGTTTTGGTCGTAGTCGATGTTCGAGTTGACGCCGTATTCGAGGACCTCGGCGAGCGAGCTGGCGCCGAGGTCTTTGAGAAACTCCTCGGTGAAGACGGAGACGGTCGCGGCGGAATCCATCAGCCGAGTCTTGAACCGGTTGGCGGCAAGCGAGTCGCCCGCCGCGTAGCCGACATCGCCGGCGGACGTGACTGAAAACGGGCTAAGGACGACGGGGTCGGTCTCCGCCGCTGACGTGGGCGAGACCGTGGCCGGTGTGGAGGCGGCGTGGGCGAGGGCTGCGGCTCCCACGAAGGTGAGGCCGGCCAACATCGAACGGAGCGCGCGCCGATGTTGGAACATGGGCACCCGACCCTCGATGGGGGCGGACGCAGAAGGGACCTGAGCGGGGCCGTAGTGGAGGGGCCGGGGTGAACGCAGGGACGGAGTCATGGCGGGTTTGGGTAAACGGGGTTGACGCGTCGCCAGGACTTCCTGGACGGCGGGGGGATCGGGTGAGGGCGCCGGAAGCAACGAAAGAGTTCCGATTCCAAGGCCAGCTCAAGCCGATACGACAGCTAATCGGAATAGTGTTCTGCTAATC
>Ga0075163_10005171_pt1 | contig 17446 bp, 12 predicted proteins | sample JI1023141ADNA_FD_71478 | JGI IMG/M metagenome (GOLD analysis project Ga0075163, IMG submission 71478) | Wastewater effluent complex algal communities from Wisconsin, to seasonally profile nutrient transformation and Carbon sequestration -... | ecosystem: Engineered > WWTP > Effluent > Algae...
ACCGCCAAGGATCTGCGATCCGGATTCTGCTTCAGTAGCGCATTGCGCTGGCGCAGAGCGCGGGCATAGCGCCTGTACGCTCCAGCGAATTCCGGTTCCACGTGGAACACGATCCAGTCGAAGAACTTTCGCCGAACTTCGGCGGCACCGGAAATCAGCTGGTGGGATTCCGGGCTGAAGCAAACCACTGGAACCAAGCCCGCAAGTTCGGCCAGATCGACCAGCTTTTCGCCATTGCGCAGGCCGCGCCAGCCTGATCTTGAGCGTTCGAAACCCACCCGCTCCGAACGCGCACCGTGCGTGAGCTCCGCATACAACTGCAGCGCCTTGGCGCCATGCGCGATCACCGCGTCATGACCGCCAAACCGAAAACTGCGACCGGATCCCAGCGTGAAAAGCGCCTCCAGAACGCTGGTCTTGCCCGCGCCATTTCCACCCAGCAGCAAGTTCATGCCGACGCTGGGTGTCAATTCCACCTCACGCAGGCAGCGCAGGCCGTCGATGGTCAATCGCGTGAGGTACATTGCTCTGCCCGAAAAGCAGCGGGGCCGCCGTAGCGACCCCGCTCTGAAACCGGAACTTTAGCGTCAATCACAGGCGCAGCGGCATCACCACATGACGCGTCGTGTCATCGATCGGCGACTCCACCAGTGCGCTGCTCGCACCATCCCGCAATCGAATGCGTACACGCTCACCATCAACCGCAGCCAATGCGTCGAGCAGATAGTTCACGTTGAAGCCGACGCTCAACTGATCAACCGTCGTCTCGGCTTCAATCTCTTCCATCGCTTCTTCTTGCTCCGGATTGTGTGCGATCACCCGCAAGACGCCCGGAGACACCTCGATCTTCACGCCCCGATACTTCTCGTTGGACAGGATCGCCGCTCGCGACAAAGCCTGGCGCACAGAATCCCGATCAACCAGGATCACCTTGTCAGCGGCCAGCGGGATGACCGCCTCGTAATCCGGAAAGCGTCCATCGATCAACTTCGACACCACAACGCTGTCAGACAGCCGAGCGCGAATGTGGTTCTTCGAGAAGGCCAGCTCAAGTGGCGCATCGCCGCCCTCCAGCAAGCGCTGCAACTCCAGCACACCCTTGCGCGGTACGATCACCTGACGGCGGATTTCGCCGTCGGCAATTCCGGCTGTTTCGGCCAAAGCCAGACGGTGACCGTCGGTGGCAACGGTACGCAAGCCATTGCTGCGCACCTCCACCAGCAGACCGTTCAAGTAATACCGGACGTCCTGCACCGCCATGGCGAATGCGCTGCGCTCGAGCAGTTTTTTGAACGTGCCCTGGTCGATCTCGATGCGGTCTTGCACATCACCGGATTCGGTCGCCGGAAACTCGCTCGCCGAGAGCGTGGCCAGCGTATAGCGCGACCGACCGGAACTTAGCTTGACGCGCTCGCCCTCCTGCTTGACTTCGATCTTCGAATCGGCCGGCAAAGCCTTCACGATGTCGAACAGCTTTCGAGCAGGAACCGTGACTTCGCCGGCTTCGGCGCCGTCGACCGCCATGCGCGACGACAACTCCACTTCCAGATCGGTAGTCGTGAAGCTGGCGCTTTCGGCCTCGACTCGAATCAGCACGTTGGCCAGGACTGGAAGAGTCTGGCGTCGCTCAACCACGCCGACCACCTGCTGCAGCGGACGCAACAAAGCTTCTCGTTGGACGCTAAAACGCATGGTGCCACTGCTCCTCTAAGCTTCTAGCTTTTTTCTTGAAATACAGCTTGATGATGATGATGAGTGGCTCTAAAGCCTGTGGAAATCGTTCAACTCATTGATTCTAAGGCAATAATAACGCACTTAGCTTGTGCACCGAATTGCCTGCAGCCTGGGGATCGATTGTGGACAACTTTCTTGTCCCATTCAGTACCACACTTATCCACAGCTTCCACCCAGCTTTCCCGGCGCCACTTATACGCTCAACAGCCGCACCAACTTGTCCCAGTCGTCGCGCATCCGTGCATCGGTTTCCACCATTTCGCGAATCTGTTTGCACGCGTGCATCACCGTCGTGTGATCCCTGCCGCCAAACGCCTTGCCGATTTCGGGCAGGCTGTGGGCGGTCAGATCCTTGGCCAGCGCCATTGCCATTTGCCGTGGGCGCACCAGCGTGCGCGTGCGCTTCTTGCCGAGCAAGTCGCTGAGCGTGATCCGGTGGTAATCCGAAACCGTCTTCTGGATGTTCGACAGCGAGATTTGCTGCTCGTGCGGACGGAGCACGTCGCGGAGCGTCGACTGCGCAAAGGCCAGATCGACATACGCCTTCCCCAGCAGATTGGCATGTGCGTGCAAGGTGTTCAGAGCGCCTTCCAGCTCACGCACATTGGACCGCATGCGTCGGGCAATGTAAGCGGCAACTTCTTCGTCCAGGTCCATCCCGGCGATCGCCGCCTTTTGCAACAGGATCGCGACCCGGGTTTCAAAATCCGGCGGATCCACCGCGACGCTGATTCCCCAGCCAAATCGCGATTTCAGCCGGGGCTCAAGCTTGTCGACTTCTTTCGGATAGCGATCGCAGGTCATCACGATCTGCTGTTTGGCGTCGTAGAGCGCGTTGAACAGATGGAAGAACTCTTCCTGGGTGCGGTCCTTGCCGGCGAGAAACTGGATATCGTCGATCAGCAGCGCGTCGACCGAGCGGTAGGTGCGTTTGAAGTCGTCCCATTTGCCTTGCTGCAATGCCTGCATCATCGCGCGAATGAACTCTTCCGAGCGCAGGTAGAGCACCTTGGCCCGCGGATTGTTCTGCACGATCAAGTTACCCGCCGCATGCAGCAAATGCGTCTTGCCGAGCCCGGTTCCGCCGTAAAGCAGAAACGGGTTGTAAGCCAGTCCCGGTTTCAGCGCGACCTGCAGAGCGGTCGCTCGCGCCAACTGGTTCGACTTGCCCTCGACGAAATTGTCGAACTGATATCGCGTATCGAGCTTGCCGTCAAAATGCGGCTCGTCCATCTCGACCAACGCCGCACGCTCCGGTGCACCCGGGGTGGGCAACTCGTCGGTGCCCAGTTCGATTCGAACCTCGATCACTGCAGGTTCGAGCAAGGCGACCAGTTCGCGGATGCGCGCCAAATAGGACTTGGCGACCTTGTCAGCCACAAAGCGATTGGGCGCCAGCAGCAACAGACTGCCGCCCCTGGACTTGGCCTGCAGCGGCCGCAGCCAAGTCTGCACGTCCTCCGCGGGCAATTCGGTGCCGAGGCGATCGAGCGCCCTTTTCCAAGCTCTGTGCATGATGCGGATCGGGTCAGTATTCAGTGGTGTACCTGATGTACGCCACGGTCGAACAGGATAGCCCGGTTGCGTCGCCCCGTCGCGCTCCGTCGAGTGACGTTGCCTCGAACCCAGCGGCAAGCGGGTGCATCCCTCGTATGCGGGGAGCCCTTCACCAATCTAGAAGATGCTCGCTGAGCAACCCGCGCCCACCTTCAGCGCAGGCAGCCTTCCGCATCGTCGCGCACGTGCGTCAAATACTGCTGCAGACTGACAGTGGCGGAATCCGGGATCGGTACGGGCAGCAAATCGAGCGCCGCGAAGCGGTCGATGCGAAAGCTCCGGTAATCGGAACGCAGTTCGCACCAAGCCGCCAAGGTCCACACCTTGCCCCAATAGAACAGCCCCAACGGCCACAGCACACGCTGCGTCGTGTGCTCCTTCAGATCGATGTAGCGCGCGCTGAGCTTGCGGCGCTCCTTCATGCCGCGCCGCGCAGCGGACAGTACGCGACGTGTTCCCGGATCGTGGCTGAAGGCGAGCACCTCTATCCCTTCCGCCTTCAAGCCCGGCCGCAATCGTTGCGGCAGTACCGCGTCGATCTTGCTGAGCACCCGATCGGCCGCCACGCGCAGATCGTCATCGGCATACGCCGACACCCACGCTGCACCAAGCGCCAGCGCCTCCAGTTCATCACGTTCGAACATCAGCGGCGGCACTTGGTAGCCCGCACGCAAGGAGTAGCCGACCCCGGCAGCACCCTCGACCGGCGTACCTTGGGCCGCGAGGTCGGCGATGTCACGGTAGACGGTGCGTTCGGAAACACCCAGTCGCTCGCCGAGCTGGCGCGCCGTGCGCACGCGGCCGCGGCCGAGTTCGAGGAGCAACTGGAACAATCGATCGCCGCGGCGCATCAGCGCTGGCGCCGCCCAATTGCGGCCGGATTCTGGCCGTCGCCATAGCGCGCCTTGCGCTCGGCGGTGTAGTGCCACCACGGATGCGGCCGGTCGCCTTCCAGCAAGCGCGTCAGCGCGATGAACACATCGAGCACGCACGGGTCCTGGCGCGAGCCGGTCAGGCGTTCGAGTTCGCGGTACAACTGCAGCGGATCGCGGCCGGCCAGATCGCGCGTGTGCTGCAGGCCGAGCAGGCGCAGATCGCCGGCGGTGGCCGCTCCGACATTTGGCAGGTCTTCGAAACGCTGCGGCAGCGCATCGGCAGTTCGGCCCGGTGCGTTGCCGTTGGCCAACATCTTTTCCGACGACTTCATGATGAACTCGGCACCAGTTCCTGACGGAACGACAGCCTACTGCCAAGTTGCTGCCAGGCGGAAGGGACAATGCGGCTGCCCCCGCCAGACTGTTGGCAGGATGGTGGCAACATGTCGATAAACCACGGCGCCGTAGCCGCAGTGCCCGGCGCGACCGTCAGCTGCGCTATTCGACTCGCAATCGCGGCGCACACGCGGCTCTCACCGAACATTCCGTAACTCGTTGCAATATATGGCGCGATGAATCCCTCCCCCCGCTTGCGGGATTCAGCACGCCGCGACTCCAAAGTTCGATGGGCGAACAAGCGCACCGCCAGGGGCGACCAGAACTTCTACAACGCGCTGTTCGCCAGGCGTCGACGAATGCGCGACAGTGCCACCGGCGTGATACCCAGCCACGCGGCGATCTGATGCAAGGGCACCTGCCCGATGATGGTCGGGCGCTTGCGCAGCAGTTCCTGGTAGCGCTCGGTGGCGCTGCGCTGCGCCAGGTCCGCCTCGCGACCGAGGCGCGCCGCGTTCATCTCGAGCAGCCGATCCAGCAGCCAGGCCGACACCGCGGCATCGTCATGGCGCAAGCGGTCGATGTCCAACAGCGACAGCGCGCTGGCGCGCGTCGCCTGCAGCGCTTCGACACCGAGCGCGTGTTCGCCACAGCAGACGCGACCGTCGCGCAAGGCCAGCCGGCCGGACACGAACTCGCCGCCACCGTGAAAGCCCAGGTTGTAGCTGCCCCCATCGGCGGCAAGTGCGTACAGACGCACCAGCCCATCGTGCAGAAACCACAGCGGCGCGGCGCGTGCGTCCGCCGCGATCAGCGTGGCGCCGGCTGCGAACTCGTCCATCGGCGCGTTCGCGATCAAGTCCGCCAGTGCCTGCGGGATCGACTGCATTGGCCACTGAACCCAGGTTAAGGCGACGCCGCCGTGTCGCCGCCCAGCATAGGTCATCGACCGCATCGCAGGACCCGACACATGAGCACAGACAGCATCCGCGCCTGGCACTGGCCGCACCTGGCCCTGCTCGCGCTGCTGCCCGCATACGCATGGACGACGCGACATTTCGACGCCACGCCGGTGCTGCTCGGCTGGCTGGCGCTGAATGTACTGCTGCTCGCCAGCGCCGAGCGCAGCAACCGCTATCGCGTCGACTGGCGGCCGCAACGCGCCGATCTTCAGCGCGATGCCGGCGTCTGGACGATGGCAACCGTCGCCGATGCGTTCGCGGGTGTCTTCGTTGCGCTGCTCGGCACTCGCTTGAGCAGCGGCACACCGGATTGGCCCTTGCTGCTGCAGATCCCCGTCGGCGCCTGCATCGCTGAATTCGGCAGCTATTGGCTGCACCGCCTCAGCCACGGCGACAACTGGCTGTGGCGAGTGCACCTGATGCACCATCGGCCATCCAAACTCAACCTCGCCAACGCGCTGACGGCCCATCCGTTCAACGTCTTTTACGATAAGTTGGCGCGCCTGTTGCCGCTGGTCCTGCTCGGCCTCGATGGCAAAGCGATAGTCGCCATCAGCCTGTTCCAGCTGACCCAGTCGCTGATCACCCACGCCAATGTCCGCGGTCGCATCGGCTGGCTGAACTACCTGATCGGCAGCAGCGAACTGCACCGCTTGCATCACAGCAACAATCCCGCCGAGGCCGGCAATTTCGGTACTGCGCTACCGCTGTGGGACCAACTGTTCGGCAGCTTCCGCTATTCAACGTCACCGCGACAGGTTGGCGTCTACACGCCGCAGAGCTATCCCGGCGAACACCAGCTTCTCGCATTGCTGGCTTGGCCGTGGCGCCGCTGAATTCGCCGCCGCCGTCGGCAGCCAGGAGCATCGCGAGCGAGCGCGCTCCTACACGCTCGCCGAAAGTCCACGCCATATTTTTAGGAGCGCGCTCCCGCGCGATGCTTCTGATTGCGCAAACCCGATCAGCCGCGCAAGGACTCGATCATTGCGTCGAGTTTGCCGGCATCGGTGGCAAACGCGCGGATGCCCTCGGCCAGCTTTTCGGTAGCCATTGCGTCGGCGTTCAGCGCATAGCGGAAGCCGGCTTCGTCGTAGTTCACGGCCACAAGATCCGCGCCCTGCGCCGTGGCGACATCCAGTTGCAGCGGCAAGGGTTCATTGCTGGATTGCAGCGCGGCCAGCAGCTCCGGGCTGATCGTCAGCAGATCGCAACCGGCCAGCGCGGTGATCTGGCCGACATTGCGGAAACTCGCCCCCATCACTTCGCTGCGGATGCCAAAGCGCTTGTAGTAACGCCAGATTTGCGCAACCGAAAGCACGCCGGGATCGTCGACGCCGGCATTGGCGTTCTCGTCCCATGCGCTGCCGGCGCTCTTTTTGTACCAGTCGTAAATGCGGCCGACGAAAGGCGAGATCAGCTGCACCCCGGCCGCGCCGCACGCAACCGCCTGGCAGAAGGCAAACAACAAGGTGAGATTGCAGCGGATGCCCTCACGTTCAAGCACCTGCGCCGCCTGAATACCCTCCCAGGTCGAGGCAATCTTGATCAGTACGCGCTCGCGGCCGATGCCGGCCTGCTGGTACAGCGCGATCAGTCGATGCGCTCGCTCGATGGTGGCGGCGCTGTCGAAGGACAGCCGCGCATCGACCTCGGTGCTGACCCGGCCCGGCACCACCTTGAGGATTTCCAGGCCAAAGCGCACCAGCACCTGATCCACGATCTGGTCCAGCGGCAAGCCGCGATGTGCGGCCACGGTATCCGCCAGCAGCGGCGCGTAATCGGCCTGCTGCACCGCCTTCAAGATCAGCGAGGGATTGGTCGTGGCATCGCGCGGCGCGAACTGCGCCAGCTGCTTGAAGTTGCCGGTGTCGGCAACCACCGTGGTGAAACGCTTGAGCTGTTCGAGCTGGTTCATGGCGGGAGGCGAGCTTGAAAGCCCGTGATTAGACCTTGGCCGCGAGATGCATGCCAGCAGACCCCTCCCGCGTAGGGCGGAACCCGCACAGCTTTGCCGTGCGGATTCCGCCGCAGCGAGGGCGAACTCCTGCGCACACGACAGCAAATTCCGCGGCATACGACGGCGGAATCCGCTCGGATCGTCGACGGTGTCCCGAGACGAATCGGCGCGCGGGTACCGCCCTACGGTCGTGGCGGCAGCAGAAACTGCATCGGCACATGCAGCCGCTTGGCCCAGGACACTTCGCTGTGGTCGGTGCCGGGGAAGCTCAGCGACAGCATGCGTGGGAAGGCATAACCTTTGGCGTGCATGCGCCGATCGACCTCGGCCTGCAGCGGCGGGTACCAGGCATCGAGCGTGGCGTCGCCGTGGTCAAAATAGATGCGATGGCTGCCTGGCGCCGGGAACCGTGAGTCGAGGTAGTCGTAAAAGGCCTGCTGCACCACGCGATCATCGGGCGCGATTGTGCCGGCCCAGTGCGTCGACAGGCAGGCTGCTGCACCAAACACGTCCGGGTGCTCGGCCAGCGCGTACATCGAGATCAAGCCGCCCATGCTCGACCCCATCACCACCGTTTGCTCGCGCGAGGGGTCAACCGCGTAGTGCTGGTCGACGTGCGGCTTGAGTTCGTTCACCAGGAAATCCAGGTAGCGGTCCGATTCGACGGGTCGCGCGAACATTGCCTTGTCACCGCGCCCTGCTGCGTACAGCCGTGCCTGATCAGCACTGGACAGCGCGGCAAAGGGTTTTTGCGGGAAATACTCGCTGTGCCGGTAGGGATCGTTGTTCCACACCCCGACGATGATGAAGGGACGCGTCTTGCCACCGCGGATCAGCTCGGAGGCCACTTCGTCGGCGTGCCATTCCTGCTTGTTCCAGGTCTGCGTCGCATCGAACAGCATCTGGCCATCGTGCATGTAGAGCACCGCATACGGCGCAGCATCCGGATAACCCGCAGGCAGCCAGATATCTACATTGCGTGCATCTACCTGCTTCGAGGGGAAGGCTTCCAGGCGCTCGATGCGGCCGGAGCTGACCTTGGGTAGCTCGGCTTGAGCGGTGGAAGTCAGTAGCAAAGCCAGTGCCGCAAAACGCATGATGCGCATGATGATCGTCGTTGCCCGGTTGCCCCGATTGTAGGAGCGACGCGTGCGTCGCGACCACCGTCTTGTCGCGTTCGCGACGCACGCGTCGCTCCTGCAAGGGCAACCATGTTCAATCCGAATCCGATCATCCGCAGCGTGTCCATTGGCCCCGGCCAGAGCTGTCACATCGTCGACAACGCCCTGGCCGATCCGGACGCCTGGGTCGCTCGCGCAGCGCAGCATCGTGCGGACTTCGTCATGGAGGGCCACAACGCTTATCCCGGCGTCGAACTGGCGATGCCCGATGGCATCAGCGAGCGATTGGCCGAGTTTTTCGCCGTGCATGTCCGCGCAAGCCTCGGCGCACGCCGCATCCAACGCACCCACAGCCGACTGTCCATCGTGACTCTGCCGCCGGAGCAATTGCAGCCGCGCCAATGGATCTGCCACCGTGACCGCATGGGTCTCGGGCCAGAACACGCTGTCGGCGCCTCGGTGCTTTATCTGTTCAAGGACCCTGCGCTGGGCGGCACCAACTTCTTCATGCCGAAACGACCGGCGCTGGATGTCGACCTTCTGGTGCACGAATCCGGCACGCTGGAGGCCGAAGCCTTCGCGTGCAAATACGGCGTCGCGCGTGGCTACCTGACCGAGTCCAACGACTGGTTCGAAAAGGTCGCCAGCGTGGCGCCAGCCTGGAACCGGATGATCTTCTACGATGGCACCGTGTTTCACTGCAGCGACATACCCGCACCCGAGAAGCTCAGTCCCGACCCGACCCGAGGGCGGTTGACCTTGAACGGCTTCTTCCATTGCACGCGGCGGGCGCAGTAGCGGCGGGCTCTGGCAGGCCGTCGTATCGCATAGCGATTCACCGGCGCGGGTGCGCGGCAAGCACCCGGTGAACGCGATGGAGCCGCGTACACCGGGCTACGACGCTGGCTGCGTGCAGGTCGTGCATTCGATTGCAGCCCGCCGCCCGCGGTGCCGCACGCGCGTGCACTGGATTAGCATCGGCCGGTCACCCAACCGGGGATTGCCCATGCGCCTGCCTGCGCTTCTACTGTCCAGCGCGCTCGTCGCCGTCATGCTCGGTTGTGCCCAACAGCCGGTGCGCCCGAATCCAACACCAACACCAACACCAACACCAACACCAACACCAACACCAACGCTCGCCGGCAAGCCGGTGATCTACCAGGTGTTCACCCGCCTGTACGGCAATCAGAAGACAGCCAACAAGCCCTGGGGCACTGTGGCTGAAAACGGGGTCGGCAAGTTCGCCGATTTAAACGACGCCGCGCTCGCCAGCATCCGTGCATTCGGCACCACCCATCTGTGGTTCACCGGTGTGCCGCGGCATGCGTCGATCGGCGACTACGCCAAGTACGGCATTCCGGCCGACGATCCCGATGTGGTCAAGGGTCGTGCCGGATCGCCCTATGCGATCACCGACTACTACGATGTCGACCCGGATCTGGCCACCGATCCGGCACAGCGCATCGAGGAGTTCAAGGCGCTGATCGAGCGCACCCATGCGCACGGGCTCAAGGTGGTGATCGATATCGTGCCCAACCACGTGGCGCGCGGTTATCACTCGATCGCCAAACCGGCCGGCGCCGTCGACTTCGGCGCCCGCGATGACACCACGGTCGAATACGCACGCGACAACGACTTCTATTACATCCCGGGCGAGCCCTTCCGCGTACCCGAATGGCCAGCCGACTACCGCCCGCTCGGCGGGCAGGCCCACCCGCTCGCTGACGGGACATTCGACGAGAATCCGGCCAAGTGGACCGGAAACGGCTCACGCGCCGCGCAGCCAAAATTCGACGACTGGTACGAGACGGTCAAGATCAACTTCGGCGTGCGTCCCGATGGCAGCTACGATTTCGATCGGCTGCCCGCCGACTTTGCGTTTCGAGATATTGCCGAGCACGCCGCGTTCTGGAAGGACCGCGAGGTCCCCGCGTCCTGGAAGAAATTCAATGCCATTGCCAGCCATTGGCTGGCAATGGGAGTCGACGGCTTCCGCTACGACATGGCCGAAATGGTGCCGGTGGAGTTCTGGAGTTACCTCAACTCGTCGATCAAGACGATCAACCCGGACGCTTTCCTGATCGCCGAGGTCTACAACCCGGCCGAGTACCGCAACTACATCCGCCTCGGGCGCATGGATGCGCTGTACGACAAGGTCGACTTCTACGACGAGCTCAAGCGCGTGATGCAGGGCAAGGCGGGCACCGCCAAGCTGGCTGAAATCCAGCAGCGCTACACGGACATCGACAGCCACTTGCTGCGCTTTCTGGAGAACCACGACGAACAGCGCATCGCCAGCCCGGATTTCGCCGGCGAAGCGGCGATCGGCAAGCCGGCGATGCTGGTATCGGCCACCATCGGTCAGGGCCCGGCGCTGTGGTACTTCGCCCAGGAACTCGGTGAGCCCGGCGCCGGGGACGCCGGCTTCGGCAAGGCCACGCGCAGCAGCATCTTCGACTACTGGGGCGTGCCAACACAGCAGCGCTGGATGAATGGCGGTGCCTTTGATGGCGGCGCATCGACGCCGGAAGAGCGCGAGTTGCGCGCTTTCAATGCGAGCCTGGCGGGCTTCGTGTCGAGCGCGCCGGCGCTACGCGGTGCCTACGCCGATCTGCATCAGCACAATCTCGCGGCGACCGCGGGCTACAACGACAAGTTGCACGCCTTCGCGCGCTGGAATCCGCAGCAGCGGTTGATCGTGGTGGCCAATTTCAGCCGCACTGAAAGCGCCAGTTTCGATTTGTCGATTCCGCTCGACATCAGCGCCAACTGGCATCTGGATGCCGGTCAGTTCACGCTGGTCGATCGCCTCGGCAGCGGCGTAAGCGCGCCGCTCAACGTGATGCCCGACGGCGCGATGGCGCCGCTCACCCTGCCGCCACGCGCGGCCTTTCTGTTTGAGGTGCAGTGATGGCGGGGAAAAAGGAAAAAGGTAAACGGGAAATGGAAAAGCGGAGCTTTGCCTTTGCAGGACGACGCCTTGCCCCATCTGTCGTAGGTCACGCTGCTCGCGTTGCGAGCTACGTGACATCGGTGACCCGCCGTCACGTAGGCTGCTGCGCGGCCAACGTGACCTACCTCTTGCTGCTGTTGCTGGCCTCCGCCGCCTCCGCCGCGAATTACGTCCGCCACGACCTCACTCCCGACGGCCTGAAGATCACCAGCGACGAAGCCACGTTGACGCTGCGCTTCCACCAGCCGGGTGCCATCGAGGCCTTCTACGAGCCGCCCGGCGTCAGGCAACTGCCGTCCTTCAGCATCGCCGCCCCGCCGCCACCGGTGGCGGCTGAACTGTCCGATTCGGCGACCGAACTGGTCTATCGCACGCCCTCGCTGACCGCCCGCATCCAGAAATCACCGCTGCGCGTCAGTTACTTTCGTGGCGACGAACTACTGTTGGCCGAAGAACAGGGCGGCTACGCGTTCGAGACGATGCGCGGATTCCGCTTCAAGTTGAGCGACGGCGAGAAGCTGATTGGCGGTGGCCAGCGCGTGCTGGGCATGGACCGGCGTGGCCACAAGTTGCCGCTCTACAACAAGCCGCATTACGGTTACACCACGCAGTCCGAACAAATGTACTTCTCGATGCCGGCCGTGATGTCCAGCCGCAAGTACCTGCTGCTGTTCGACAACTCCGCCAGCGGCACGCTGGATATCGGCAAGACCGAGAAGGACATCCTGGAATTCCAGGCGGTCGGTGGTCGCACCGGGTATCTGGTGTTCGCCGCGCCGAGCTATCCGCAACTGATCCACGAGTACGTCAAGGTTACCGGCACGCAGCCGCTGCCGCCGCGCTGGGCCTTTGGCAACTACGCCTCGCGCTTTGGCTATCGCACCGAAGCGGAGGTGCGCGCGACGGTGCGCAAGTTCATCGATCTGGCGATACCGCTCGACGCGCTGGTGATCGACCTCTACTGGTTCGGCAAGGACATCCAGGGACATCTGGGCAAGCTCGACTGGGATCGCGCGGCCTTTCCGACGCCGGACAAGATGCTGGCCGACCTGTCGGCGCAGGGCGTCAACACCATTCTGGTCACCGAGCCTTTCATCCTCACCACATCGACGCGCTGGAAGGAGGCAGTTGACGCCAAGGTGCTGGCGCTGGATCTGGCTGGCCGCCCGAAGACCTTCGATTTCTATTTCGGCAATACCGGGCTGATCGACGTGTTCAAACCCGAGGCCGCGCAATGGTTCTGGGGCATCTATGCCGGCTTGATGCGCCAGGGCGTGGCAGGTTGGTGGGGCGATCTAGGTGAGCCCGAGGTGCATCCGGCCGACGCCGTGCACGTCAACGGCATTGCCGATGAGGTTCACAACGCCTACGGCCACACCTGGGCCAAACTGCTGTTCGAGAACCACCTGAAGACCTATCCGGAACGGCGCCCCTTCATCATGATGCGCGCCGGCGCACCGGGCTCGCAGCGTTACGGGATGATCCCGTGGACCGGCGATGTCGACCGCAGCTGGGGCGGCCTCAAGCCGCAGGTGGAGTTGGCGCTGCAGATGAGCCTGCTCGGCATGGGCTACACGCACTCGGATCTGGGCGGCTTTGCCGGCGGCAAGCGCTTCGATCGCGAGCTCTACCTGCGTTGGCTGCAATACGGCGTGTTCCAGCCCGTGTTTCGCCCGCACGCGCAGGACCACATCGCCTCCGAGCCGGTGTTCCACGACAAGACCACCATCGAATTGGCGCGCAAGGCGATCCAGCTGCGCTACCGCCTGCTGCCCTACCTGTACACGCTGGCGTACCAGAACAGCGCGACCGGCATGCCGCTGATGCGGCCGCTTTTCTTCGGTGACGAGTCGGATGCCAGCCTGATTGATCGCAGCGACGCCTATTACTGGGGCGACGCCTTCCTCGTGCGCCCGATCACCGACAAGCGCGTCAAGCGCATCGAACTGGCGCTGCCGAAGGGCGTGTGGTTCGACTTCTTCGATGGCACGCGCTTTGAAGGCGGCCAGACGGTGGAGATCAAGGTCAAAGCCGATTCGATCCCGGTGCTGGCGCGCGCCGGCGCCTTCGTGCCGATGATCCCGGTGATCCAGAACACCACGCAGTACTCCACCGCGAAGCTCGCTTTGCACTACTGGGCGGATGCTTCAGCAAGCCAGTCGAGTGGACAGATGTACGACGACGACGGCGCGACGCGCACGGCGATCGCCAGCGGCGCGCATGAGTTGCTGAGCTTTGCTTCCACGCAGGGGGGCGGCGTGCTGGGCATCGACCTCAAGCGGGCAGGGGGCGAGTATCGCGGCAAGCCGGTGCAGCGCGAGATCGAGCTCATTGTGCATGGTTGGACGACGGCGCCTGGCAGCGTGATGGCCGGGGATCAGACGCTCGGCTTGACGACCGATCGCCAAGCCTGGGACAGCGGCGCGGCGCCAGCCTGGTACGACGCCGAACGCCAACAGTTGCGCGCGCGGTTCGTTTGGGCCGGGGAGGCCACAAAGGTCGTCCTCAGGTAGCAGCGAGCTTTTGTGGGAGCGGGGTAAACCCGCTCCCACAGGTGAAGCAAAGCCAAGGCTCGAGCGCAAGAGGCAGGGCGGATCCTTCGCCGAAGGCGAAGAATCCGCCGCAACCCTGCGCCAACTCTGACGGCGGAATCCGCACGATGAAGCCGTGAGGGTTCCTCCCTACATGACGCGATGCGTTTACATCGCCTTCGCCGCGCAGGTCTTCGCGATGTACTCCGCGTGCGCCGGCAGCAGCGCCGCCGAGTTGTCGAGCACCCGCCGGGTGCCCTCGATCATTTCCTTCAGCTCGCTGTCGGACAACAGGTCGACCATCGGGTGGTAGCGCTTGGGAATGATGTTCTGGCCGAGGAAAACCTGCATCCAGCTGATCTCGGAGAACAGTTCTTCGTGTTCGCGCTGGACGGCAGCGCTTTCGCGGAACAATTCGATCTTGTGCGCCAGGGTGTCCGGGATCGGCATCTCGCGCGCGTGCTGCCAGAGCGGACCGGTGCGCTCGGTGGCGCGGTAATGCAGCATGATGAAGTCGCGGCTGCGTTCGAACTCGAACTGCGTGCGCTGGTTGTATTGGGCGATGCTGGCCGGATCAAAATTCTTGTCCGGGAACAGCGCCACCAGCTGCGCCAGGCTCGATTGAACGAAGTGGATGCTGGTCGACTCCAGCGGCTCCAGAAAACCGCTGGCCAGGCCGATCGCAACCACGTTCTTGTTCCAGAACTGCTTGCGCATGCCGGTGACGAAGCGCAGCGGGCGCGGGTCGGCCAGTGGCTTGCCGTCGAGATTGGCCAGCAGGGTGGCAGCGGCCTCGTCGTCGCTGATGAAGTCGCTGCAATAAACGTAGCCATTGCCGGTGCGGTGTTGCAGTGGGATGCGCCACTGCCAGCCGGCCTCGCGGGCGGTGGAGCGGGTGTACGGGTGCAGATCGGGTGAGGACGCGCAGGGCACCGCCAGCGCGCGATTGACTGGCAGCCAGCGGCTCCAGTCCTCGTAGCCGGTCTGCAGCGCCTGCTCGATCAACAGACCGCGGAATCCGGAGCAGTCCAGGTACAGATCGCCGCGGATGCGTTCGCCGCTGGCCAGTTGCAGCGATTGGACGAAGCCGCTCTCGGGATTGAGCTGCACATCGACGATCTTGCCCTCGGTACGAACCACGCCAGCGGCCTCGCATTTGCGCCGCAGGAAGCGCGCGTACAGGCCGGCGTCGAAATGGAAGGCATAGGCGATGCTGCCCAGCGGCGAGTTCGGCCGTTCCAGCGGCCGCATGAACTTGTTCTGCAGCGCGGCAATCGTGTTGAAGGTATATGCGCCCAGATCTGCACCCATGCCGGACTGACGCAGCTTCAGCCAGTAGTGATAAAACTGCACCAGGCCCAGGTCGCGTCCGCCGACGGTGCCGAAAGAATGGATGTAGCGATGCCCCTCGCGCAGCCAGTTCACGAACTGGATGCCTAGCTTGAAACTGCCTTGGGTCTCGCGCACGAACTCATTTTCATCCAGCCCGAGCGTGCCGTTGAAGTTGCGGATCTGCGGAATGGTCGCCTCGCCGACACCGACCGTGCCGATCTCGTCGGACTCGACCACGCGGATGTCCAGCGCCTTGCCAAACAACTTGGACAGCAGCGCCGCGCTCATCCAGCCGGAAGTGCCGCCGCCGACGATGACGACGGATTGGATGCGGTTATCGATCATGGGTGGTCATCCTGTGGCTGCGGCCTTGCGAGGTCCGAATTCGAGAAGCGATTGTCCGCAAAGGACGCGAAGAACGCGAAGGAAAGCGTAAGCAGGGACAGGGGTCAACGCAGGCAGTCGTTCTGCTCGAGTAGACACCGCCGGCCTTTGCGTTCTTCGCGTGGCCCGGCCCACCAGCAAGCCGGAGGGCGTTCGCCGGCTCGCGGCATGCCGCTCGAAAGCCAGTCTCACCCTTTGCGGGAAAAATGCTGTTTGCTCGGCAACAAAAAACCCCTGCCGATCTCGCGATCGACAGGGGTTGGAAGTGCTACCGGTGCAGCGTTCTTAGAACTTGTAGGTGGCGCCGAGCAGGTACGTACGGCCGTACTCGTTGTACGAGCGCGGGCGGTCTTCGCGACCGGCGTCGCGATAGAACTCCTGGTACGGCTCGTTGGTCAGATTGTTGACCTGCAGGATGAACGACAGTCCGTCGAGCTCGCCGCCCATGGCATAGCCGACCTGGAAGTCGACCAGCTTTTCGCCCTGAATGTAGCGCGTCTCGCGATCGGCGCCGAAACCCTGGATTTCGCCGATGAAGCTGGAGCGGCTGCGTTGGCTGATGCGCGCCGAGAAGCCGGACTTCTCATAGTAGGCCGTGATGTTCGACACGTAGCGCGACAGGCCCGGCAGAGGCTGCGAGGTTCCCGGCCCATTCGGCTTCACGCTGCTGCGCGTGTCCGAATAGCTGCCCAACACACCAAAGCCTTCCAGCCATTCGCTCATTTCGCCGAGGGGAACCGAGAACGCGAATTCCCAACCATTGATCGAGCCGCCTTCGCCGTTCTCCGGGCGGGTGAAGCGGCCGATCGTCGACGTCGGAATGATCGGGCCGGTGAAGCCGGACAGATCAAACACGCTGAAGTCGAATTCGACGGTCTGGTCATAGATGTACGACGACAAGTCCTTGTGGAATGCGGCGGCGCTGACATAACCCTTGCCACCGAACAGGTAGTACTCCCAGGAAAGGTCGTAGCTCGTTGCACGCCACGGCTCCAGCTCGGGGTTGCCGCCGCCGCCCGACCACTCGCGGCGAGTGGTGTCGATTCCGAAGCCATTGTTGGCACGCATCTGGTCCATACGCGGACGTGACACTTGCTTGGCCGCGCCCAATCGCAGCGACTGCTCATCCGTCAGCGAGAAGATCAGGTTCACACCCGGCAGGAAATCGTCGTAATCGGTACCGGCCTTGAACGGTTGAGCACCGCTGGCATTGCCGCCGGGAACCGCGAATCCCTCGGATTCCTGATCGGCATTGACGTACTGGAACCCGATGTTGCCGCGAACCGGGATGTCACCGATCGCGCCGTCGATGTTGAGCTTGGCGAAACTGGTGATGACGGTTTCGTCGACTTCCCAATCCTTGTTCAGGATGTCCTGATTGATATTGGTGCGCGTCTGGTACACCGAATTCAGCGCGCCGCCCGCGCTGTAGCAGAGAACGCCCGGAACGCCGGCGAAGCTGGTGCGCACCGGACCGGTCAGCAGGTTGCTCGGAACGGCAGTCGGAGCACGGCCGTTGCGCAAGTCGAGGAAAGACTCGGCTACGGCGCGGCTCTTCGTGCGATGAGAGTAGTTGGAGCCAAAGTCGAAGCTGCTGAGGAAGGAGCTGTCCAGCGCACGTGTCAGCGAGAAACGCGCAGACGACAACTTGTCCTCGAACTCCGGATACTTGACGTAACCGTCCTGACCCCAGCCGCCCGGATC
>Ga0075163_10005172_pt1 | contig 17444 bp, 14 predicted proteins | sample JI1023141ADNA_FD_71478 | JGI IMG/M metagenome (GOLD analysis project Ga0075163, IMG submission 71478) | Wastewater effluent complex algal communities from Wisconsin, to seasonally profile nutrient transformation and Carbon sequestration -... | ecosystem: Engineered > WWTP > Effluent > Algae...
GGTGCGGAGCTCGGCAAACGAGCCGCCCTTCGCCATCTCGGCTTTGCTGCCGCTCCCACACCCCGAGAGGCCTCCGAGGCCCAGCGGCCCCGCAAGCGTCAAACCAAAGGCCACGGCCGTCGCCCAAACCGAAAGGGTTCTCATCGCGTCCTGCTTTCGACGCGTGGGCCGCCGGAAAGTTCCTGTTCCGGCGACGCTATCGACATTGGACCGGTCCAGCAACGATACAGACGCGGGGAAATGGGCATGGCGGGGAGGGAATGCACGCGCACGGCTTGTGCTGGGTGACGCGTTTCCGTCACCGCCCACGAAAAGAGACGACACAATGCAGATTTCAGTCCTCGGTCACCTCGAAGCGCAGAGAGGGGGCCCTCGGATCTCTGCGACGAAGAGGCAGAGGGGGTCCCTCGCTTCGCTCGGGATGACTCTTGGTCTTTTCGAGATACTGGCGCGACCCGCGCGTGAAGGCTCGGACTTCGCGGGCGCATCCGCGCGGCATCGGGCATTTGCCCGATGTGGACGTGTACCCGAGGCGCCTATGACTCGGACATGGCGGTTTCCTGGCGATGTTTCGCGGTGGTGCTCCTGGCGGCGTCGGCCGCTCGGGCCGCGGGCGAGCCCATCTCGCTCCGCGACGCGGTTGCCCGTGGAGGCGAGCGGGGGCCGGGCATCGAGGTGGCGCACGCCCCCAGCGCCGCCATCGACGACGCCGACCATGCGGCCGGCAAGCTCCTGGTGACGCCGCCCCAGCTCTCGCTCATGGCGGGGCCGCGGTGGAACGGGGGCGTCACGCCAGAGCTGCAGACCATGGTGACGGTTCCGGTGCATCTGGGCGACGTGCGCGGGGCCCGCGCCGGCGTGGTGCAGAGCCAGCGCAACCTGGTGGCCAAGGACGTCGCACGGGCGAGAGAGGAGGCCGCCTTGCGCGCGGCCATCGCCTGGTCGAGGGGCGTGGAGGTGAAGGAGATCATCCGCCTCCGGCGCCTCTCGCTGGAACAAGCGCAGGGCCTCGCCGACGTAGCCAAGAAACGCGCCATCGCCGGGGTGAGCGTGCCCAGCGAGCTCGCCATGGCGAACGGAGACCTGGGGGTGGCCCGGGCCGCGTTGGTGGAGGCCGAAGGCCAGCTCTTCGAGGCCACCGCCGAGCTGCGGGTAGCCCTGGGGCGCGCGCCCGACGCCGAGCTCGATCCGGTGGGCGATCTGTACGCCGAGGACCCGCGCATCCACGCGGTGGGGCCGGCCTGGGCCCGGGGCGCCGAGGCCCGCAACAGCGCGCTACAGGTACTGACCGCGCGCCAGGGCAGCGCGAAGGCAGAGACGTCGCTGGTAGCGGCGACGCTGGCGCCGAATCTGGGCATCGGTGTAAGTTACATGCGAGAAGGCACCGGCGATTCCGTCCTGCTCGGCGTTCTCACACTGCCCATTCCGGTGGTGGACCCGGCGGCCTTCGAACGCGCCCGGGCTCGGGCCGAGGAAGATCGCGCCACCGCCCAGGTGCACCGCGCGCGGCAAGAGCTGGGGGCGCAGGTGGCGCTGTCGCTCCACGAGATCGAGCACCTGCGCGAGGTGCGCGCGATGCTGGAGACCAACGCCATTCCGCCGCTGCGCGAGGCTTTGCGTCTGGCGAAGGTCCAGGTCGACACCGGCACCGCCGACGTGGCGGTGGCGCTGCTGGCGCGGCAGAGGCTCCTCGCGGCCGAGGAGACGCTCGCCCGCTCCTGCGCCGAGGTGTGGCGGGCCGATCTGAAGCTTGCATACTACACGGGACAGCTCCGCGAGGTGAACCGATGAGTACCCTTCGTGTGCTGGGCCTCGCGCTCGGGCTCGGGCTCGGGTGCGGGAAAGGCGAGCCTGCGCCGGGCGGCAAGGCGGCTCCGGTGGTCGCCGTACCGGCGGCTGCGCCCTCTCTCGCCGCGAGCGTGACCAGCACCGTCCGCGTCGACCCGGCGCTGGTGCAGCGGGGAAGGGTGCAGGTGATGCCGGCTGCCCTTCGCGATCTGGTGGGCGCCCGCATCTTCCCCGGCGAAGCTGTCTCCGACGAGCTGGGGCACGCGGAGGCCGGCTCGCTGGTCGCCGGGCGCATCGCGTCGCTCGAGGTGCCGGTGGGCGCCGCGGTGAAGAAGGGGCAAGTGCTGGCCCTCGTGGATGCGCCGGAAGTGGCCCGGGTGGTCGCCGAGGTCATCCGGGCGCGGGCGCGGGTCGAGGTGGCGAGCCGCAAGGAGGCGCGGCAGAAGGAGCTCGAGGCGCAGCAAGCCACCAGCAAGAACGCCCTCGACGAGGCCAACGCCGAGGCGCGCATCGCCCGTGCGGATCTGGCCGCTGCCTCGAGCTTGCTCGCGGCGCTCGGCGGCATGGAGCCTGCGGACGGCAAGTACGCGGCCACCTCGCGGGTCGCGGTGCGCAGCCCCATCGACGGGCTCGTCGCGAAGCGCATGGCGGTCCTCGGCGGTGCGGTGGTCCCCGAGCGCACGTTGTTCGAGATCGTGGCGCCGGGGCGGGTGGCCGCGCTCGTGCGCTTGCCGGAGACGACCCGAGAGCTGCCGCCCAACGGCACCGTGGCCGTGCTCCGTCCTCGCGCTGCGGGCGATGCCCGGTGCGCCGGGACGGTGACCGGAGATCTGGGCAACGTCGATGCCGACACGCGAACCCGGGCCTTTCGCGTGGTGCCCAAGGCCCCATGCACGTGGCTGGCTCCCGGCGCCTTCGTCGACGTGGAGCTCGACCGACCCACCTCCGCCGAGGCTGCGCTGGCCGTGCCCCGTGAGGCGCTGGTGGACGTGAAGGGTGTCTCCGGGGTGTTCGTGCAGAAGGGCCCGGGCGAGTTCACGTTTCGCGCTTTGCGGCTGGGGCCGGGGACCGACGCGTACGTCGCCGTCGAGGCGGGCCTGGCCCAGGGCGACCCGGTGGTGGTGGTGGGCGCGGTGCTCCTGAAGAGCGAGCTGCTCCGGGCGGAGCTCGCCGAATGATCGAACGCGTCGTCTCCTGGTCGCTCTCGCACCGGCTGGTGGTGCTTCTCCTGGTGCTGCTCCTGGCCATCCTCGGCGCGCGCGGCTACGCCCAACTCTCGGTCGATGCCGTGCCCGACATCACCAACGTGCAAGTGCAGGTCCTCACCAACGCGCCGGGCCTCTCGCCACTCGAGGTGGAGCAGCTGGTCACCCGGCCCATCGAGCTCGCCATGTCGGGGCTCCCGGGGGCGCAGACCATTCGCTCCACGTCGCGCAGCGCCGTCTCGGCGGTCACCATCGTGTTCAAGGACGACGTGGAGCTGGCCTACGCCCGCGAGCTGGTATCCCAGCGTCTTCCCGCGGCGCGCGAAGCGATACCGAGCTCCGCGCGCCGGCCCGCCCTCGGCCCCATGACCACCGGCCTCGGGGAGATCTACCACTTCACCTTGGCCTGGCCCGGGCACGGCAGCCGCGAGCTGCGCACGCTCTTCGACTGGGACATCGCCTACTCGCTGCGCTCGGTGGAAGGCGTGGTGGAAGTGAACGGTTGGGGCGGGCAGACCCAGCAGGTGGAGGTGCGCATGCGGCCCTCCGACATGCTGGCCCTGGGGGTGACGCAAGAAGATGTGGAGTCGAGCCTTCTCGGTGGCGGTCAGAACGCCGGCGGTGGCGCGCTCGAGCGTCGCGAGGACCAAGTGCTGGTGCGCTTCGACGGCCAGTACCGTACGGTGCCGCAGATCGCCGGGCAGGTGGTGAAGACGCGCAGCGGGGGCGTGCCGGTGCTGGTGCGCGACGTGGCCACGGTAAAGGAGGGCGACGCCTTTCGCTCGGCGGTGGCCACCGCCGATGGCGAGGGCGAGACGGTGTACGCGATGGTGCAGATGGTGGCGGGCGGCAACGCGCACCAGACGGTGCCGCGGGTGGAGGCGCGCATCGCCGAGATTCGCCAGCGTCTTCCGCCCGGTGTGCGCATCGAGCCGTTCTACGTGCGCACCGCGCTGGTGGACCGGGTGCTCGGCACCGTGAAGCACTCGCTGCTCGAGGGCGGGCTCATCGTTGTGGTGGTGCTGCTCCTGTTCCTCGGCAATGGGCGCGCTGCGCTGGTGGTGGCCTCCGCCATTCCGCTGGCCATGCTCGGCGCCTTTGCGTGCATGAACGCCTTCGGCATGAGCGGCAACCTCATGAGCCTCGGCGCGGTGGACTTCGGGTTGGTGGTGGACGGCGCGGTGGTGGTGGTGGAAGGCACCCTCACCGTGATGGTGATGAAGAAGCTCACCGCCAAGGATGCGTTGGTGCACGAGAGCAAGACCTTCGGCGCCATCGCCTTCGGCGTCTTCATCATCGGCCTCGTGTACGTGCCGGTGCTGCTCCTCGAGGGCACCGAAGGCAAGATGTTCCGCCCCATGGTGTGGACGGTGCTCTTCGCGCTGGGCACCGCGTTCGTGCTCTCCTTCACCTGGATTCCGGTGGCCACCGCGGTGCTGGTGAAGAAGGTATCGGCCCAGGACAGCTTTCTCGTTCGCCTGCTTCGACGCGCCTACGAGCCGGTGCTGGCGGTGTTCATGGGGCGGCCGATCGCGTCGGCCACCCTCGCGCTGGTGATGGTCCTGGCGTCGGTAGTCCTCGCCATGGGCCGCGGCGCGGAGTTCGTACCGCGGCTCGAAGAGGGCGATCTGGTGGTGCAGGTGACGCGCCCGCCCAGCGTGTCGCTCTCGGAAGCGGCGCTCGGCACCGAGACGGTGGAGCGTACGCTACGCGCCTATCCGGAGGTGCGCCGCGTGGTGTCGCGTACCGGAAGCCCCGACGTCGCCACCGACATCATGGGCGTCGAGCAGAGCGACGTGTTCATCCTGCTCAATCCCCGCAGCACCTGGAAGACCGCAAATACCCGCGAAGGTCTCATCGCCGTCTTCGAGACCGAGCTGCGCAAGAGCCTGCCCGGAACGCTCTTCAGCTTCACCCAGCCCATCGAGATGCGCTCGCAGGAGCTCCTGGGAGGCATTCGCACCGATCTGGGCATCAAGGTCTTCGGCGACGACTTGCCGACGCTGGTGCGCCTCTCCCACGAGGTCGAGCTCGCAGTGGGCAGCGTGCCCGGCGCCGCCGACGTGCGTACCGAGCCGGTCTCGGGCCTCACCATGCTCACCGTGCAGCCGGACACCATGGGTATGGCGCGAAACGGCGTGAAGCCCGAGTCGCTGCGGGTGGCCATCGAGGCCCTGCGCGCGGGTCGCACGGTGGGAACCATGGCGGTGGGTGAGCGCCGCTTCGACGTGGTGGTACGCTTCGACGTGCCCCCGCAGCCGGAGCTCCGTTCGCTGCAAGATACACTTTTGCCGCTCGATGGCGGGCGCTCGGTACCGCTGCGGAGCCTGGCCCAGATGCGCCTCGACGACGGACCGGCGCAGGTGAGCCGGGAGCAAGCGCGGCGCCGCGTCATGGTGGAGAGCAACGTGCGCGGGCGCGACCTCGCGTCGTTCGTGGGTGACGTCGAGAAGCGCCTGGCCGCCATCGAGCGCCCCCCCGGCTACTACTTCGTGCTCGCCGGGCAGTACGAGAACCTCTCGCGTGCGGTCACGCGCCTGGCCATCATCGTGCCGCTCACCCTGGCGGCGGTGTTTCTCATGCTGTACTTCGCGTTTCGTCGCGCGCTTCCGGCAGCGCTCATCTTCCTCAACGTGCCGGTGGCGGCCAGTGGCGGCGTGGTGGCGCTCGCCGCGCGCGGCATGCCCTTCTCCATCTCGGCGGCGGTGGGCTTCATCGCGCTCTTCGGTGTGGCCACCATGAACGGGGTGGTCCTGCTCTCGGCCGCGCAGTCGTTCGAAGAGGAGGGGATGACCCCGCGCGACGCCGCGCTCGCCGCAGCCCGGGAGCGCTTGCGACCGGTCTTCACCACCGCGGTGGTTGCGTCGCTGGGCTTCTTGCCCATGGCCCTCGCTACCGGCACCGGCGCCGAGGTGCAGCGGCCGCTCGCCACGGTGGTCATGGGCGGGCTCCTGAGCGCGACGATGCTGACGCTCTGCGTCCTTCCGTCGCTCTATTCGCTCATTCGCGGGCGCTTTTCGAAAAAGTGACCTCGCCTGCATCCGCTTTCGGGTGACCATCGAAGAGGAGTGCGGACGCGACAGAGGGCGAGAGCCCGAAGGCCCGCAGGTGCGGTGCCAACTCGTCGTGATCCGAACGTGCGTGCGCGCGCTTGCGCAGGTGCGTCTTTTCGCTTCGTCGAACCTTCTCCAAGGAGCTCCCGATGGCTTTGCTCAATTTTCGTCGCATCACCTCGCTCTCTGCCTGCTTCGCCATGGTGTGGGCCGTTGCCTGTAGCAGCGACGACCCCAAGGCTTCTTCTTCCAGTGGCGGGTCGAGCAGCAGCAGCTCCAGCGGCGGTTCCAGCAGCTCCAGCGGCGGTTCCAGTGGGCAAGTCGCCACCAAGGACATCGTCGACACCGCCGTGGCGGCCGGTAGCTTCAAGACCCTCGCCGAGCTCCTCACCGCGGCGGATCTCGTCTCGACCCTCAAGGGCGCAGGGCCGTTCACCGTGCTCGCCCCCACCGACGCGGCCTTCGCCAAGCTCCCGGCGGAGATCGTCGCCACCCTGAAGAAGCCCGAGAGCAAGGCGCTCCTGCAGCAGATCCTCACCTACCACGTGGTTTCCGGCTCGGTGCTCGCGGCCGACGTGGTGAAGCTCAAGTCGGCCGCCCCCATCGAGGGCGAGAACCTCGGAATCACCGTGGCCGGCGCCGACGTGACCCTCAACGCCGGCGACAACCCCGCGCCCTTCGCCATGTTCCCGGCCAACAAGGCCAAGGTCACGCAGACCGACATCAAGGCTACCAACGGCGTCATCCACGTCATCGACACCGTGCTCATTCCGCCGGTCGTCTTCGCTCAGCTCGACCCCGCCGGCAAGGACATCGTGGGCACCGCGGTGGCCGCCGGGACCTTCACCAGCCTGGCCGGCGCGCTGACCAAGGCCGAGCTGGTGGCGACGCTGCAGGGACCGGGACCGTTCACCGTGTTCGCGCCCACCGACGCAGCCTTCGCCAAGCTCGGTGACATCAGCGGCCTCACCAAGGAGCAGCTCACGCCGATCCTCACCTACCACGTCGTTCCCGGCCTCAAGGGGTCGACCGCGGTGGTGGGCCTGAACGGCAAGGACGTCGTCACCGTGGGCACCAAGACCTTCAAGATCAAGGTCACCGGCGCCGACGTGTTCCTGACCGACGGCAAGGGCACGGACGTGAAGGTCAGCGCCACCGACATTGCCACGAAGAACGGCCTCATTCACGTCATCGACACCGTGCTCTCGCCTCCCTGAGCCGTTCGAAACCGGACGATATTTCGACATGTTGCGCCGCCCTGCATCCAAACCGGGCGGCGCGTCGAAGTAGAGCGGGTGGATGCGGTACCCAACCCCCTGCGCAGAGCCCCGTTTGCGGCGGAAGAGAGGCCGGATGGTGCCACTTCCGGGGGAGCTGCGCGGGTGACCGAGCACGCTCCGCGCCCGCTTCTGCCGCGCGTGGCACTGGGCGACGAACTGGCCGCCCGCGAGTGCATACAGCGCTATGCGCCTCTCGTGGGCGCGATGGCGCGGAAGTTCTTCGGCCACGCCGCCGAATGTGACGACGCCGCGCAAGACGTCTTCCTCGAGCTGTGGCGATGTGCGTCGCGGTTCGACGAGCGGACCGCGTCCGAGGCCGCCTTCGTGGTGATGATCGCACGCCGGCGCCTCATCGACCGCGCGCGGTCGCGAAAGCGCAGCCCGGTCACGGTCGACGTCGATGCACTGAGCCTGGCCGCCCCCGGCGCATCCCTCGAGCGACACACCGACGCCCGGACTGCGGCGCGGGCTCTCGACGGACTGCGCGTCGATCAACGAAACGCCGTGCTCTTGGCAACCGTCCACGGCATGGCCCACGAAGAGATCGCGAGCGAGCTCGACCTCCCGCTCGGAACCGTGAAGTCGCACATCCGCCGTGGGCTTTCGGCGGTGCGCGTAGCGCTCTTCGGAGAGGAGTCACGCGAAGATGAATAATACGGAAGATTCGTACATCGACGCGGACGCCCCGTTCTCGCTCGACGAGCTTGCGGAGGCCGCCATCGTGCTCGCCTCGGTCGGCGTGGAGCCCCGGAGTGAATCGCTGGAACGTCGGCTTCGGGCCGACGCCAAAGCGTACTTCGACGCACGTCGCAAGCCCCGCACCGCCACCACCACCAGCGGTACCGAGGTGGTCATCGTCGATGGGGCGCCCGATGCTCCGGTGGCGCGTCCCCGTTCTCGCTGGTGGGCCGTTGCCTGGGTCGCGGCTGCGGCGAGCGTCGCCTTGGGCGTGTTCGTGGCCCGCGCGCGTACGCTGCCCTCCGAGGCCTCGTTCCACGATGCGAGCTCCGCCCACGCGCACATCGAGTTGGAACCACCGGCGAGCCTGCTCGTCTCCGGCCTTGGGCCCGCCCCCCAGGGGTGTCACTACGTCCTGTGGGTTCGCCCCGCGGGCGGAGCCCTGCGCCGCGTGGACGCCTTCGACGGCACCGCGCATCGTCATCTCGGAATGCCTGCATCCGGGACCGCTGCGGTGACCCTCGAGACCACGTCCGGCGGCGCGCGTCGCGTGGTCGTTGCGCGGTCTTGGGGACGGGAGCCGTGAGCGACGGCCGTGAAGCCGACGTGCCGCCCCGCAGCACGCCCATCGGGCTCGCGCGGGATCTCGCACCGATTCGCGGAACGGGCAGCTCTGCGCAAACGCAACGTGGGAGCGTCATCGTGAGCACCGGCAGTGCGCGGATTCCCCAGGTGGGAGAGATAGTGCAGGAGAAGTTCCTCCTCGAGAGCTGCATCGGCAGCGGCGGAATGGGCGTGGTGTTCCAGGGCGAGCACCTCCTCTTGAAGACGCGCATCGCGCTCAAGTGCCTTCGCACCGAGCTGGTGGGCGACACCGCCGCGCTCGCACGATTCCTCCAGGAAGCGCGCCTCGCCGCGAGCATCGAGAACGAGCACTCCACGCGTATTCACGACGTGGGGACCACCAACGATGGAACTCCGTACATCGTCATGGAGTATCTGCGTGGTGCAGCCCTCGATGAGCACCTGGAGCGAACGGGGCCGCTACCGGTGACCGACGTCGCGACCATCGTGTTGCAACTGCTCGCCGTCCTGGCGGAAGCCCACGGCAAAGGGCTCGTGCATCGTGATCTGAAGCCGGCGAACCTGTTTCTGCAGGAGCGCAGCAACGGGGAGCTTTGGGTCAAGGTGATGGACTTCGGCATTTCGAAGCACGTGGGCGCGGGCCCGGCGCCGAATCTGGGAATCACCACGCCCCACACCCTTCTCGGATCGCCGCAATACATGTCGCCGGAGCAGCTGCGGGACTCGAGCGCGGTCGACCACCGCAGCGATATCTGGTCGGTGGGTGTCATACTCTACGAGCTGCTGGCCGGCAGCGTCCCCTTCGACGCGGACTCGCTCGCCGACCTCTGCGCCATCATCCTCGACCGCCAGCCTGCGCCCCTGCGCAAGTTCCGGGGTGACGTCCCGCCGGGGCTCGAAGACGTGATTCTACGGACCCTGGCCAAGGATGCCGCCGACCGCCCACAGAACGTCGGCGAGCTGGCGCTGCTCCTCGCTCCTTACGCGCCGGAATCGGCGCGGGCAGCGGTGGGCGGCATCAACGCCGCCTGCCTCAAGAGCTCGCGCTCGGCGCGACTCTCCACGCCGGTCGTGGTCGAGCGCCTCGCGGCTCCGGTGCCGCCGAAGAGCGGACGGCTTTCCCTGATCATGGGCTGCGCCTTGGTGGTGGCGGCCGGTGGTGTTGCCTACGTTCTGGCGCCGCGAATTCTCGGAGGGCGCGAACCCGCTCCGCCCAGCGTGTCTTCGGCGTCGATCGCAGCCTCCGACACCCCGGGCCCACCCGCCGCTTCTCCGACCACACCCGCTTCGGCCGCCGCTCTCGCCCCCGCAGCCAATACGGGCAACGGAGCCAACGCAGCCCTCGCCCCGCAGGGCACGCGTCCTACGCCTTCGGGGGTGGCGGTTCCACGAACCCAGCAGCCGGCCTCCACCCGCATCCGCAAGACGTCTCAGATCAGGCCTTTCGAGTGATCCCACCATCATGCGCGCCTCCCTATCTCTCTTCGTTCTCGTTGCCTCGATGGCCACCCTCGTGCCGGCCGCGGCATCGGCCGCTGGGCCGGGCGGCAAGGTGGTCGACGTACTCTCCGGCGACGCCAAGGCTGCCTTCAACGAGGCGCGCTTGCTCTTTGCCAAGCAGGACTTCGCTGCCGCGCGGCAGCGGTACCAGGCGGCCTACGATCTCAGCAAGGAACCGCGTGTACTGTACAACGTTGCCGTCTGCCTCAAGGAGGAAGGCAAGTACGCGAAGGCCATTGGCGTGCTCCAGCAGAGTGCCGCCCAGGGCTCCAAGGCGTCGCGGGAGTACGTCGAGAGGGTGGCCGACACCATCGACACGCTCTCGCCACTGGTGGCCACCGTCACCGTAGAAGGGTTGGAGCCAGGCATGACGCTGGAGGTCGACAAGGAGGTGGTGGCGCCCACGCCCCAGGGAAAGTTCTTGGTCGATGCAGGTACACGGGTCATCGTGGTTCGGAAGACCGGCTTCGCCGCCCAGAGCTTCACGCGCGACTTTCCCGCGGGCGAGCGCTTTGCCTTCACGGCCGCCCTCGCGCCGTTGCCGGCGAGCTTGACCGTGGCGGCAGGTGGAGCGCGCGACGCTTCCGTGCTCCTCGACGGTCGGGTGGTGGGGCTCGCTCCGGCCACCCTCAGCGTGGCGCCCGGCGCTCACGAGGTGGTGGTGCGCGCGCCCGGCTATCGCGAGGTTCGCCGCAACATCGAGCTCTCGAGCGACCAGGAGAACAAGCTCGACGTCAGGTTGGAGCGCGACCGGCGCACCGCCCGACTGCGGGTGAGCGCGGGCGACCAGGATACCATCGCGGTGGACGGCACCGTGGTCGGCAAGGGCGCCTACGACGCACAGGTGCCCGTGGGCGAGCACCGCGTGGCCGTGACCCGCAAGGACGCCGAGCCCAAGCTCCTCGAGGTCGCCCTCCGCGACGACGAGGTTCGCGACATGCGTGTGAGCCTGGAGTCGAAGAAGTCGGGCGGCGTGCCGGCGTGGCTCTGGGTGATGGGCGGCGCGGTGGTTGTCGGTGGCGCCTCCACTGCCATCTTCTTCGCCACCCGCCCCACCGAGTTCGAGGGCAGTACGCCGGGCACGCTCAACCCCAAGGTCATACCGGCCGCAGGAGGCTTTCGATGATTCGACACTTGCTCGTTCCCGCGCTCGCCATCGTCGTCGCCGCCAGTGCTTGCGCCGTGAAGGACGACCGTACCCAGGTGACGGTGGTGCTCACCAGCGAGACCGAGATCCCCAAGGAGCTCGACGCGCTGGAGATCACCGTCACCGCCGCCAACGGGTCCACCGTTTACGACAACGTGTACGCCGTGCTCGACCCGGCCTTCTTCGCCACCACCCTGGCGGTCATTCCCGCCGATAGCGATTCGCTCAAGGGGCCCATCACCGTGGAGATCAAGGGCCGGAGCGGCAACACCGTGGGCGTGTTTCGGCGCGCCGTCGTGTCGTACGTGAAGGGACGCACGCTCATGCTTCCCATGCCCCTCCGGATGGCTTGCTTCAACTTCAAGGACTGCGGCGCGGCCTCCACCTGCGCGGGCGGAACCTGTCAGCCGGCCACCGTATCCGGCGACGATCTCCGCGACTACGACGACAAGCTCGTCTTCGAGACCCGCAAAGACCTGTGCTTCGACGAGGACGCGTGCCTGCGAGGGGCGGCGCCGGTCAAGGTGAACGCCGATTGCACGTTCGCGTTGCCGAAAGCGGCGGCCGCGGGCGCACGACCCGACGTGAACGTGTCGATTCGTTGGGCGGCGGCATCGAATCGCGTCATCGTCCTCGACGAGGGCGACGGCGTCGAAGGGTGGACAGTCTCCCCGGAGAATCCGAGCGTGGGTCGCGTGTCGGCGGGCGTGTGCAAGTCGCTGCTCGATCCGGAGCCGGACCCCAAGAAGCGCGAGGTGCCGGACCAGGCGCTCGACGCGCGCATCTCCGTCGGGTGCGCCGCAAAGTCACCCACGCAACCCTTCTGCCGTCGCGCCGGCAATCTGCAGAGCGGCATCGGTGCGGAGATTCCCGTGCGCTGACCGTGTGTCGCGGATGCACGACAATGCCCCGGAGCGGAACGTTGGTGTTCCGTTCGGGAACGAGTGCGCCGGTGTGGTACGTGGCCGTGGCCTTCGTACCGCCGGTTTCCCGGTAATTTCGCCTGCCGACCATGGACCCCCGCTTGCAGCGAGCAGGGTGTGGGATCGGGGGGCCAACGCTCGTCCGACCCCGATGTGCCTTCACGACGAGGTAGCGGGAGATCATGATTCTGGTGGACCAAGCGCCGACACCGCACCTCGCCGAGGGCCCGCACCTCGCGCGTAGGGGCGTATGAAGCCCTTTCGGGTGCTCGTCGTCGATGCATCCCGGGCCACCCGCGCGATCCTAGCCGCCGTTCTCTTCGCGGAAGGCGATATGGAGGTTGTGGGCTCCGCCGGTACCGGCACCGCGGCGCTCTCTGCGCTCTCCACGTGCGACCCCACGGTGGTGATGCTCGACCTGGCGATGTCCGACATGAAGGGGCTCGACCTCCTGGCCGAGATCCGTCGTCGTGCGCCGAAGCTCCCGGTGGTCGTGTTCAGCGCGCTCACGGTGAAGGCCGGGTCCATCACCCTCGACGCCCTGGGCCGGGGCGCCACCGACTACGTGACGAAGCCGTCGCCGGATGCCAGCGACGAGGCCATGGCGGACCACATCCGCAAGGAGCTGGTGGGCAAGCTGCGCGGCCTGGGGCGGCGCGCATCGGCGGAATTCCTCGCACCGGAGCTGCGTGCGGCGCGCCCCGCGGGAGACAAGACGCCACTGCAGGTGTTGGCGGTGGGCTCTTCGACCGGTGGGCCTAACGCTCTCGCCCAGATCTTCCGTTCTCTCTCGGTGCCCCTCGTGGTTCCCGTCCTCGTCGTCCAGCATATGCCGCCCGTCTTCACGCGACTTCTCTCCGAGCGCCTCTCCGAGGTATCTCCCATGCCGTTCCGCGAAGCGCAGCACGGCGACGTGCTCCGGCCGGGCGAAGGGCTGGTGGCGCCGGGAGGCTTCCACATGCGCCTCGAGAAGACCAACGGTCGCGTGTCGGTGACGCTCGACCAGGCCGCGCCCGAGAACTCCTGTCGGCCGGCGGTGGACGTGCTGTTTCGCGCCGTTGCCGCGGTGTATGGCGCTCATGCGTTGGCGGTGGTGCTCACCGGCATGGGGCGCGACGGCCTGCGTGGCGCCGAGGAGCTTCGGCGACGTGGGGCACAGATGCTGGCGCAGGACGAGGCAACCTCCGTGGTGTGGGGAATGCCCGGCTACGTAACCCGGGCCGGCCTTGCCGACGCCACGTTGCCTCTTCCGCAGCTTGGCCCGGAAATCGTGCGTCGGCTCTTACCGGCGCTGCGGGAACGAGAGGCAAAACGTGCGCTCTGACACCAGCCGTTTCGGGCATCTCCCGAGAACTACCCCGATCAAGGTGATATTGGCGGGACGCTCGCCAGGGGAGCTGGAGCCGTTCGCCGAGTCGCTGCGCGACGATGGCCACACGGTGCGGGTCGCTGCCGACCACGTCGTGGTCGAGGCATGCATCGAAGACCGCCCGGGTCTCGTCGTGCTCGATGCGCCGCAGCAGGGCGACGGCGTTCAGGCCCTCGTTCACAGACTACGAGAGGTCGGGGGAGGGGCGCCGTTCCTCCTGTTCCTCTTGGTAGGCGGCGAAGTGGACGAGGAGCTCCTGCTCCGGGCCTACGAGGCGGGAATCGACGGCGATCTGCGTCGTCCCTTTTCCTTTGCCTACTTCAGCGCCCGCGTTGCGAGCGCCGCTCGGATCGCGCGCAGGCCCGAGCCGGGAGCGGTGACGGGGCCCGGCTCCAAGGGGGCGGCGCTCGCCGCTCGGCCGGCGGCCGCACCGGCGCGGACAATTGCGGTGGCCGGCATGGCCGATCGCGCGGCCATGGAGAGCGAGAACGCCCTCGCCGCTGTGTCCGCCTCTGCGACCTGGCGGAGCGCGAACGAATCGTTCCGCAAGACCGCGAGCGGCTTTCTCGGGTTGCCCGCGAGCATCGTTGCCGACGGTGGGGCTCCTGCGCCCAGCCTGGGGTGCGCCATCTCGCTCACGCATCCGATTCAGCAACTGGAGCTTCGTCTGGCGGTCGGGGTCGACGTGAGGAGCGCGCGCCGTCTGGCCGTGCACCTGTTCGGCGAAGAAGGTGACGGGCTCATGGGCGATATGCTGAACGAGGTGGCGAACCTCTTCATGGGCAGCCTGAAGACATCTTTCTCCGCGGAACAGACGTTCTTCACGGCCGGCCTCCCGGAGACCATCTCCGGCGACTACGTGACGCGCCCCCCGTGCACGTACAAGAGGCAGGAGACCATCGTCCTCGCCATCGAAGACTCGCGGCTGACCATCTACATCGGCATTCGTTCCAAGGCCAACCAGTTCCTGGGTGCGGGCGGCCTTCGCGAAGGCATGGTGGTGGCCAAGGATGTATTCAATCTTCGCGGGCTGATGCTCGTCAATGGCGGCACTCGCTTGTCGCTCAACATGGTCGAAAAGCTACGACATCTGCTCGCACCCAAACAACTGATCGAGGTAACCGCCCCATGAGCGCCAGCCGCGAACGAAATGGCGTCCCGGGCGCCGGGAGCACACCGATGCACGCAGAACGACCGAGTCGGGTGCTCCCGCTGGGCGTGGAAGACGCCTATCTCGATAGCCTACTTCGCGCGGCCGGGGGGCAATGGCAAGTTGCCTCTGCAGGCGAGCGCACCGACCTGGTGCTGCTCGATCGCGCTCGCTGCGACGCGAGCGAGCCGAGCGAGACGCTCCGTCGCCTCGAACAGGCGTGGCCGAACGCGTGCGTGGTGGCCCTCGAACCGCGTGATGCCGAGGCGCCGCGAGGCGGGGCGATGCTCACCCTGGAACGCGAAGCCTCGGCAGGCGACGCCGTGGTGATGGCCGAACGGGCCTTCCGTCTTCACAAACTGGTGACCGATCCGGACCTCGCGCGCGTGGTGGGCGATCTCGACCGCTTGCCCTCGGTGCCCCAGACTTTCGCGGCGCTGCACCACGCCACCAGCTCCAGCGCGTGCTCGGTGGCCGAGGTGGTCGACATCGTGCAGTCCGACCCGGCCATGAGCCTGAAGATCCTCCAGCTCGTGAACTCGACCTTCTTCGGGCAGGCGCGGCGGGTGACCTCGGTAGCGCAAGCGGTGAGCCAGCTGGGCGTCGAGCTGCTCCGGGGCTTGTTGGTGAACGCGCAGGTGTTCACCGCCGCCTTTGCCAGCGCCGGAAACACCTTCTCGCTCGAGCGCTTTCAGCTGTATTCGGTGCGCACCGCGCGGCTGGCGCGAACCTTCGCGCAAGGGCTCGACTTGGGTGAAGATGCCTTCACCGCGGCCCTCGTCCACAACATCGGCGAGCTCGTCCTCGCCATCCAACACCCTGCCACCTATGCCAAGATGCGCGCGCGGGTGGTCGACACGGGCGAACGCACCGACCAGGTGGAGAAAGAGCTCCTCGGCGCGAGCCATGCCGAGGCGGGCGCGGCGACGTTGTGGGCGGCCGGCGTTCCCTTCGGCATCGTCGAATGCGTCGCCTATCACCATACGCCACATTGCGTTCCCGCGGGTCCGCGGGCGCTCCTCGCGGCCATTCATGCGGTGGACGCGCTGGCGGGGATCGTTACCTGCGGTGAACCGGAAGCGCGCCTGGATATGGAGTTTCTGGAGAGCGCCGGGCTCTCGGAGCGTGTCGCCGAATGGCGTCGATTGGTGGAAGTGGAGGCAGCATCATGGGAATGAAGCAGGAACAGACGACGCGCGAGCCACGACCTGGCATTCACCCGGTCACGTTCCTCCAGCGCGCGGGGCTGGGAGTGTTCGTTCTCTTCTTCTTGAAGGGAATAGCCTGGCTCGTCGTTCCAGCGTTGGTCGCAGCGCTCGCCCGCTGAGGAAGGGTGAGGAAGGGTGGGGGACTAATGAATTGCCGCGAGCTCGGCGTCGCCGGGGAATACAGTTTTGGCCCACGCGAGAAGCGCGGGGCGCGAGGGGTCGAAGTGCGTTGCCGTCGGTCGGGGGTCGCTCCCCGCCGGCCCGCGCACTGCGAACAGCTTGTTGCAGTTGAAGTCGAAGGCAATCTCGCTGACGTCTTCCCTGGCGGTGGCGCTCGTGGTGGCGAGCTGCCGCGTCAGCCGTACGCCCACCCAGTGCTTGGTCAGGCAGCGTTTCTGCACCTGATCGTCGAATCCGCGCGGGGTGCGGAGGATGGAGGCGAGCGTCGCCATGGCTGCGGCCGAGAGCGCGACGGCCGGTTTGGCGGGAATCCCCGTCAGACCGTCTTGCGCGTTCCATCGTGGCGGCGGCATCGCGAGGCGCATGGCCTCGCCGCGAACCGCGCCCTCTGCCAGCTTCCACCGGTCGAAGGCCGGCGAGCTGGCGTGCGCGGCGTCGGGCAGCTCGAAGGTCGGGCTGGCGAGGTCGCCCTTTCCCTCGCAGTCGTGCACCACGAAGCGAAAGGTGCCGGGGCCGACCCAGGCGTTCGCCCGACAGGTGCCATTGCACTGGGCGCTGCAGTCGAAGCCCTGCCACGGCTGCACCCGGAGGGCTGCGGCCGGCGCGACGGTGACGCAGGTGTCCGATTGTGTGCATTGCGCAACCAATCGATAGCCCTTGCCGAGGTCCAGATTCTCCATACGGACCCAGCCGCCGCGCTCGTCCCTGCGTTCGACGTCGGCTGCCACGGCGACCCGGGCCGTGGAGGAAGACGACACCTCGAGCTCTCCGGCGCCGAGCAGCGTGAGGGCCATGCCCGAAGCCATTGGCGCAGCCGGGATGCGGGCCATGGTCGCGCTGGGAGCCGGCACGTCTGCGGGCGCGGTCGAGCTTGCGGCGGCGTCGCTCGTGGCGGGGCCGTCGATCCGGTGAGGGGGAGGGCCCGCAGTTCCGGGCTGACAGGCGAAGGCAACCAGCAGCGCTGGTAAACAACGCGAGGGAGAGGCCATGTGGGGGATACGGCTAGAGTCTGCGAAAGTTCTGTACCTGGGCGCGAGAGGGCGCCCGGGGGCGCCGGGCGCGCTTCGCTTCGGAGGGCGGGCGGGGAAACCGCAGGAGGAACGCCGAGCGCATGCGACACACGTGTCGCGGTGGAGGCGCCCTTGCGACGTCGCGAGCGCGCGACGCGTCGCAGGTTCTCCGGAGGATGGTGGGGTCGATGCGGCTGGCCCGGATCGTGCTGCTCCGGGCTTCTTGGATCACGTCATGGCCCAGGCTGCCACGCATTGTGGACACATGGTGCGAGGGTCGCGCCTCCGGCGCGGCGGAAGCGGGTCGCGGTCATGACCCGCGCAGGCCATCCCGCTCGCACCGTGCTCGTGGTGGAAGACGACCCCAT